>Ga0316222_1001213_pt1 | contig 32761 bp, 25 predicted proteins | sample TBH18011metaG_FD_206008 | JGI IMG/M metagenome (GOLD analysis project Ga0316222, IMG submission 206008) | Freshwater microbial communities from Trout Bog Lake, Wisconsin, USA - TBH18011 | ecosystem: Environmental > Aquatic > Freshwater > Lake > Hypolimnion/Profundal zone | place: USA: Wisconsin... | reverse complement strand
CTGCTGCCGTTGGAGCAGGCGTCGATCGATGACGTTGCCAACTATCTGCATATCAGTACGCGAACGTTGCAACGTCAATTGCAAGAGATAAATTCGAGTTTTTCGGCGCAACTCCAGGAGGTTCGACATGAATTGGCCATCCGGTACCTGGCCAATGCACGTTCTCCAATAGGAAGTATTTCCGCCTTGCTTGGCTTCTCACGGCAGGCCTCCTTTACCCGTTGGTTTGCCGCAGAGTTCCACATGACCCCACGCGCGTGGCGAACGTCGACGACGCTCAACAACGACCTGGCGGCACCGGTGTAACGGGTCCGCCGCGCATTCCTGCTTGGGTGTGGGATAGGTCGTAAAGGTAATCAAACATCCTGACGCGGTCGCACCATAGGGTGGTGCGGACCCGCGTAACGGCCTCATTTTCGACGGCTTGATGTTGCATAATGACGCCAAACTTACATATCGTGTGCCCCACAGGCCGCCCACTGTATTTCCGTGCAACAACGCTATTTTCCTTTGGAAACACACAGACCGGAATCGAGCGACTAAACCATGATTACACGTATTAAACCTGCGCCAACGCTTTCACTGGCCAACGACGTGCGCATTCCGCAACTCGGCCTGGGAACCTGGCCGATGAACGACGCCGAAGCCGCACACGCCGTATCGCAGGCCATTGAAATCGGCTATAGGCTCATTGATACCGCCGAAAATTATCAAAATGAGAAAGGCGTCGGCGAAGGTATCCGCGCGTCGGGAATTCAACGCAGCGAGATGTTCGTGACAACAAAATTCAATCGCCAGTGGCATGGTATTGAAGGTGCGCGCACCGCTTGTGAGGCAAGCCTGAAGCGACTGGGTTTGGACTATATTGATTTGTTTCTTGTGCACTGGCCGAATCCCGACCAGAATCGGTATGTCGAAGCATTCCAGGGGCTGGTGAAACTGCTGGAAGCTGGCAAAGTCCGGGCCATCGGCACCTCGAACTTTAAGCCAGCGCACCTGCAGCGCCTGTTTGATCTGGGTCTGGTGCCGCACCTCAATCAAATCCAGATGGACCCCTATCACCGGCGTGATGATCTGGTCGCAATCCATCGTGCCAAGGGGATCATCACTGAATCTTGGCGCCCGCTCGGTGCTGGCAATGCGATGCAGCGCGACCCGGAAATTCAGGCCATTGCGCAACGCCTCGGGCGCACAGCCGCGCAGGTGTTGTTGCGCTGGCAGGTGCAACAAGGCTTCGTGACTTGCCCGAAGTCATCCGACCCCCTGCGTCAGGCCCAAAATTTGTCCATCTTCGACTTCGACTTGTCGGAAGATGAAATGGCGACGCTCGACGCATTGGGCAGGCTTGATCCAGAGATGTTCGACGCCGACCGCTTTGGGCACTGATAACGGGGTGCGATGAAAATTCTGATTATTGGTGCGAGCGGTTATTTGGGCGGGGCTTTGGCGCGCGCCTGGCGCGAAGACGGGCACGATGTGGTCGGTGTTGTGCGTTCGGATGCAAGTGCTGCCAAAGTTCGCAAGGAGGGCGTTGGTGTGGTGCGAGGCGACTTGCGCGATTGCGCGAGTCTTGTGGCGGCGATGGCAACCGTCGCGCCGGATGCCGTGATCGTGACCGCCAGTGCCGGGGGTGGAGCGGGCGACACGGCTGCGTTCACGGCGGACCGCGCGGGGGTACAGGCGCTTGCCGCTGCGCTGGCGGGGCAGCGCAAAACCCTCGTGTTTACCAGCGGATCCGCAGTTTTCGGGGTTTTCGCTGGCGGCGAACTGGCCGAACCAGCCTTCACCGAGAACACACCACTGCCCCTGCAGCGCTCTCTATTTGCACGCGCGCTGTGCGAGACTGAGACGCGCTTTGCCGATGATCTTGAACAGGCGGTGCGTGCGCGTATTGATGCCGAAGAGGCCACACTTCAAGCGGCTGGTATTCGTGGCATGGTTGTGCGTCCCGGCAATATTTACGGCTACGGCGGCAGCGTTGATATTCCTAAGGCTATCGAAATAGCCAGAGCCAATGGTGTCGCGCCCCATTGGGCGGCAGGCCAGTCGGTGCAGGGCTACGTGCATCTTGATGATGTGGTCGATCTCTACCGGCGTGTGCTGGTACACGGCCAGCCGGGCGGTGTCTACCATGCCGTGGCGGAAGAAGTCAGCCAGTACGCGCTTGGGTGCGCTATTTCCCGCATGATTGGCGCAGGCGACCGCAGCCAGAGTGTCACGCTCGCGCGCATGCACGCGCTGGGCGGAACCCGTGGCGTGCGCTTGTCCCTGAACAAGCGGCTGTCATCCATTGCGACCAGCGCTGCGTTGGGCTGGAGACCGAGGAATAAGGGCGTACTTGGTGAGATTGAGTTCGGGTCTTATCGCGGGTAATACATTCGACGGAAGTATTTTTGCCGGTTGGCTTTTTTCTTTCCTGCGAAGGGCTGATAAGGCGTCATTCGAGTACTATGTCGCTCGGCGCACCTCACGCTGCGGGTGCAAGCGGCTGGTGATTTTATTTTGTCATTTTCCTTGTATGGGTTCCTCATGAAAAAAATCCTGTTGCTCTGCGCTGTGTTCGCAGCGTTCGCTGGTTCTACTGCGATGGCTGGTTTTACTCCTTATGCGCTGAACGGTAGTAGTCAGACCGTCAATCGAGGCTATGTCGGCCTGAAGTGGAGCACTTCGGGAACCCTGACTCCCGCACTGGTTCTTGGCGTGGTTTCAGCCAACGTGACGTCGGACGCCAATACCACCGGGGCCGACCTGTCGGTCTCGCTCGACATGACCAACGGATTGGCGCTGGCGAAGTGCAAGATTAGCTACATGGGTGGCAATAACACCGCCCAAGGCGAGGTTGGCCTGGGTTACGATTTCCAGAAAAAGGCGCCCCTGCTGGGTCTGGGCGTCAACACACCGTATTTGAATGTGGGCGCCGATATTTATCGGAACGATTACGAGTTGTTCGCGCAGATCGATACCCTGGATCAATTCGCGTCCCCGCAGAACTGTGGTCTGGTTTCGAGCCCAGTCGGCGGCACGTCTTATTACCAAACATCGAATTGCACGGGGACGCAGAGCGTCTGGTAATTGGCGAGAATGGTGCGGTCCTATCAGCGCCGACGGCTGTTCAGGCTAGTCGGCGCTTTTTTGCTGAGTCAGGCTAGCGGCGTACGCCCGGCACTGGCAGCGGCGCCTGCGGACCACTTGTTGCGAGCCACACTCGCTTCCTTTCTCGATGTACTGTTGCCCCGGGACGCGTTATCGGGTTCGGCCACGGATTTGCAGGTCGATACCCAGCTGTGGGAATTGCTCCAAACCGACACGCGTTTTTTCCGTCTGGTGACCGTCGGCTGCCAGTGGCTGAACATGACCGGCGGACCGCCATTTTCACGACTCTCTGCGCAGCAGCAGATCACCGTGGTCGAATGGATGTCGAATTCGGACTGGCAGGAAATTCCCCGACGTTTCTATGAACTGGTTCGCCAGGCGGCGGTGGAGCTGTACTACAGCCAAGTCGGGGCATGGGGTGGCTTGTCCATCAGCCACGCGCCCCAGCCGGTCGGCTTTGCGCCTCCCTGGGCATGAGCCATGACGTCGTCGTGATTGGTGCCGGGGCCGGTGGCGCTGCGCTGGCCTGGCGTCTGTGCGAACAGGGGCTGCGCGTGTTGCTGCTGGAGGCCGGGCCGCAGTTTGTTCCTACGAAGGACTATCGCGTTGCCCAGAGTGACTGGGAGCGTTACCTCTTTCCCGAACCACCCGGGAGCCGGGGCGATTTCACGTTGGCTGAACTCGATCGGCTGGACCCGGCTCACGATGCGCTGCACTCATGGAACCGGGTTACGGGCAGGCTCGCACGCGGCAAGGTTCGTGAAGTGGCCGGACCGGGGTATTGGCATGTGCAGGGGGTCGGTGGAACGACGCTTCATTTTGTAGGCGAGTCGCATCGGTTGCACCCTGAAAGCATGAAATTACACAGCCGCTACGGCGTGGGTTGCGATTGGCCGATGACCTATGCGGAGCTCGAACCCTACTACGTGGTGTGCGAAAACCTGATCGGGGTCGCTGGACCGACCGATCAGGGGCCTCGCTGGCGCAGTGTTCCTTATCCATTGCCCGCGCACCCACTGAGTCCGCCCGCACGTCGCCTGGTGGCGGCCGGTAAGCGAATCGGCATGCATTGGCAGGAAAATTCCAGAGCGGCCCTGTCTCGTGCCTATGATGATCGCCCACCGTGCAACTACTGCGCGAATTGCAGTCGGGGCTGCATGATCGGTGACAAGGGTTCGGCTGATGTGACGTTTATTCGCAAAGCACGGGCCAGCGGACACCTGGACTTGAAGACTGGTTGCCGATTGGTTCAAATCCACGCTCCTGCGGGCCGGAAAATTGAGTCCGTCGAGTACCTCCAGGATGGCGTTTTACATCGCGTGGAAACGCCCCGGCTGGTTCTGGCCGCTGGGGCGGTACAGACGCCGCGATTGCTGTTGTCCCACCGGTCGCGCCATCATTCCCGGGGGCTTGGCAACGGCTCTGGTCAGGTTGGACGCAATCTGATGGAAACGCTGAGTTGGAGCAGCGCCGGTCGGGTGCACGACATGTTCAACGGCTTTGTGGGTCTGCCGTCCGACGCTATTTGCTGGGACTTCAACGCACCGGATGGGATTCCTGGATTGGTGGGCGGTTGCCGTTTCAATTCCGGCGCCCAGGAGGTTGGCTTCACCGGACCCATCAACTACGCCTCGCGCGTGGTCTCTGGTTTTGGCAGCCGGTTGAAGGAGGGCGTGCGGCAGTCCTTTGGTAGCGTCATTTCGGTGGGCGCAATCGGAGAGTACCTGCCCAACGAAGGCACCTATGTTGATCTCGATCCCGTTCGCCGGGATGCCATGAACGTCCCCATGCCGCGCCTGCATTTCCATCTCGGAGCAGCCGAAATCAGCCGTCTGCATTTCATGGCCAAACAGGCCAGACAATTGCTCAGCGCGGCAGGGGCTGAGCTGGTCGAGGAGATGGGAGCCTGGGACCAACTCTCGGCGACACATGTCTTCGGTACCTGTCGAATGGGCGAAAATGCCGACGCGTCGGTGGTCAACGCCAATTGCCGCAGCCATGAAATTGACAATCTCTACATCACGGACGCTAGCGTGTTTCCATCGACTGGCGGCGGGGAAGCGCCATCGCTAACCATCCAGGCACTGGCCGTGCGCGCCGCCGATTCGATCACCAAGGAATGAGTAGCGCGTGCGCGCATGCCAGCAACGCGAGCGGGCAGCAGGGAAGTCGGCAGCAACCGGCAGACCATAGGAACTAGAATGGTCGGCTGCATGAATGACCATTACTCCGCCCTCGGGCTTGGCAGCGACGCCTCGCTGACCGATATAAAAAAAGCCTTTCGCCAAAAGGCCTCGCTGTACCACCCGGACCGAAACAATGCAGCCGATGCGGCTGCGCGCTTTCGTGCCGTACAAGAGGCGTATGACGTGTTGTCCGATGACGGCAGGCGCCAGGCGTACGACGACAATCGCCGCCGCAACCTGCTGGATAACCCGGCTGAAACGGCACGCGAGATATGGAGCCGTTACTTTGCATCCGTGTTAACCCAGCATAAAACTTAAATCGGTATGCATACATCCACTTATTTTCTTGACCTGCGCTCGGCCTACCAGTCCGAACTCGACGATCTTCAATCGGACTCCGAGGGCAACGATGTGTTGCGCAAGCGCCTGGGCGAAAAGCGCAAAGAATTGGTTTTTTTGCTGAAGATGATGGAATGCAGCCCCGAGATGGTGGTGGTCGTTTTGCACCAGGCCTTTCGTTTCACCCGTGCTGCGGTGATGGATCACTTGCTGTCACGCGAAGCCGACGATCTGCCGCAATGGCGCAGCATTAGCGATGCAATAGAGATTGCCGCCTGGGCCCGCGACATGGTGCAGACCATTCTCAAAGAGCCCCAGGGCGAATGGTTCATGACGATTGCCGCCGCACTGGAGTACATGCACAACAAGCCGTTGGTGGAAGCCGGGCACGCGCAACTGGCAGGTTCGCAAGACGACGAGAACGGGGACGACCTGGACGAAGCGCGCAACGAACGCCATGACGACAACCAAACCGAAGACCACGACGACGATGAAGCCGAGGCCCGTGCCCGCGAAGAGGCGGGCAACGACTGGATGGTTGAGCAAGGTTTTGACCGCAAAGAATAAAAATGAAATACAAGGACATCCCATGAACGCACTTGCCCTGATCGCTAAAACCCAAAGCCTGATTGCCTCCGGCGACATCGTGGCGGCCGAAGCCGCGCTGGTGGAACTGGCCGATGCCGAGGGTGACCACGCCCTGATGGTGGTGCTGGAGCAGCTGCCGCCCAAGGACATCCTGGCCGTGATCCGCGAATACGACAACTCAAAAGAGTCGGTGATCAACCTGCTGGTGCCCCCCGCGCTGTTTGCCCGTGCCGTTGTGATTGAAAAGCAGTACAAGGATTTGAGCCACACGCATCTGCGTGGCATGGTCAACTCCGTCGTCTTCCGTGACGATGCCGATCCGGTGGAATTTCTTACCGCCATTGGTGAACTCGAAGGTGGCGCTGAGGCCCTGGCGGATTACTTCACCGAGAAGTGGAGCCGCATTGAGGCTTTCGCGCGCAGCGGCACGTTTGATCCGGCGGCGGACAGTGGCGAAATGCTGTCCGAAGCCGCGCTGCTGGCGTCCTCCTATGTCAGGCCGCGCGTGGAAGAAGACGAGGTGGCGGACCAGGACTGGATGCAACTGGCTTGGCTGCTGCGCCACCAGTGCCCGGATCTGTTCATTGAGATGCTGCTGGCGCTGCGTGCCAAGGCGCGTTCGCATGACCTGGGTCTGGACGACGAGAGCGAAGCCGAAGAGGACGATGGCAAGGTCAATACCAGCGACACGGACCGTGGCAAGGCCACGCCAGCGGCGCTGGACGCGGACGAAGAGTCCGCCATTTAAAGCGGGCACTGGCGCGCGCTGTCTCCCATGTCGAAACCTCCTATGCTTTCGCCCCACGCGCCGCAGCACGTTGCGCTGTTTGACGCCCGCCCGTTTTTTGAAAAGGTGCTGGCTTACGGTCTGCAGCACGGCATTATTGACCAGTCCAGACTGGACGCCATACAGACCGACGCGCCCAAGGGCATGGTGCAGATTGCGCGCTACTTTGGTAGTGAGTTTCTGCGCCCCGAGCTGGAAATGGCCAGGGACCGCATCGTCAATCTGGTCAGTCTGAACCTGGAGCACAGCAGTGGCGGCGATCTGCAACGGGCCGCTGAGGCACTGCGCGACCACTCCTTTATGTCACGCTCCAAGGCTGCGTCCGACATGCTCAAGGCCCTGATTGCCATGCCGCAAAGCAGCCATTTCGGCATGAACGAGCAGGGCGGTTTTCGCAACGCGCATATCCCACAACTCGCCGAATGGTCGCTGCGTAGCCTGGCCGACTATCAGGCCGAGCTGGCCCGGCGCAGCGCCGTAGCGCAGGTGCTTGACGCGGCCCTTTGGCTGGCCAACACGCTGGGCATGGATGCCGACGAACTGGCAGACGCTGGACCCGATGCCGAGGCGGTCATACGCACGGCGCTGCTGGTGCTGGCGCTCAGGCAGACGCAGTTGCCGGACTGGGTGACGTTTCAGAAAATCATCGTCTCCCTGCGCAAGAAAGCCGCAGCCTCTGTTGCCAAAAGCGCCGGCATTGTCATTCCAAGTCCGCAGGCCCTGCCCGCCGAGTTCAAGGCCGTGGTGGACGCGGTGCGCAAGAGCGTGCAGGCCGATCTGCCCAGAATGCTCGACAGCCCGTTGCCCGTGCGCACGCTGTTTAACCAGACTCCCGCCTTTATGGGCCGTTATTTCTGGATTGAAGATGGCCTAAGCGAGGTGGACGATTTCGACCGTGCGGCGTCTGCTGCCTGGCATAAGGCCACCGGCGGCCACAGCGACGACAGCTCCTTGCTCACCCTGTTTTTGTGCATCGCCGTTGGGTGTGCCCCCAAAACGCTGCTCACCGCCAAGACCGCAGCAAGCCTGGTGCGCAAGGTGCGCAAGAGCGGATGGAGCCCGCTGCGGGTGTCGACCTACATTCTGGACCATGCTCCCGCACAACACCAAAGCGACTATCTGCAGCTGTGGAAAAATTTTTGCGAAGACGCCGAAAGCCACTTGCTAAGCGACCACGACGCGCATTTACACGATGCCATGGCGCTGCTGCGGCGGGACTGCAACGTTTCAGACAGCTGATGGACAGCACGCCCTACGGCGTGACCCACAGCACGCCCCACAGCACGCCCTGTAGCGCGCCGTGGAAGCACACATCAGCGTAAGCGAAGCGCCTGGTGGCTGCGGTCTTCCCTGGTGTCAGGCGGCATGACATGAAAGATGGAAATGGTTTGTACCAGGCCCGCCGCCTGCACCCGGAGTGACTCGGCTGCCGCCGCGCTTTGCTCCACCAGGGCTGCATTTTGCTGCGTGCTACGGTCCATTTCCGACACCATCGAATTGACCTCATGAATAGCCGTGGCTTGCTCTGCCGTGGCACGTGATATTTCTGTCACCATGGTGCTGACTTTTTCAATCGACTCCACGATGCGGCGCATGGTTGCTCCCGCCGCATGCACCTTCAGGGTTCCAGAGGCCACTTGATCGGCGGAGGCGCCTATTAGCACCCGGATCTCCTTGGCTGCCTCGCTGCTGCGTTGCGCGAGTCCACGCACCTCACTGGCTACAACGGCAAAACCACGCCCCTGATCACCGGCCCGCGCGGCTTCTACTGCAGCGTTCAGTGCCAGAATATTGGTCTGGAATGCAATACCGTCAATGGTGCCAATGATTTCACCAATGCGTTTGGCCTGCACGCTGATAGCTTCCATGGTCAGCACCACTTCGACCACGTCCCGACCACCTTGCTGCGCCACGGCGGAAGATTCCACGGCCAGTTGGCTGGCGTGAATAGCGGTCTCTGCGTTGAGTTTCAGGGTGCTGGTCAAATCGGCCACCGAAGTGGACGTAGCCTGCAAGGCCGATGCGGTGTTTTCTGTGCGGTGGGCCAGGTCGTTGTTGCCCTTGGAAATTTCACTGGCCGCCGTATCGATTTGATCGGCCCCGTTTCGTATTTCCCCAATCATGCCGTTGAGTCGCCGCGCCACTTCGCCTAGCGCGTGCAACACCTGGCCGGTTTCATCGCCACCGTCTGCCATCTCACGCAAACTTAAATTGCCATCTGCGACATCACGTGCAATGCCGACCGCAGCCTGCAGCGGAAGCACAATCTGGCGCGCGATATACCAAGTCACCAGAACGCCAAGAAGCAGTGCCAGGACTGCAATACCCACCGTGGTCTGGTTGCTCAGCGCCATATTGGCGGTGGCCTGATCGCCGCTGAGTTCGGCTTGCTTGACCTCGTGCTGAAACAAGCCATTCAGCAAATCCCGGGTCTCCCCGAAGGCCGTTTCTGCGGTACTCATCAGGATGGCAGCAGTGCTCAGGTCGGCGTCTTTCATGTCCAGGGTATCGAGCGCGGCCTTACTGTATTTTTTGAACACCGGATCGAGCAACGCCAATTTGGCGGTGGAATCCGGGTCGGCTGAAAGTGCCGCTTGCAATTGCACCAGTCGTTGCTGGATCGCATTCAATTCGACGCCGATTTTGTCGTCGAGTGCTTTGATCACGGAAGCCTTGAGGCCCGCCCCGGCATAGGCCATGCTTTGCATCACCATGGCATTGACGGCCACGGTGCGCACCTGGACTTCCGCAACCATGGTCACATGGGCAAAACTTTTTTGCGTCAGTGACTCCAGCGTCTGCGACGTCGTCTTGGACGTCCAATAGCCGAAGGCCGACACCAGGAGCAGACAAAGCAGCACCAGTGCGGGCGCCAGGGCCACTTTTGTCATCAGTGACAAACGATCAAATAATGCTTTCAAGCGCGTTTCCTTGGGGCGGTAGGGACATCAGGCGGTCAGTGCTGTGGCGCTCAACGCATTACCGGTAAACACCCACCAGAACGATTCCTTCAAAACCAGGAATGTGCTTAACGAACGAAGATTTCTCTTCTACCTTCTTGGTCAGCGGGTTGGTGAAGTCATAGTCAACCCAGCCTTCGCCTTTGTTTGCAACACTGATCAGTTCCTGCACAAACAGCTTTCCATTTTGGTCTTTGAAGTCGATCAGATTTTTACCAACCAACTTCGCATTCGCGCCATGCGCAAGTACGACGCCCTTGGTATCTTGCGCCACGACATACAAATCTTTTTTAGTCCAGTTTGCCTTGTCCGTAGTGAAGTCGTTAAATGCAGCCGCCGTCCCTACCTTCTGGATATGCGCCAGCGCTGCATTGACCAAGGCTTTTGCTTCTTCCTTGTTTCCATGGTCTTGTGCCATGGCGGATGCGCAAAGCAGCGCAGAAAATAGCAGGGCGGTCAGGGTGCGAAAAAATTGCATGTTGGACTCCGTTTTTTTGTGTACTGAAAACTGTCTTGAAACGATGCAGATCCTAACAGCGATATTCGATTTTCAACCGTATCCTGTTATAGATAACGCGTTAAAAAAAGCCCTGAATTGGTCCTATTTTTTTATGAGGACTTGGGGACCCTCTGCATAACTCCCTGCGGTCTGTGATCAGCCGGACTCGGGCGCTCTGCTGCGTTGCTTTTTTTTCCTAATAGCCCCGCTAATGGCTTCAAAAAGATGCCTTGGAGCCCATCCCGATCCGTCTGCCACAGACTCGCCGGAGTTATGCAAAGGGTCCCTGGGGACCCGCTGCCACCGAGCGCATGGACGGGGGCAAAGCGGTGTCGTAGAAAATGCACCAGCAGCAGGGGCCAGCGCATGGCGCGGGGACAGGCCGCAGGTCCCCGAGTCAAAGGCGCGGTTCAGCTCGGCACTGCATCCGGGGTCAGGGCGTCGTCCGCCGCAAAGAGCCGCCGGGCCAGCGCGTCAGCATCGTCGCGCAGCAAACGCTGGCACCAGGCCGTAACCAATGGCTCCGGCACGGCATGTGGCTCAAAGGCAATGCGCGGCAGAATGCGTGCCAGTACCGGCGACGCCACGCCGGTGGCCAGCAGCGCTGCAGCAAAGCGACTGGCGGCGTCGCCCATGCGAAAGGCATTGAGGTTGGCACGGACGATGCGCTCTCCCTTGCGCGCAAACAGGTTTCGCAGTTGCTGTTCGATCAGCGCGGCAGGAAAGGGCAGGTGGGATGCTGCAGCACCCAGCACCACGGTGTTTTGAACTTTGATGCTGCCCGCCTTTTTTGCCAGCAGCGCGGCATCCAGCGCCACCAGGCGCGGCGCAGAAAAAAGCACCTCATACAGCGCCGGCAAAGCCGGGTAGTTGTCGACATTCACCATCGGCGTGATGTCGGTCACGATCCAGCCGTGCGGATGCAGCAGCGGGATATAGCGCAGCGCTTCCATCGGTTCCACCGACAGCACCATGCTGGCCGTGCCGTCGGCGATCAAATCGCTGGCTACCGGCTGATCCGAAATACGCACAAAGGCCGACACCGCACCGCCGCGCTGGGCCATGCCGTGCACCTCGGACTGCTTCAGGTGCAGACCGGCTGCGTGAATGGCGTGGTCAATGACGCCGGCCATGGTCAGCACGCCTTGGCCACCTACACCGCTTACCACCAGGTCGTAATTCATGCGTTCACCTCCGGCGTGCAACGCTTCAATTCGCGGGCTTCCCTGATGTCCTTGATCTCCTTGGCATAGGTGACACACGCACGTCGCGCAATGATCACAGACAAGCCGACATAGGCCAACTCTTCACGGATGGTGTCCATGGTGTGCTGCTTTTTGTGCGGCGAGGGCACCACGATGCGAATGTGTTCACGTGGCACACCCAGGCCCGCCACCAGGTTCACCACGTCTTCGTCGGTGGCCGCCGTGGGCTGCCCACCGGTCATGGCGATGATGCTGTTGTCCAGAATAAACACCTTGATGTTGCTGTTGTCGCGGGCGGCATCCAGCAGCGGCGCCAGCCCGGAATGGGTGAAGGTGCCGTCGCCAATCACACACAGACACTGCCCCATGCCTGCATGCACAACGCCAATCGCCATGCCGATCGACGCCCCCATGCACAGGCACGAATGAATGCCTTGCAGCGGCCCCACCGCCCCCAGCGTGTAGCAGCCAATGTCGCCCATGATGCGGGCGTTGGGATTGAATTCGGCGATTACTTCGTTGATGGCCAGGTAGGAGTCGGTGTGCGGACATTTGTCGCACAGGCTGGGCGGGCGGCCCACCAGCACGTCGGCCAGTCCAGCCATCTGCAGCGACACGTTGAGCGGCAGTCCGAAGCAGCGCTTGATGGCATCTTGCGACAGTTCGCCCATGCGCGGCAGATCGCCGGAAAGCTTGCCACGAATGGTTCGCTCAGTCATTAGGCCCAGGGCACTGACATAACGCTCTATGAACGGATAGCCTTCTTCCACTACATGGATTTCGCTCGATGCGTCCAGCAATTGGCGTATCTTTTTCACCGGCAGCGGATAGCATCCAATGCGCAGGATATGGTAGTTTTGCAGCGCATCACCCAGCGCCTCCTGCAGGTAGTTCCAGGCCAGGCCGCTGACCAGAATGCCTGGGCGTTTTTTCGCATCATCCGTGCGCAGTGTCAGCGCATTCACCGGGTGCGCTTCCGAATAGGCCAGCAGCGCTTTTTGCTTTTCAACCAAACTGGCGTAGGCACGTCGGGCATTGCCGGGCAACAAAATAAAGCGGTTCGGGTCTTTCACAAAGTTTGCTTCATTGTGGGCGTGCGGCGCGGCCAGCTTCACACTCGAACGGCTGTGTGCCAGGCGCGTGACCAGTCGCAGCAACACGGGCACCTGCAATTGCTCTGACAAGTCAAACGCTTCGCGCGTGAAGTCGTAGCATTGTTGCTGGTCGGACGGCTCCAGGCACGGCACCATGGCGAAGTCGGCAAAGTAGCGCGAATCCTGCTCATTTTGCGAGCTGTGCATGCCGGGGTCGTCCGCCACCACCACCACCAGGCCGCCGTGGGTGCCGGACACCGCCACGTTCATGAATGGATCGGCCGCAACGTTCAGGCCCACGTGCTTCATCGACACCACCGACCGGCAGCCGGCGTACGACACGCCCACGCCTTCTTCCAGCGCCACTTTTTCGTTGGTGGACCACATGCCGCGCACATCCAGTCCGTGCTTTCTGGCGTGGTCCTCAATCGCCTGATAGATCTCGGTTGAGGGCGTTCCAGGGTAGGCGAACGCCGCGCTAATCCCGGCGTCAATGGCGCCGCGTGCGACTGCTTCGTCACCCAACAAAATGATGTCCGACATAAGTTCTCCGGATTGAAATGAGTTCGTTTGCGGCAAAGCGCTGACGTCAAAGGTCACAGGTTTTTCGGTCGCTCGTCAATCAGGCGGCGCGCCTTGCCCGCCAGCGTGCGCGGAATGGAATCGAAGGGCAACACGGTGATGCGCGTCGAGATGCCAACATTGGTCTTGACGTGGTGCTGCAGCTCCTTGCCAACCGCCGTGATGTCGGTGGCAGACAGGCTGGCGGAAACTTCCCGCTGCAATTCACAGCGCACTTCCAGTTGGTCCAGGTGCGCTTCCCGGCTGAGCACCAGTTGGTAGTTGCCCGAGAGCCGCTTGTCGCGCAGGATTTGCTCTTCAATCTGCGTTGGGAATACATTGACGCCACGAATAATCAGCATGTCGTCCGAGCGCCCGGTAAGGCGGTCGATCCGGCGGAAACTGCGTGCGGTGGGTGGCAACAGGCACGTCAGGTCGCGCGTGCGATAGCGAATCACCGGCATTGCCTGCTTGGTCAGCGAGGTAAACACCAGCTCGCCCGGCTCGCCATCGGGTAGCACTTCGCCGGTTTGCGGGTTGATGATTTCGGGATAGAAGTGGTCTTCCCAGATGACCGGGCCGTCTTTGGCTTCGATGCATTCGCTTGCGACGCCCGGCCCCATGACCTCCGTGAGGCCATAAATATCAATGGCATCGATGCCCAGTTTGTTTTCTATTTCGGCGCGCATGCCCTCGCCCCACGGCTCGGCCCCAAACATGCCCATGCGCAGGGAGATATCCTGCGGCGCAATGCCCATTTTTTCGAATTCCTCGGCAATGACCAGCGTATAGGACGGCGTGGCCATCAGAATATCGGGCTTGAAATCCAGTATCAGCTGCACCTGCTTCTCGGTCTGGCCGCCCGAGATCGGAACCACCATGCAGCCCAGGCGTTCGGCGCCATAGTGGGCGCCCAGACCCCCCGTAAAAAGGCCATAGCCGTAAGCGATCTGGCACATATCGCCCGTGCGTCCGCCTGCGGCGTGAATGGAGCGTGCCATCAGGTCGGCCCAGGTATCAATATCTTGCTGTGTGTAGCCCACCACAATCGGCTTGCCGGTCGTGCCCGACGAGGCGTGCACCCGCACCACCTGGTCGCGCGGCACGGCAAACAGGCCGAAGGGATAGTTGTCACGCAGGTCGAGCTTGGTCGTGAACGGAAATTGGGCCAGGTCGGCCAGTGTCTTCAGATCGTCCGGGTGGACGCCTCGGGCCTCGCACTTGGCCCGAAAATGCGCCACGTTGTCATAGCTGTGTCGCACCGACCATTGCAGACGCCGCAGTTGCAGTGCCGAAATTTCATCGCGACTGGCGGTCTCGATGGCATCCAGAGCGCTGGACGGCGACTTCTTGGCAGACATGTTGCTTCCCTTGTTGTGGAATTATTGCGGTCGGCACCGGTTGCTAACCGGCGATCGCCTCGCTGGTTGCGGCAGCTTTTGCCATGAAACAGCGCCGCGATTTTGCCACCACACATTCGTTAAAAGTGCATGAAGCAAGCGTTGGGAGGCGCAAACAGGGCGGCTGTTTCATGAACATTTGACGGCGGTCAAGAAACGCGTTCGGAGGCGCCGGACATTCCCGGATGCTTATCAAACCGGTTTTGGCTGCTCCGGTCGCATTGCGCACGGTTACTTTGTACTGTCGGCCGCCTTCCACGAGCAGCCAGCCGTAGATCGTGTGCAGCGACTGCACCGCCACCGCCAGTCAACATGGGGTGTGCTTCCCTGTGGAATTTGAATACCGGAGTCGTAGAATAGAAACAGATATCGAATATCTGATGGGTGACTTGGTGTTTCCAGGGGCGGATATTCAAAACCCGAGAGCGAAGCGTAATAGGTTCGCCTGTCCTTTTGAGGCGTTTGCATGGTATCGGCTCGTGGAGGTAGCACTTTGGCAAGTTCACCTGGTTCGCTCCGTCGTCGCCTGTTTGCCCATCCATTTGTGGCGCGCCTCTTTGTAGGCGCGCTATTGCTCGACCTGCTGGTAGTTGCCATGGCGGGCGTTTCCCTGATGCGAAGTCTGGATCACTACCAGACCCAGGCGTTTGTTGAAACGGGGAATCTGACCCAACTCATTGAAATACAACTTACCGCCTCGTTCGATCGGCTCGACCGCGTCCTTCTGGAGGCCAAAGGTGAAATCGAGCAGGGGCTGCGAGGCGCTGGTGCTGGGCATGATTTTGAACGGTTGAAGGCGCGCGAAACTTTCAAGCTGCCCGAACTCGATGCCCTGCGGTGGACCGATGCCCAGGGGCGGTTTTTTCACCACAAAACCCAGTTGTTGCCCGGCAGCGTCAGCATCGAGGACCGTGACTTTTTCAAGCGCCTGCGCGACGACCCATCCGCCGGGTTGGTGTTTTCCGAAGCCCAGGTATCCCGTGTCAGCGGAAAAAAAGTCGTTGTTTTGGCCCGTCGTCTCAACCGCCCGGACGGGCAATTCGCCGGTATTGTGTCGGCCAGCGTCACACTCGCGCACCTGGAAAAGACGTTCGGGGCCTTGAAGCTGGGATCGGGCGGCGCGATATCGCTGCGTGACAGTGAACTGCATCTGGTTGCCCGTTACCCGGTGCCTGAGTCGGGTGAGCTGGGTTCCCGTCAGGTTTCATCCGACGTTCGTAAAGCGCTTCAAAGTGGCCGTGAATCCGGTGATTTTTTAGCCGTCAGCGCGCTTGATCACGTCGAACGCGCAAGCGCTTATCGTCGGCTGGCCATGTACCCGTTCTACGTGCTGGTCGGCCTGGCTACCGAAGACTATCTTGCAGCGTGGCGCGTGGAAGCCGCCAAAACGCTGGCCGCAGCACTGGCCATCGTGGCGCTCAGCGCGCTGTTTTGCTGGCAGGTCTATCAAGCGTGGAGACTTCGGGAGCAAGACCTTCTGGCGCTGGAACGCACGGAGGGGAAATTTCGCACGCTCCTGGAATCCGCACCTGACGCGCTGGTGATCGTGGATGCGCATGGCTGCATTGCTACGGTGAACAAGCAGGCGGAAAGCCTGTTCGGATATCCCCGCGCGGAGCTGCTGGGGCAGCCCATCGAACTGCTGTTGCCCGAACGGGGGCGCGTCAACCACATACCGCATCGCGAGGACTACGTTGCTCGGCCGCATGCACGCGGCATGGGCAACGTCACCAACTTGTCCGCCGTGCGCAAGGATCGCAAGGAATTCCCTGTGGAAATCAGCCTCAGTCCACTGGAAACAGAGCAGGGATTGATGGTGACTGCTGCCATTCGCGACGTGACCGAACGCCAGCGTGCCCTGGCCTCCTTGCAGGAGAGTGAAGAGCGCTTTCGTCTGCTGGTGGAGGGCGTACAGGATTACGCCATTTATTTGCTGTCACCCGAAGGTGTGGTTTTGAATTGGAACTCGGCCGCCGAACGGGTCAAGCAATGGCGAGCCGAGGAAATCGTCGGCCAGCACTGCGCTGTATTTTGGCTGCCGCAAGACGTCGCCGCAGGCAAGCCCATGCAGTACCTGGAAGCGGCTGCTCGCCTGGGACATTTCCGAACGGAGGACTACCGGGTGCGCAAGGACGGATCCTTGTTTTGGGCGACGCTGGACATCACCGCTATCTATCGCGAGGATGGTAGTTTGCGTGGTTTTGCTGAGGTGACCAGAGATATCACTGAGCGTCGGCGCCATGAGCAGCAGGAAACGGCACGCAGCAAAATTCTTGACCTGATCGTTGCCAAGACCACCCTTGCGGACTTGCTGGAGGAAGTCGTTGCGGGGCTGGAACAGCAATTGCGGGGCACGGCTTGTGCCGTGTTGCTGCGCGACGTGTTCGGCACCCGTTTCGTGGTCGGTGCTGCTCCGCACGTGACGCCGGAGTGGCTCCAGGTGTTCGAAAGTGCCGAATTTAACCAGGAGAACTGCTTTGGTGCTGCGGCTGTCAAGGGCCACCGGGTGATGGTGCCGAATGTGCCAGACGCAGCACGATGCAATGCGTGCTGTACCAGCATGTGTAAACAGCAAGGTGTAGGCTCGCTCTGGCTTGAACCGGTGCAAGCCGCCAACGGTGATGTGCTGGGTATTCTTGCCATTTGTCATCTGCCGACTGCGAGCCCGGTCGGGTTTGAACTTGCGGTGGTGGAACACACGGCGCAATTGGCCAGTATCGCCATTGAGCGCAGTCGCAGTGACGAGGAGCTGGAATTGGCATCCTCCGTTTATGCTGCTATCGGTGAGGCCATCATGCTGGTGGATGCTGACAATCACATCCAGGCCGTTAATCCAGCATTTACACGCCTTACGGGTTATCACGCTCGCGAAATATGCGGAAAATCGCCATCGATTCTTAGCAGTGGCCGTCAGGACAGCGCCTTCTACCAAGGTATGTGGCATTCGCTGGAGTCGACCGGACGTTGGCAGGGTGAGATTTGCAATCGCCACAAAGACGGTAGCCTCTTCACCGAATGGCTGATGATCACCACGGTGTATGACGCGCTCGGTGCGGTTCAGCGGAGAATTGCCTTGTATTCGGACATCACCGACCAGAAGCGGGCCGAAGAGGCGGTCTGGCGGCAAGCCAACTATGACCCGCTGACGGGGCTCGCCAACCGGCGCTTTTTCCATGACAGACTGGAGATTGAAACCAGGAAGGCGCAGCGCGTTGGCCAGAAAGTGGCGCTGCTGTTCATCGATTTGGACCACTTCAAGGAAGTAAACGACATCCATGGTCACGACGTGGGGGATTCCCTGCTGGTGGATGCAGCGCGCCGCATCCGGAATTGCGTGCGGGAAACCGACACGGTGGCCCGCTTGGGGGGCGACGAATTCACCGTTATTCTTTGCGGAAACCACACGCAGCAACGGGTGGAAGCCGTTGCTGCTGCGCTGGTCGATACGCTGTCCCAGCCCTTTCATATTGGCACGGCGCGGCTTGAAATTGCAGGCAGCGTTGGCGTCGCCCTCTTTCCCGACCACGCGCCAGACAGTGGCTGGCTTATTAAAAATGCCGACCGGGCCATGTACGCCGCCAAGCAAGCAGGGCGGGGCTGTTATCGTTTCTATACCGTGGACGGTGCGCACGTCGCTACTACCTGACCGAAATCAATCGCTGGTGGATTCACATTTCCTGGAAGCCTTTACCCAGGAGGTTTGCGGCGCATCGTTTACGACAGTCAGGGCCATCACGAAGGCATGCGGGCATTCAAGGAACAACCAAAGCCGCGATTCACGGGGCAATAAGTCAGTGGCGCCAAGTCCGATTCGCAAAGCACCTGCTTTTGTGCGTGATGGTCAATTGCAGTATAAGAATTTGCTATATGCAAATGACCAATGGTTGTTTGCGGATAGCTTCGTTGTCGTTGATTATTCGACAGGCTCCGACGGCGTCTGGGCGCCGTTCAGACCATCGTTGTCCAATCTTTCATCCTTCATCCGTTTTTTGGAACGCTTCAATGACACAAGAAAACACAACCGTCAGGGTTCCTGGCGCAGCCAAGCCACCGGATTCCCCGTTCAGCGAACTGTTCAAAAAGGAAGACTGGTGGTCCATCTGGATTGGGTTGGGGTTGCTGGCGGTGGCCATTGGGCTGTTTTTTTACACGGCAACCGGTATGGGCTGGATCGCCGTAATACCTTCCAAATGGCATGCGCTTTCAGACTTGGGCGCACAACTGTTGAATGATGCCCCGCGCTACGTCGCGCTGTTTGTCGTGTGGGGCGCATTGTTGGGGCTGGCGCTGAAGTTCCTGGGTGTTCCGTTCAAAGCATTCATTGTTTCCTTCGCGTTTATCTACGTAGTCGCCATTTTGATATTTGCGCTGGGACAATGGGAGCGGGCTGACTACTACAACCTGGAGCCGCCACTGGTTGCGCTGGCGTTGGGTTTGTTGCTCGCAAACACAACGCGACTGCCGCACGCCTTGCTGCCAGGTTTGCGGGTTGAGTTCTATATCAAAATTGGTATTGTGCTGCTGGGCGCAACACTGCCATTCACACTCATCCTTTGGGCCGGACCGGTCGCCATTGTTCAGGCATCGATTGTCTCTATCGTCACATTCAGCGTGATTTATTTTGTAGCCAAGAAATGTGGAATTGACCGACGCCTGGCCGCCACGCTGGGCGCGGGCGGTGCGGTCTGCGGCGTATCGGGCGCGATTGCAATCGCCGGGGCGGTGGGGGCCAAAAAAGAACATGCGCCGATTGCCATTTCCATTGTGATTTTTTGGGCCATCGTCATGATTTTTGCGCTGCCACTGGTGGCGCGATCGCTGGGTCTGCCGACCGGTGTTGCCGGCGCCTGGATTGGAACCTCCGAATTCGCCGACGCTGCCGGTTTTGCCGCTGCCCAAACCTATGGCGGATACGCCGGTAAAGTTCCCGGAATAGAGGGCAGCTCAGAAGCGGCAGTCACCGCGTTCACGCTCATGAAGGTGATCGGTCGGGATGTCTGGATTGGCATTTGGGCGCTGGTTTTGTCACTGGTTGCAACCACGCGCTGGGATAAAACGGGTGTTAACGGGCGCGCGGGCTACGCTGAGATCTGGTATCGGTTTCCTAAATTTGTGTTGGGGTTTTTGCTGGCATCGCTGATCCTCACCGCAATCACGCAGGGCTACAACTTTGCGCAATACAAATCAAACGTGGTTCCCCATTTGGTGGCCCCCATCAAAAACCTGCGAACCTGGGCGTTTATTTTTTGCTTTTTCAGCATTGGCTTGACCACCCGCTTCAGCGACCTGGCCAAGGCCGGTGCAAAGCCGTTTTACGCATTCAGCGCGGGCGTTTTGGTGAACGTGTTGCTGGGCTATTACTTGTCAACCCAGGTATTTGTCGAGTTCTGGGTCAAGCTCGGGCAGCCATGAAAGCAAGCGACAGTGGGGGCGCGTCCACCCAGGCGCAGCAGTGCTGCAAAAACTGCCGCTTTTTCAATGGTGAGCCAGCGGTGCTGGAAGCCAGCATCCCTGGCTTGCGCGTGATGGGGTCTGCCTACAGCGCCGTTGTTCACAACGACGGTTTGTGCGCGCGTCACGATCGCTATCTGTCAGGAACGTACCACTGTGGTGATTTCCAGGCGCGCTGATCCTGATGCATTAACCGCAGCTCCCCACCGTTCCACAGCTCACGCACTGGGTGCATCCGTCGATACGGTGCACATCATGGGCGCCGCAGTGGCTGCACTTCTTGCCAGTGCCGGGCGTGAAATGATCACCCGCGCGCAACGTTTGCGGAGTCGCGTCAGCCGCAACCGCAGCCGTGGCGGTGGCTTCGAGGTTGCCGCCGTTGGATTGACGGGACTCCAGCAACCTGGACAACGTGGCAACCGGAACCTGTTGACCGTCAGAGGTCAGGAAACCACGGCGCGCCAGCATTTCCTGCAAAGCGTAGCCAATGGCGGCCACTTCGGAATCATGGAAGCGCGGAACCTGGGTGCCGTCGGACTTGGTGGCGTAGCCGTAACGCACCGGGCCCTTATCCCAGGCCACTTCGCGCATGTTCTCGATGGTCTTGGCAACCGAGACGCCAGAGCGTGCCGCCATGGACAGCATGCGCAAGCTCAAGTCAATCCATTGCTGCCCGGCGTCACGCTGGCTGCCTGCCAGGAAGAATTCAACCGGGCGCTCAATGACGACGGCCTTGCCATCGACCACGCCATCGACCGTCATGAAACTGGTGGTGACGTACACGGAGCGCTTGCCCTCATGGGTCCACATTTGAATCTTGGTGGTCACGCTGTCGAGTTCTCCCTCCACACGGGCGTCGAACTGCTTGTGCAGCGGGTCGTTATTGGCAAGCGTTGAAGCCAGTGCGAGCGTGGGGGGCGTCGTGGTAGCTGCTGTTGTGGTGGTGCTCGTGCTGGCGCTAACGGACAGAACAGAGCCCAGCACCGCGTTCGGGCGGTAGGTGGCCAGTCCCTTGAGGCCGGCCTTCCAGCCTTCCAGATACAGACCTTTGAAGTCGTCGTAGGGGTAGTCGGCGGCCACGTTTACGGTTTTTGAAATGGCCGTGTCAATGAACGGCTGTACGGCTTCCATCATCTGCATGTGTTCCTGCGCTGTCATCTCCAACGCCGTGACGAACGCTTCCGGCAGGTGGTTCATGTCACCGCCCAGGTGGCGATACAGGCGCCATGCGTGGTCAGCTACTTCGTAGACACGGTGTCCGCCATCGGCCAGGCGCTTCTTGCGGTCGTAGACCCAGCTGAATGCGGGCTCGATACCGTTGGATGCGTTGTCCGCGAATGCCAGCGTGATGGTGCCGGTCGGTGCGATGGACAGCAGGTGGCTGTTGCGCAGTCCCACTGTTTTGATGCCTTCGCGAATGTCGGCTGGCAGGCGCTTGGCAAAGCCGCTTTGCAGGTACTTGTCGGCGTCGAGCAATGGGAACGATCCCTTTTCGGTCGCCAGCTTGATGGACGCACGGTAGGCCTCATTGCGCATCATTTCCGCAATCTTTGCGGCCATGGCGCAACCTTCAGGCGAGTTGTACCGGATGCCCATCATGACCAGGGCGCTGCCGATGCCCAGGAAGCCCAGGCCAATTCGGCGCTTGTTGGTGGCTTCCATCTTTTGCTTTTCCAGCGGCCAAAAGGTGGCGTCCAGCACGTTGTCGAGCATGCGCACTGCCGTGTGTACGACCTCGGTGAACGAGTCGAAGTCGAATTGCGCGTCTTCCGTGAAGGCCTTGCGCACGTGTTTGGTCAGGTCAATCGAGCCCAGGCAGCAGCAGCCGTAATCGGGCAGGGGCTGCTCAGCGCACGGATTGGTGGCTTCAATGGTTTCGCAATACCACAGGTTGTTTTCCTGGTTCATGCGATCGATGAACAGAATGCCGGGCTCAGCGTGGTCGTAGGTCGAGCGCATCACTTTGTCCCACAAATCGGTGGCGGCGATGGTGCGGTAGACCCATTTGCCGTCGGCGCGCTGATAAGCGCCATTGGACAGCAGGTCGCGGCCGGGTTCGGCACGGTGCACCAGTTCGAAATTTTCGCCAGCAACCACCGCACGCATGAACTCGTCGGTGACACCGATGGAAATATTGAAGTTGGTCAGATCGCCTTGGTCTTTGGCGCTGACAAAGGTTTCGATGTCGGGGTGATCACAGCGCAGCACACCCATTTGGGCGCCACGGCGCGCGCCTGCCGACTCCACCGTGGAGCACGAGGCGTCAAACACTTTCATGAACGACACGGGGCCAGAGGCCTTGGATTGGGTGCCCTTGACCATGGAGCCGGCCGGTCGGATTTGGGAGAAGTCGTAGCCCACACCGCCGCCGCGGCGCATGGTTTCAGCGGCTTCGGCCACGGCGGTGTAGATGCCGGGTTTGCCGTTCTTGAACTCGGAAACGGAGTCACCCACCGGTTGCACGAAGCAGTTGATCAAGGTGGCCTGAATGTTGGTGCCAGCGGCCGACTGAATGCGTCCGGCAGGAACAAAACCCGTGTCCAGTGCTTCGGCAAAACGGAGTGTCAGCGCCTCGCGCACCGTTTCCGCTTCGACGCTGGCCAGGGCAGAAGCCACACGGGTACGGATACTGGCATGGGTGCGTTCGTCACCCTTTGCATACTTTTCTTGCAGCACGTCAAGCGTGATTTCCTGCGGTGCCATTTCTGTAGCGGCAGACGGAGCAAAGACTTCAGTGGTGTTGGTTGTATTCATGTTGGTCTGTGAAGGAGCGGTTAGCGAGCGGTGGGCTGGTTCGATGGCGCGCACATCAGTCATGCGAACCGTCGAGCGCAAAGCAATTTCCAGCGCTGATCCGGGCGTATTGTATGCCATGGTACGCCGCCGCGGAAGGGTGAAAACACTACATGTAGTGTGTTTGGTCAAGGAAACACACTAAATATAGTGGTGTGCAGTTTGACTGAAACCAGCAGGCCCAAGGCGTCGGCTGACGGCTTGGGAGTCCTCAAGCGGTTGGCTTGTCCTGCGTTTTGGTGTCGAAGTCGCTGGCTTCGTGGCGCTCGTGCAGTTGCATGGCGGGGTCACCAAAGGTTCGGTTGACCATGCGACCACGTTGGACGGCCGGGCGTTGGGCAATTTGGTTTGTCCAGCGCAACACATGGGTATAGGTGTGCACCTGCAGGAATTCACCGGCTTCGTACAGTTGCCCCAACGCCAGCACGCCGTACCAGGACCAGACCGCCATGTCGGCGATGGTGTAGACATCCCCGGCCAGGTACGGGCTGTGCGCCAGGCGCTGGTCCAGCACGTCAAGCTGCCGCTTGACCTCCATGGCGTAACGATCGATTGCGTATTCAATTTTGGTTGGCGCGTAGGCGTAGAAATGCCCGAACCCGCCGCCCAGAAATGGCGCGCTGCCTATCTGCCAAAACAGCCACGACAGGCATTCCGCACGTTGGGCGGGGGCGGTAGGTAGAAAGGCGGAGAACTTTTCGGCCAGATGGATCAGGATGGCGCCGGACTCAAACACCCGGATCGGCGTTGCTCCGCTGCGGTCCACCAGGGCCGGGATCTTGGAGTTGGGGTTGACCGCGACGAAGCCGCTACCGAACTGCGCGCCCTCGTTGATGCGAATCAGCCAGGCATCGTATTCCGCGCCGGTGTGTCCGGCTGCCAGCAACTCTTCGAGCATCACCGTGACCTTGACGCCGTTGGGCGTGCCCAGCGAATAGAGCTGGAGCGGGTGGCGTCCTACGGGCAGCTCCTGGTCGTGGGTTGCTCCGGCCGTCGGGCGGTTGATGCTGGCAAAACGCCCCCCATTTTCCTTGTTGGCGGACCATATTGTGGGCGGCGTGTAAGGCGATGTGTGGTCCATGGCGTGGGCAGTGTGTGGTGAACGTGGTTGGGCCGGAGGCAGGGGCCGGGGCAGGGTAATGGCCGCATGGTACGGCATCACGGGCATTCTAATAGTATCGACATAGTATGCCGTGCCTGTGGTTATGCGCACGGCGGGGTCTCATTTCGTTATGATCGGCGGCGCTATGCGGCTGCTCTTTTATCGTCTGACATGCGAGGCTCTGGGTTGACCTATTCGTCGTTGGTGTTTGCGCTGGCCTACCAAATCCCGGCACTGGTTTTTGGTTTATTGCTGAAGCAGCTGGTGCGGCATCCCCTGTTGCAGGCGGTTTTGTTGCTGCCGGGCACCCTGGTCCATGAGCTATTGCACCTCGTGGTCGGCGCGGTTTTGAATGCACGGCCGGTGTCGTTGTCTCTGTGGCCGCGCCAGGTTGGCGGCGGGCAGTGGATAGTGGGATCGGTGGGGTTTTCCAATGTGCGCTGGTACAACGCCGTGTTTGTCGGGCTGGCCCCGTTGCTGGCCATTGCGCTGGTGGTGTGGTTTGCGCCGCCGGCTGTGGGCTGGACGGTGCAGCGGGCCGACGTGCAGCGCTGGCTGCTGGCCACGCCCATTTTGACCATGTGTTTGCCCAGCGCCATGGATTTGAAGCTGGCGCTCAGGTCATGGCCGTTGTTGTGCGCCGTTGCTGCCCTGTTGGTCTTTCGTTATTACTGACGCAAACACTGCATTAATACACAGAGACAAAGACAGATACGGTGTCGGCTCGCGTTTTGTTAGCGTTTTTATCACTATTTGCGTTATGATTATTTCGTAGTCATTACATAAAGATGGCTACGAGGGCATACCGCACGAAAGTGCGGGACGCAAAGCCACCGGCCTAAAGCGCTATAGCGTCACGGCAGCGGGGTTGCCACTTCGGAGTGCGCGGTAGGTCCGTGCCGCCTCTTTGCAAATGACGCGTCGCCCGCCACGTATTACGAGGAGAGGTGACCGTGAAACATTGCTTCAACCCACCGCCGAGCGTGTGCGCCACGCTGAAGGCCGGGGCCGCTTCCACCAACAGTAGGCAGCATGGCTCGACCATTCTTGTGATTGATGCGTCCGCGAGTCTGCGTCGTCTGGTGTGCATTATTTTGATGAATTCCGGATACGAGGTGATTGAGGCGGCGAGTGTGGCGCAGGCGCTGGAGCAATTGGATGGGCGGGAAATCCTGATGGCCATTTGTGAGCTGCACCTGCCGGGAATCAATGGCATTGAATTGGCAAAGGTCGTGCGGTCTTATCCGGCGTACCAGCGCATGCCCATATTAATACTGGCCACCACGACCGATGGACGTTTGATGGAGCAGGCCCGGGCCGCGGGCGCCAGGGCCTGGATGGTGAAGCCGTTTATGCCCACCGCGTTGCTGAGTGCCATTCACAGACTGTGCGCAACGGCCGCTCCGGCGGCGGCGCATTGAAGGCGGGAGGGTCGGCGTGCGTGGACATGTCAGCATGACTATTTGCCGCCTCGGTGCGCTATCGGTATGTGGTGCGGCATTGAATAAATAATGCATTGATAGGGCCGTGCGACAAAGGTATCAAAATGCGCATGCTGCGGAAATGTCACAATAGATTGGCATTTTCTGGTCAGGATGACTGCCAATCCGATTGGCATGTTGTGTGTGAAAGAAGCAGGCGAGGCTGGTGTCCGAATGGGTGAAGATCAATTACACGAACCGATGCAGGGCATGGCGCCCAATCGGCCCGCGAATGAGCGCGCGAGGTCGCGTGTTCAAGTCACTGGAACGGCGCAGGTTCGTCGCGCCAATCAGCAGGTGCTGCAGGGCAGGATTTTTGATGTGACCACAGTCGGTATATCGATTTATCTGGACATTCCGCTGCCTGTCAACGAGTCTTGTGAATTGCAATTGTCGGTATTTCGCGACGGTCGTGTGCACGCGGTCAACGTGCGTAGCCATTGCAGTTACAACCTTTTGATCGGCGGCAAAGGGTTCAGGAACGGTTTCCAGTTTCATTCAGTGAGTGCAGAAGCCAGCGCCACACTTAGCCTGATTTGTGCGTAGTTCGCCGCTGGCGAATATGTATTTCTAGAGAATTATTGATGACCCAGTTGCCATCCGGCGCGAGTCACGCGCAGAGCGGCGCCACGCAAAGCAGCATGTGTGAGTTGCTGCTGTTCCGTTGAGGCTTGGTGAGGATCCTCTGCATCACTCCGGCGAGTCTGTGGCAGACGGATCGGGATGGGCTGCAAGGCGTCTTTTTGAAGCCAATAGCTGGGCTATTGGTGAGAAAAGCAACGCAGCAGAGGGGCCTTAATGGAACAGCGGGGCACGAATCGTTTGGTTTGAAGGTCTTTAAAGTGCGTGAAATTTTGGTGATGCCCGAAGGCACCAAGGTCGCAAACCCACCAACGCCACAGTCAGGGCGTCAACGGGATTCCAGATCAAGGCACAGGGCCAGCGCCGCATTCAGATTGAGATTTTGAATATCGCTTTCCAACGCGCTGAATGTTTTTGCCGGTAGCCCCAGCAGCGTCGAACGCAATTGCGAAAACGCATCCAGAACACCCAAATCCTGCGCCTTTAACAAGGGAACCAAACCATTCAGCGCGGCCCGGACGGCGTCGTTCACAGTCGGCGTGGTGTCATGGGTTGGCGTGACCGCTGCGGACGCTGCCAAATGCACAATGGCTTGCTTCAATGCCGACACGCCTTCTTGCACCACGCTCGTCAGTGCCGCAAGCTGGCTTCGCAGTTCCTGGGTGTTGAAGTCTTTTTTGAATTCGGACTCCAGCGCCGCGACGGTCCTGGACAACTTGTTCAAGCCCAGCGTCGCGGTCGTTCCCTTCATTGTGTGCAACGCCACCACACAACCTGGCGCATCGTTTTCCTGGGTCGCCAGTTCCAGCTTGTGCAGGTAGCCGGGAAGTACATTGATGAGGTCCTGCGCCGATCGCATGTACAGCGACTGCAGTCCGCCTAGTCGGCGCAAGGCGCCGGGAAGATCGAGGTCTGCCGGACCGCCGATCTCAGGTGTCGGCGCGTGGCTCCAATCGGCACTGGGCCGCGCTGGGCGGGCACTTGCCGCGCCGGTCAGGCGCAGAATCATGGATACCAGTTGTTCCAAATCGAACGGCTTGCCGATGTGCGCATCCATACCGGCCTGCAGGCACTTTTCCCGGTCTGACGACAAGGCATTTGCGGTGAGTCCGATGATGGGGAGGTTCTCGATCTTCAATTCACGCCGAACATATTCGGTCGCCGAATAGCCATCCATCACGGGCATTTGAATGTCCATCAGCACGAGGTCGTATGCCGGATTGGCGCTGGCAATTGCTTTGACGCCCTCCTGTCCATTGGAGGCGATGGAGACCAGCGCGCCCTGGTTGCTCAGCAGTTCTTCTGCCACTTGCTGGTTGATCGCGTTGTCTTCCACCACCAGGATGTGCAGGCCCGTCAGCGCACGGTGGCTGGCGCGCTGGGTTCTGCGCATGGAGCTGACATCGGTGGGTGTTTTCAACGACGCATTGAACAGCATCGATGGCGTTACGGGCTTCACCAGAAAATCGCTCAACTGGTTCTGTTCCTCTTGCGTTCGCAATGCCAGGTTGTCACGCCCGTTGGCGGAAATCATGATGAACTTGGGGCGCGCACCGTTGGCCATTGGGAGCATGCGGCAGACCTGGGCGAGGGTCTCCCAGCCATCGATGTCCGGCAGCTGCCAGTCCAGGTAAATGAAACCATAGGGCGTCGCAGCGGCATCGATTTGTGCCTGCACCATGGCAATCGCCTGGCTGCCGGATGCAGCAACATCCACCGACCAGCCAAACGACCGCATGGTGCTCGACATCAGCGCAGCGGCCAACGGGTTGTCGTCAATCAAAAGCACCTTGTGCGCCACGCTGACGTTGTCGGACGGCGCGCCTTGTTCGGGGCTCTGCCCCGCGCCGCCCTCAGCCACCCCGGTGAGGTCGCGCTGAAAAGGCAGCTCGAATTGGAACGTGGTGCCGATGCCCATTTCACTTTCTACCGAAATGGTGCCGCCCATCAATTCGATCAGGCGTTTACTGATAGCCAGCCCCAGCCCGGTACCGCCGAACCGGCGCGTTGTCGATGTCTCGGCCTGCGTGAAGCTGCTGAATAGGCGCTCCATGTTTTCTTTGGCGATTCCGATCCCGGAGTCGCGAACCGTAAAAGACACGCGATCCACGTCGGCGCTGTCTTGCGCGTTACGCACGGCGCGCACCGAAATAACGACCTGGCCCGATGCCGTGAACTTGATGGCGTTGCCGCCCAGGTTGACCAGAATCTGTTTCAGCCGCAGGGGGTCGCTAATCACATTCTTTGGCAATGTGCTGTCAATATCGTAGAGAACATCGATCGGCTTGTTACCCACATAAGCCGACAAAACCACCGCCAGGTCGCGCAAGAATTGGTCTAGCTTAAAGGGCTGTGGTTCCAGATCCAGCCGACCGGCATCAATTTTGGAAAAATCCAGAATATCGTTAAGCAGGCCCAGCAAAGACTTGGCGGCGCCTTCGATTTTGTCGATGTAATCAAACTGATGGGCCGTCAGCGGGGTTTGGCTTAGAACCGTTAGCAGACCCAAAATCGCAGCCAGCGGCGTGCGAATTTCGTGGCTCATGTTGGCAAGGAACAATCCCTTGCTGACACTGGCTTCTTCCGCCTGTTCCAGCGCGACGGCCAGATCCTGCGCTGCAGTGCGTACCGCCGTGAAATCAATATTGGTTCCAATGACACGAACCACCTTGCCGGTCGCGTCACGCTGACAATGACCAACGGCGCGTATGTAATGCAGCGAGCCATCGGACCAGATAATTTTGTAATCGGAGTGGTAATCGGCCCCGGTTTCAATGCAGCGTTTGAAGTCTGCCACGACCCGTGCGCGATCGTCCGGATGCAAACCGTTAACCCATAGTTCGTAGCTGGGTGTCACACTGTGGACCGGAAATCCGAGCAACTTAAAGATCTGGTCGTCCCAGCTCACGTGTCCGGTTTGGAGATTCATATCCCAGATGCCGACACCGGCACTCTGGTTCGCCAGTTGCACCCGCTTTTGCCAGTCCTGGAGTTCGATTTGTTCCTTGCGGCGTACCGTGGTGTCCAGGTAGGTCATGACGGTCCAGCCGGTAGACAACGGAACGCCCCGCATCTCTATGAAACTTCCGTCTGACTGCTGGCGCTCCAGCGTGAGCCGTTCGTGTCGCTCCATGACGCCGATAAAGCGGGATTCAACTTCTGCCAGCGTCTGCTGACGACCATAATCGCCACGCGCATATAAATAAGCGACCAGGTCCGGGAACGTTCCATGCGCTTTTGTCAGCAGGTCGACAGGGAGTTTCAAAATATCAATGAAACTTTGATTGTGGAATTTGAGAAAGCGTTTTTCGTCGTAGACAACCAGTCCATAGGGGACGGCATTTACCACATCTTCCAGTAGTTGGGTCTGCTGCTTCAGGTTTTTTTGAGCGAGACTCGCTTCGGTAATATCGCTACTCACCGAAACATATTGTTGCAATATCCCACGTTCGTCCCGAATCGCAGTAATGGTTTCCTTGCACAAGTACAGACTGCCGTTTTTACGCCGGTTCCATATTTCGCCCTGCCAGTAGCCGTCCTCGCGAATGCAGTGCCACATGTTCTCAAAGAACGCAGGGGTGTGCCGGTCGGACTTCACCAGGCGTGGATTTCTTCCAAGAAGCTCGGCTTCGCTATAGCCGGACATATGACAGTGCGCGGCGTTGACAGAAACAATCGTTCCATCCGGGTCTGCAACCAGTATGCCTTCCGTGATGTTGTTATAGACATTTGCCGCCAACCGCAAGCGCTGCTCGTTCTTGATTCGCTCAAGACGCTGCGTATGTTCTGCCAGGACGCGTTGAATCGCCCAGCTCAAGAGCTTTAGGTGGGAGCCCGCAATGTCCTTGACAAAATAATCGCTGGCACCTGACTTGATGGCTTCCACTGCAACGTGTTCGTCCCCGCTTCCCGTCATCATGATGATGGGCGGGCAGGTGCCATTTTCTGCTTGCACCAGGTTTCTCAAAAATGAAACGCCGTCCCCATCGGGAAGGTTGTAATCCAGCAGTATCACATCCGGCTTTTCCTGCCGGAATGCAGCAGCCCCATCGGCCAGCGTAAATACCGTTTTCACCACCCAGTCGGTGTCGCGCAAGGCGCGGCAATAGGCAATCTGGTCGCTCTCACTGTCGTCAATGACCAGTACCAATTTGCTCATGTTTCGCCTTCGGCTCTCGGCAGCACGGCAACCTCAAACCAATAGGCTTTGAGGCGCGTCATCGCCAGCACGAAACCTTGTAAATCCACAGGTTTCTGCACATAGCTATTCGCACCACAGTCATAGCAGCGCCGGATATCTTGCTCCGCATTGGACGTTGTCAGCACGATGACGGGGATTTTGTGTAACTCTGCGTCCAGCTTGATTTGACGAAGCACTTCTCGCCCATCGGTGGCCGGCAAGTTGAGATCCAGCAGAATAATTCCGGGCCTCGGTGCACTGGCTGGGCTTGTATAGGCGCCGCGCCTGAATAAATAGTCCAGCGCCTGATCGCCGTTGGTGCATCGTTCTACCGGATTGGCAAGTCCCGATTTCTTGAACGCACGCGCGGTTGCATGGAAGTCGTCGTCGCTGTCTTCCACCACGAGTATGGTCTGCGGTCTGGCTGTAGACATCACGTGTCTCCGTGCAAGGTAAAGCAGAAGGATGTCCCTTCGCCTAATTGGGATTCTAGCCAGATTCGGCCCCCGTGGCGCTCAATGATTTTCTTGACTATCGTCAATCCGGCGCCAGTCCCGCCGCCGAATTTGTTTTGTTCGTGCAGGCGTTTGAATATCCGAAATATGGTGTCCTCATGCTGCGGTGCAATACCGATTCCATTGTCCCGTACACACAGCACCGGATTGGCGCCACCGCGTGTGCCGATTTCAATGCGCTTGTCGTCTTTGTCGTTGTATTTGGCGGCGTTGGTAATGAGGTTCTGAAACACTTCCCGGACCCACATGGCGTTGCAGACCACCGTGGGGAGGGTGGATTCCCGCACCAGCGTGACGTTCTTTTCTTTCAGAAAGACCCGCAGGTCTTCCAGCACCTCGTCGAGCACCTGATCCAGTGCCACGGGCTCCTGGGGAAGGTCGGTTGACCCCAGGCGTGAATAGGACAGGAGGCCGTCGATCAGGGCGCTCAGACGTTCCACCAGGCGTTGCATTCGCTCCAGGTAGCGCTTGCCTTCGTCATCGAGTTTTTCCGCATAGTCTTCCTGCAGAAAACTGGCGTAGTTGTGCAGACCACGCAGGGGTTCCTTGAGGTCATGTGACGCGATATAGGCAAAGTCATCGAGATCGTGGTTAATGCGCTCCAGTTTCTCCGTGCGCTCCATCACACGTCGCTCCAGACTGGCGTTCAGATTGCGAATCTCCTGCTCGGCGTGCTTGCTGGCAGTGATATCCACCAAGGTGGAAAGAACGTGGTCTTCGCCGCCGACACGCAGCAATTGCGCGGACAGTTGTGCTATGTAGATTTCGCCATTTTTTTTGTTGAATGACTGTTCCCAGCCTCGAACCGTTCCCCGGTCGCGCAACGACTGCGTAAATTCCGCCGCGCGTTCCGGCGTGGGCCAGATGTGCATCGCACGGCCCGATTGTCCAATCGACTCTTCGCGTGTGTAACCGCTGAGTTCGACCCAGGTTTCGTTGACTTCGACAAACAAGCCATCCTCCACGCGCGTCAGGGCAATGGCTGCTGGATTGGCGGAAAAAGCCATGGAAAATTTTTGTTCCGACAGCGCAAGCGCTTCCTCCGCATTCTTGCGCCGACTGATTTCTTCAATAACGGCAATGAAATAGTCGGGACTTCCATCCACGCGCCGCACCATGGATACCGTCAAATTGACCCACACAATGCCACCGCCCTTGCGCAGGTAACGCTTCTCCATCGTGTAATGGTCGATTTCGCCCGACAGCATTTGCATCACAAACGCAAGGTCAGCATCCAGATCGGCTGGGAACGTGATGTCCTGAAAAGTCATGTTCAGGAGTTCATCGCGGTTATAGGCGACGATGTCGCACAGCTTTTGATTGATACGCAGCCAGTGCCCTTTCAGCGATACATGCGCGAGTCCCACTGCCGCCTGCTCGAAGGTTTGGCGAAATGCGTGTTCGAGTTTGTCGTGCTGGTCCAGCGTGTGTCTCAACGCAACGGCCGTGCTTTCCCTGGCAACCATTTCACGGGTCAGCACCTGGGTTTGACGTGCCACCCGGCGTTGATAGAAATAAATGACCAGGAGAATAGTGGACGCAGACAGCACGTAGGCACAGCTAGGCAGCAGCTTGTCCGCACTGAACCCCCATGCCGGCGGCAGGAAAATATACGTTCCAGTGAGGGCTGATACGGCGATGTAAAGCACGCTGGGACGCAGACCGCACAACAACGCGACAACCGCGGTGGACGGGTAAAAGATCAGAAAAGCGAGACCCGCCTCAACCGGGAGAACCGCCATGCGCAGGCCCAGCGCAAGCAACGCAACCAGCAAGGCCAGCAGGTACTTGGCCGGAGCGCCCATTCTTATCGTGGTTAGTGCGAATTCAAGGCGGCTTTGCGGCTCAGTCGCTTCTTCATGGGGTGGCATGTTGTTCATTTCCTGCTTCTGTGTGTGCGCTTGTGCCGCTGTAGGACCCTCTGCATAACTCCGGCGAGTCTGTG
>Ga0316222_1001212_pt1 | contig 32764 bp, 25 predicted proteins | sample TBH18011metaG_FD_206008 | JGI IMG/M metagenome (GOLD analysis project Ga0316222, IMG submission 206008) | Freshwater microbial communities from Trout Bog Lake, Wisconsin, USA - TBH18011 | ecosystem: Environmental > Aquatic > Freshwater > Lake > Hypolimnion/Profundal zone | place: USA: Wisconsin... | reverse complement strand
CGGAGACCGGATGCTACTGCATCTTCCCACCTTTGACCATTTATCTTCAGTTGCACTTCATATTTGAACTCGCGATTTTATTAACGGGATATGAGTAACCTTAATCCAAGTGCGATAAAAATGCTGCCGGCGACGCGGTCCAGCCACAAACCTGCCCTGGGACGTCGGGTCAGCCATTGTCCGACAGTACCGGAAAAATAACCCAGCATGCTGAACAGAAAAACAGCCTGAGCAGTAAAGATCAGTCCTAACTGCGCGGTCTGCCAGCCGAGATGGCCATTTTGCTGAATGACAAATTGCGGCAAAAACGAGAGAAAAAATAGAACAACCTTGGGATTGATACTGTTTGCCAGCAAGCCTTTGGAAAACAGTTTCAGCAGTTTTTCCTCCGGAATGACAGCATTGTTTTTTGAGGCGGGGCCACTGGTTCCCGGTGATCTGATGGCGCCAAATCCGAGGTAAATCAGATACAGCCCACCCGTGATTTTTAATGCGGTAAAAGCGACGGGAGAAGCGGCAATCAGTGCGCTGATGCCCAGCGAGGCCAGCACGGTATGTGACAGGCAGCCCAACGCACAACCCAGGCCGAATGCCACACCTTGCCGTCGTCCCCGAGACATGCCGACACTGAGTACCATCAAATTATCCGGTCCCGGTGAAAGTGTAATCAACAGGGCAGTGGCCAGAAACCCCAGGAATTGTTCAGGTGTAAGCAACATAAAATGAAATAGTAGGTTTTAATTCGAAATGCGCTTGAAGTCGCGAAACCTGAATCCCATCGCGAACAGACTCGCAAAATAAACAGTCATGCATGCGCTCAAAATCAGGCCCAGATACATGGCACGAACAATGACGTGTTTTTGCAATCCGATCCAGTCAAATTGGTCCCCGAAATACACCGCAACCGCTGCCATTAATAGCAGTGCGATGGCTTGCTTGCTGAAAAACTTCAGCCAGCCTGGCTTGGGTTTGTAAATCCCATTGCGCTTTAATACAACGAATAAAAAGCCGGCATTAAAACAGGCACCCAGACCAACTGACAAAGCCAGTCCGACATGCGCCATGATCGGAATGAAAATCAGGTTCATGAGCTGCACTGCTACCATGACCCCCACTGCAATTTTGACCGGTGTTTTGATATTTTGTTTCGCATAAAATCCGGGTGCCAGAATTTTCACAAGAATTAATCCGATCAGGCCAACACCATAGGCAACCAGCGCATGACTGGTTTGGATTACTGCAGTGGCGTCGAACAGGCCGTTGTGGAATAACACGGCGGTGATGGGGACCGACAGGGTAGCAAGGCCGACAGCTGCCGGCAGGGCCAGCAGGAAGGTTAAACGCAGTCCCCAGTCCAGCAGAGATGAATATTCTTCATGATCTTCCATTGCGTGCGCTCTGGACAGGCTTGGCAATAAAACAGTCCCCAGTGCGACCCCCAGCAGTGCAGTTGGAAATTCCATCAGTCGGTCTGCGTATGACAGCCATGAAACGCTGCCGGTTATCAGATGCGAGGCGATGTTGGTATTAATCAGAATGCTGAACTGTGAAGCGGAAACGGCAAAGATGGCGGGTGCCATATTTCTCAGTACGCGCATGACACCCGGATCCTGCAACGAATGCAAAGGGCGCAGAGAAATGCGCGGCAGCATGCCGATTTTTATCAGGTAAGGAAACTGTATGGCCAGCTGCAGTATGCCCCCCAGTACAACCGCTACTGCGAGACCGTAAATAGGCTGCTGGAAGTATTTGACCAATACCACCGAACCAAAAATCGATGCCACATTAAATAATACCGGCGTGAAGGCCGGAATTTTAAATTCACGCCAGGTATTTAAGATGCCTCCCGCCAGTGCGACCAGTGATATCAAGGCAATGTACGGAAACATAATGCGTGTCATGACGACAGTGACATTGAATTTTTCAGGATCATGGATAAAACCGCTGGCCAGTCCATAAACCAGCAGGGGAGAGGCGATGATGCCGACGATACTTGTTGCAACCAGTGCCCAGGTCAGCAGTGTACCAACTGCGTCAACCAGTGATTTGGTGGCTTCTGGCCCTTTTTTATCGTGGTACTCAGTCAGAATGGGAACAAAGGCCTGGGAAAAAGCGCCTTCTGCAAAAATTCGCCGTAATAAATTGGGAATCCGGAACGCGATATTGTAGGCATCGGAATAGGCAGTGGCACCAAAGGCATGAGCGATGAGCATATCGCGCAGCATGCCGGTAATGCGGGACAGCATGGTCATGCCACTGATCGTGGCCAAGGTTTTAAGCAGGTTCATGGAGCGGCATTATAGCGGGCTGCCCATTGTTTTGGTAAGGAAGCAACTGTATTGCACATTCAGGATAAATTATGGAGTTGCAGCGTAGACATTTCTTGTGTCTTCGCAAAAACTCAATTAGAATAGCGAGCTGTTCAGAATTCTTCGGTCATCGCAGTCTGCGGTGATATTTGATCCAGTTTGGAAAATAAGTTTAGGAAATTTCATGGCAAATACCGCGCAAGCACGCAAACGTGCTCGTCAAGCAGTAAAACAAAACGCTCACAATTCCAGCCAGCGTTCGACTTTACGTACTGCAATCAAAGCAGTTCGCAAAGCAATTCAGGCAGGCGATAAAGCAGCAGCAGCTTCAATATTCCAGGCGTCAGTCTCGACTATTGACAGTATTGCGGATAAAAAAATTATCCACAAAAACAAAGCTGCCCGTCATAAGAGCCGTTTGTCTGCAGCTTTAAAAGCACTGGCTTAATCACTTTGGGTATCGACTGATACCTTTCCTGGTTGACCGACTGCCTTTTCAACACGAAAAGGTGCTGTAAAAAATATAAAAACCACATGAATTCATTCGTGTGGTTTTTTGTCGTGTTTTTATCTTACTTCAATAATTCGATTTTGGTGCCCGGTTTAATACCCTTGCGCTTAAACCATTCGGCATTCATTTCCAATGCATACAACGCCGGCTTGGCTGCGCAATGATTGGTTTCAGTCTGCGGCAGCATTTCTTCCACATTTAAAATAACCCCGTTGCTATCCAAAAAAGCGACAGACAGTGGAATCAGCGTGTTTTTCATCCACATGCAAACACCGGCAGCACGATCAAAAATAAACATCATGCCCTGATTGGCACCCAATTCTTTGCGATTCATTAAGCCAAGCTCACGTTGCGCAGGGCTGGATGCAACTTCTGCTTCAATGACGAAGATGCCTGCAGTAAATTGTTTGACGGGTAATCTCTGTTGTGCGTGGACCGAAGTAAAAGTCAGTGCTGCAATGACGATGGAAAAAATCCGCAGGAAGTTGGTTTGCATAAGTGTTCAGTTGTTAAAAGGAAATTTGGGTGTCAGGATACCTTGCCTTTGAAATCGGCGCCAGAGGTATCGCTGTTGAGTTCCAGCCAGTCTCCTGGCATGAGTGGGTGGGATGCCAATGAATACGCCCCAATGGCGTTTCTGATCAACCGCAAGGTGGGTAATCCCGCGGCCGCTGTCATCCTGCGAACCTGGCGATTTTTTCCTTCTTTGAGCGTGATGGCCAGCCAACTGGTGGGAATATCAGTTCGGTTCCTGATCGGAGGATTGCGGGGCCACAGCCAGTCAGGTTCCTGAATATGCTGAACCTGGCAGGGCTGTGTGACAAAATCCCCGAGATTGATTGGCTCGCTTAAAAAAAGTAACTGTTCCGGCGTCGGTATTCCCTCCACCTGCACCAGATAGGTTTTGGATTCCTTGTGATCGGGATGGCTGATCTGGTGCTGCAATTTGCCGTCATCAGTCAACAGCATCAGACCTTCACTGTCGGCGTCAAGCCGTCCCGCCGGATAAATGCCGGGAATGGCAATGAAACTGGCCAGAGTCGGTCGCGTTTCGTGCGCAGAAAATTGACTCATTACCTGAAAAGGTTTGTTAAATAAGATGAGTTTCATGATGCAGCTTAAATTGTTAATCAGTAGCAATGCTAGCATGGCATTGATTTTTGTAAAGTTATGGCGCACTGTAAAATTCTGGTGCATAATGTGAAACGCACCTCTTATGTCTTATATAAGAGTTGATTATTGTTTGTTTTGCCATGACGCAGCACAAATCCGTGCAATTTATGGTTCTGTGTATACAATAAGATTACCTTGAAATTGAAGACGCTTCTTTACCCTGGAAGCGCCTCTTTGTTTGGATTTATTTAGCGCTGTGCGCCACACTTCGGAGATAACAATGTACCAACATATAAAAGTACCTGCCGACGGTCAAAAAATTACCGTTAATGCTGACTTCTCAATCAATGTGCCAGACAATCCAATCATCCCCTATATCGAAGGCGATGGTACCGGTGTTGATATCAGCCCAGTAATGATCAAGGTGATTGATGCGGCCGTTGCCAAGGCTTATGGTGGCAAGCGCAAGATCAGTTGGATGGAAATTTTTGCAGGCGAGAAGTCGACACAGGTTTATGGTCCGGATGTCTGGTTGCCAGAAGAAACACTGCGCGTACTGAAAGATTACGTTGTATCGATCAAGGGGCCGTTGACGACCCCTGTTGGTGGTGGAATACGATCACTGAATGTGGCATTGCGTCAGGAACTCGATCTGTATGTCTGTCTGCGCCCGGTGCGCTATTTCACAGGTGTTCCTTCACCAGTCAAGGAACCGGAAAAAACTGACATGGTGATTTTCCGTGAAAACTCGGAAGATATTTATGCCGGCGTCGAGTTTCAGGAAGGTTCCGCTCAGGTGAAGAAGCTGATCGCCTTTTTGGTGAATGAAATGGGTGTGAAAAAAATCCGTTTCCCTGAAACCTCCGGTATCGGTATCAAACCAGTATCGCGCGAAGGCACCGAACGTCTGGTACGCAAGGCGATTCAGTATGCGATCGATAATGACAAACCTTCAGTGACCATCGTTCACAAAGGCAATATCATGAAGTACACCGAAGGTGGATTCCGTGACTGGGCTTACGCTTTGGCCCAAAAAGAATTTGGTGCACAATTGATTGACGGTGGCCCATGGTGCAAATTCAAGAACCCAACTACTGGCAGGGAAATCATTGTCAAGGATTCGATTGCTGATGCGTTCTTGCAGCAGATTTTGTTGCGTCCGGCAGAGTACAGTGTGATCGCCACATTGAATTTGAACGGAGATTATATTTCTGATGCCTTGGCTGCACAGGTTGGCGGTATTGGCATTGCTCCTGGTGCCAATCTGTCTGATTCAATCGCCATGTTTGAAGCGACACACGGAACTGCACCGAAATATGCCGGCAAGGATTACGTCAATCCAGGCTCACTGATTCTTTCAGCGGAAATGATGTTGCGTCACATGGGTTGGCTGGAAGCAGCGGACCTGATTATCAGTTCCATGAGCAAGTCGATTGCGCAGAAAAAGGTCACTTACGATTTCGCCAGATTGATGGAAGGTGCAACCCAGTTATCCTGTTCTGGTTTTGGCAATGTAATGATCGAAAATATGTAATGTGAGTCCATGACAGGGGCAAATTAGCCTCTGTTGTGTAAGTTGAAGTATAAAAAAAGCTCCGCATGCGGAGCTTTTTAAATGCAGCCTGAAATTAATTAGGTGCCTGGATATTTGAAGCTTGTTTGCCCTTAGGCCCTTGAGTAACCTCAAATTGGACTTTTTGGCCTTCCTTAAGCGTCTTGAATCCGTTCATCTGGATAGCTGAGAAGTGCGCAAATAAATCTTCGCCGCCGTCGTCTGGAGTGATAAAGCCGAAGCCTTTTGAGTCATTGAACCATTTAACTGTGCCTGTTGCCATAATACGTCTTTCAGAAAATATCAAAAACACGAGCCGTCAAAGCCAGAAATTCGGCAGAATGCCAAATCCTCCTAAACTTGCCCTCTCAGTGTTGATGAGAAGAAAATATCTCATTAACAATTTCATTTTTTAGGGATTTATAAATCTTGTCAAGAATTTTCATGTGGGCATGAAAATTTGAGCGTCATTTCGTTCTCAAAATCGGTTTTAAGTCACTTTTTGATACACTTTTAGTGATAATTTACAACACTTTGACAGAAGTAACATTTGAATGATGTAAATCGGTGAAATTAAATAAATAATCTGGTGTGCTATTGATGTTCAGCAATTAATCGCCATCTCTCTAAAACGAAACGTAGAGATAAAAATTGAATTACACTGTTTATTCAGCGCTTTGAACCAGTAAAAAACAGTTAAATTTATTTATGGCAAATAAGCACGAAAATACTACAGTGATAGAGAGGCAGGCGCAAAAGACCAGGCTGCCACCTTTGTATCAGGTTGTTTTGTTGAATGACGATTACACTCCGATGGAATTTGTTGTTGTCGTCATTCAGGAATACTTTAATAAAGACCGTGAAACAGCGATGCATATCATGCTTAAAGTACATCGTGATGGTAAAGGCGTATGCGGGGTTTTCCCCAAAGATATTGCCGCTACAAAAGTTGATTTGGTAATGGCATATGCCAGGCAAGCAGGGCATCCCCTGCAATGTGTGATGGAGGAAGTATGATTGCGCAAGAATTGGAAGTTAGTCTGCATATGGCGTTTGTTGAAGCGCGGCAGGCAAGATACGAATTCATTACTGTTGAGCATTTATTGCTCGCGCTACTGGATAATCCCTCGGCCGCCGAGGTGATGCGCGCCTGTGCCGTGAATATAGAAGATCTGCGCAAAACACTGAGTAATTTTGTCAGTGACAATACCCCGACCGTGGCTGGTACCGGTGAGGTCGATACTCAGCCTACGTTGGGATTTCAACGCGTGATTCAACGTGCAATCATGCACGTCCAATCGGCATCCAACGGCAAGAAAGAAGTCAACGGTGCCAATGTGCTGGTGGCAATATTCGGTGAAAAAGATTCCCATGCTGTTTATTACCTGCATCAGCAGGGGGTAACTCGTCTGGATGTCGTCAATTTCATTTCGCACGGAGTCCGCAAAGACCATCCCGCTGATCCTCAGAAATCGCCCGAAGGCGTGGAGGAACCGCACAGTGAAGCACAACCGAAGGAAAGTGCACTCGATCAATTTACTTTGAATCTGAACAAAGCAGCAGCGGATGGAAAAATTGATCCGCTGGTGGGGCGCGACAGCGAAGTGGAAAGAGTCGTGCAGATTTTATGCCGTCGTCGTAAAAATAATCCATTGCTGGTCGGTGAAGCCGGTGTCGGAAAAACGGCAATCGCTGAAGGCCTGGCGTTACGCATTACGATGGGAGACGTGCCGGACATTCTTCAAAATGCTGTGGTGTATTCACTTGATATGGGTTCGCTTTTGGCCGGTACCAAATATCGCGGCGATTTTGAATTGCGTTTAAAGGCAGTATTAAAGCAGCTTAAAGATGCACCCAACGGCATTTTGTTTATCGATGAAATTCATACCATTATCGGTGCAGGGTCTGCGTCGGGTGGCACGCTGGACGCGTCCAATCTGTTGAAACCGGCGCTTTCTTCGGGTCAGTTAAAATGCATAGGCGCGACTACCTATACGGAATACCGCGGCGTCTTTGAAAAAGATCACGCACTGTCACGTCGCTTCCAGAAAATCGACATCATAGAACCGACGGTTGAACAGACTATTCAAATTCTGCGTGGCCTGAAAGCCAAATTTGAAGAGCATCACAATGTGAAGTATTCGGCTTCAGCCCTGACTTCCGCGGCAGAATTGTCGGCGCGGTTTATCAACGACCGCCATTTGCCGGACAAGGCGATTGACGTTATCGACGAAGCGGGCGCAGCACAGCGGGTTTTGCCGAAGTCGAAGCAGAAGAAAACAATTGGCAAGCTGGAAATTGAAGAAATCATTTCCAAGATTGCGCGTATTCCACCGCAAACCGTCAATCAGGATGATCGCAGCAAATTGCAGACGATTGAGCGTGACCTTAAAAATGTTGTGTTTGGTCAGGATCCGGCAATCGATGCCTTATCTTCCGCAATCAAGATGGCGCGCGCCGGTTTGGGCAAACTTGACAAGCCGATAGGTTCGTTCCTGTTCTCCGGACCCACCGGTGTCGGTAAAACCGAGATGGCCAAACAATTGGCATTTACGCTGGGTATCGATTTGATCCGCTTTGATATGTCTGAATACATGGAGCGTCACGCCGTGAGCCGTCTGATCGGTGCGCCACCAGGTTATGTCGGATTTGATCAGGGCGGTCTGTTGACGGAAGCCATTACCAAAAAACCGCATACCGTGCTGTTGCTGGATGAAATTGAAAAAGCGCATCCGGACGTATTTAATATTTTGTTGCAGGTGATGGACCATGGCACATTGACTGATAACAATGGACGCAAGGCAGATTTCCGCAATGTGATCATTATCATGACTACCAATGCCGGTGCGGAAAGTCTGCAGAAACGTTCGATCGGCTTTACCGATAATAAAGAAGCCGGTGATGAAATGGCCGATATCAAGCGGATGTTTACACCTGAATTCCGTAATCGTCTGGATGCCATTATCAGTTTTGGTTCGTTAAGTGAAGAGATTATTTTGCGTGTGGTTGACAAGTTCCTGATGCAGCTCGAAGAACAGTTGCATGAGAAAAAAGTCGATGCCATATTTACTGATAACCTGCGTAAATTCCTCGGCAAAAAAGGATTTGATCCATTGATGGGGGCGCGTCCGATGGCGCGTTTGATTCAGGATATGATCAGGAAGGCGCTGGCGGATGAATTATTGTTTGGTAAGCTCGTCACCGGTGGCAAGGTCGTGGTGGATCTGGATGAGCAGGATCACATCAAACTGAATTTCTCGGAAAGTGATCCAAAATCTTCTGCAACCCAGGAAGCGGTAGAAACTGAATAGCAAAAGACGCAGTCTGTAAAAAAACCAGCTTCATGAAGCTGGTTTTTTTACGTCATCAATCCGGCAAAATGTCAGCTGGCGTTGGCTATTTTCAGCATGCGATCCGGCACATGATTCCCCCGTGCTGCCGTAACACCAGAATTCGACAGTTTAAATACATCCAGCGCATCGGTTAATTTTTCAGCCTCGAAATTCATGGAGGATGCCGCTGATGCGGCTTCTTCCACCATGGCAGAGTTTTGCTGCGTCATTTCATCCATGTGTTCAATGGCGCGGCCTATTTCCTGAATGCCGGCACTTTGATCCTGGCTGGCAGCGGAGATTTCTTTCATGATGTCGCTGACCCGTTTGACTGAATCAACAATCTCCCCCATGGTTTTGCCAGCCTGATCAACGAGTTGCGAACCCTGCGTCACCTTATCGACAGAATCACTGATCAACGTCTTGATTTCCTTGGCGGCGGCCGCACTGCGTTGCGCCAGATTCCGCACTTCAGAAGCAACCACGGCAAAGCCGCGACCCTGTTCACCGGCGCGCGCCGCTTCGACTGCGGCATTCAGCGCCAGAATATTGGTTTGAAAGGCAATGCCATCAATGACGGTAATGATGTCGACAATTTTTTTCGATGAGCCGTTAATTTCCGACATGGTACCGATCACCTGATTGACCACTTCGCCACCTTTGACCGCAACGTCAGAGGCAACGTCGGCGAGCTTATTGGCCTGTTTGGCATTGTCCGCATTCTGTTTGACTGTGTCGGACAGGGAAGCCATTGAACTCGAGGTTTCCTGCAGGCTGTTGGCCTGTGATTCGGTGCGGGATGACAAATCGTTGTTGCCGGATGAAATTTCAGAGCTGGCCACCTTGATCGTTTCGGCGGAAAGTTTGATTTCGCTGACCATCGCTTCGAGCTTGCCCTTCATTTCTTTCAGCGCCACGAGCAGGCTGCTGGTGTCGTTCGGATCGGTCTGGATATCCATGGATAAATCGCCGGCAGCAACTGCCACGGCAATCTCACGCGTGTATTCAGGCTCTCCACCGAGTTGCTTCCAGATTCCGTGCACGACAACATACGACACACCGCCCAACGTCAGCACAATCATGACTGCGACGAAAACGGTGGTGTACAGCACATTGCTGACGCTGTTTCCGCTGCGATCAACACCCGATTTAAACTGCTCTTTTGCCGCCTCCTGAGTTTTGGTCAGATCTGACTGCAGCGCATTCAATGTGGTTTGCATTTTGGCGATGAGAGGCGTGGGGTCACCCTGTTCGACTTCCATCATGATTTTTGCCACGCCCATTGCCGGCGAATAATAGGCTTCGAATTCGTTCGACAGTCGGCCAGATGTTTCCTGCTGACCGTCGATTTTGCCCAGTCCCTTGATATTTTCGCGGATTGCTTTGGCATTGACCTCGATTGCATCCAGACGCTTTTTATCCCCTTCGCTGACCGCTTCCTGCAGTCCCTTGACCAGACCGTTCACATCGGTAATCAAGGATTTGGACTGATCCAGTAAAGGGTAATCAACGGATGCAGTCGTTTTGATAGAAGAAATGGCGATCGTCGAAAAATAAACGCTCACAGACAGCCCTATACTGAAAATAACGGTGGCTGTGGCTGGCAAAGACCAGATTCGTTTCTTGATGCTCATACTCATGATTTTCCTCTTGTTGATCTAATCAAATTTCTAATCTGCTGAAAACAGGACTTTCACACTGCTATCCACGGCACTTTTTTCAATGTAGCCAATGGCGTTCGGGTTGGCACCAACCTGTTTTTTAACATCTGCTGAAGTTCCGAGTTCCTTGGGCGGTGTCGCTTTGCCGGAAAAAGTCAGACGTGACCACGTGGATTTGATCTGGGACGCAGATTTGTCCGTGATTTTGCTGTAAAACAGTTTGCGCACATCATTGGAATCGGATTGATCCAGTAATGTTGCGCCGGCGCCATTCGGTAACGAAAACGCACTTCCTGTATATAAAGCGGCTACCTGATCTTTGGTTAAATTGGGAATATCGCTTTTTGCACCGGCAACCACCGCTACCTGGGCAAAACAGCCAAGGGAAAACAGGCATCCACAAATTCCTGCAACAATCTGACCGGCTTTCATTTTTTCCATTGTTAATCCCGATCAGAATACGCGGTCATAACTGACCCGCATCACATTGACATCGCCACCCCAGGTGGCGGTGGTGTCGCGGTTGCGGTCAATCTGGGCTTTTACATCACTGACGGAATCAATGTCATACCTTAAAGTGAATGACGCCCTTTTGAACGCAGCCGGCACGTAGTCGGCAACATTGCTTGAATGCTCTGTGTAAATGGCATAGTTGACAAACGGCGTCCATTTTCCAAGTCGCAGACCGGCACCTATGGTAGATGCAGGGGCAGAATAACTGTAGACAGGCGCGGTGGTGTAATGGCGACTCAGTGAAGTCGCTTCAGACAATACAAACCATGAGTCGAAATCGAGGTTGACCGCCATTCCGTAGGCCTTCAAATCTGCCTCGGAATAGACCGCATTGTCATTGTTGGAAACCGTTACTTTGCTCCGTAAATACACCAAACGGACCGTCAACGGCCCATGGTTGACTTCTGCATCCGCGCCAATGATGCGCTTCCAGCTCACATCCGTGTCACCTGAATAACTCAGCAAATAATAGGCAGAGTGTCCAAGTACTTCCTGACCGGCGAAAACGCTGGTAGTGAGATTGGTGTTGCCGTAGCTGTTGGTATAGCGCAGACTGGCACCGTCATAATTGGTTGCATCCCATCCGTACAATTCCGGAGGAACAGCTATCCAGGGAAAAGCAAAGCCGACATCCTGAAACGGAGAATAGTAGTACAGCGGAATGCGCTGCCGACCCAGATGGACTTCAAAATGGTCATCCAGTTTGTAATTGAAATAAGCCCAGGAGATATTGGGAGTGGTCTCTTCGCCGCGTACAACCACCTGCCCGACAAAATTCAGTTTGGGACTGAAATTGTACTGAACCTGAATACCGGCACGTGATTCCGGTTTAAGCGAAAAATTGGAACCGTAAATTCCGGCATTTGACCAGTCCGCCGTATAACAGGGGCAGTTGATGCCGTTCAACTGGGTTGGGCCCGCATAATTGGAACCCAGACTGCCATTGCTGACACTGCCGCCGACCAGGGAAAGAAATCCGCTGAACTGGAAATTGGATGGCGTGTCAGCAGCCAGTGAGCCAGTATCATCTGCGGCCTGCGCGGACCACGATGCAACTGCCATGCAACAGCCCAGAAAAACACTTGTCAGCCTGTTCGCCATACCTTTGTGTTTATTTGTCATAATTTCAATCCATTCAAATAAGATGTGGGCTTGCACCTCACCGCCAAAATCCTGAAAAACACTACTAGTAGTCAGTCAACCTAATTTCTATAGCTATAAATCGTGTCTTTTTTCGCCTGGCTTCGTTGCTCGTCCTTGCTTAGCTAGCTAAGCGGCGTCCTCACGCCTTGCCAGACAAAAAAATCCATCAATTCCTAACTACAGAAATTAGGTTGACTGACTACTAGCCTTAAGTTCATTATAGTTGCCACATGAAAAATGCAAATAAAAAGTGCAGTTTTTTTCAAGATAGTTAAATTGAGGTGACGAAAATCAAGGTTTGAAATGAATAGATAGTCAATTATTAGGATAGATTATTCGTGGAGTAAGACAGGCGCGGACAAGTGCCAACGCGAAGAAATACGGAGTGATTGGTGATGCAGAAAATTGGAGCGTGCTGATTTGTCGGGCAAATCAACACGCGAGGCAAAAAATCAGTGTTTGCCGGTGCTGCCAAAACCGCCGGCACCGCGGTCGCTGTCGGAAAATTCGTCAACCACAAGAAAGCCCACCTGCAGCACCGGAACGATAATCAATTGCGCCAGGCGTTCCATGGGTTGCAGCGTAAATTCAGTCTGACCGCGGTTCCAGGTCGATACCATCAACTGGCCCTGATAGTCCGAATCGATCAACCCCACCAGATTGCCCAGCACGATGCCATGCTTGTGACCCATGCCACTGCGCGGCAGAATCATGGCGGCATAATTCGGATCAGCCAGATGGATGGCCAGACCGGTCGGGATCAGCACGGTTTGACCGGGCTGGATCGTCACAGGAGCATCAATACAGGCGCGCAGATCCAGACCGGCGCTGCCTGGCGTGGCGTAGGCCGGCAACTGGTCTTTCATGCGCGGATCAAGAATTTTTATGGCGATTGTTTTCATGGTGAGAAGAGGTGTGAAAATGAAATGCAGGGTTAAATACGATCGGAAATTTCCAGAATCAGCTGGCGCGCCAGATTGATTTTGTCGCCCAAAGCCAGAGGGGTATGGCCTTTGTCATCGAACAAAACGATTTCATTCTGGTTTTGCCCCAGCGTGTTTTGCGCAATATTCCCGACCAGTAAAGGGATGTTTTTTTTCAGCCGTTTGATGGTGCTGTACTTGATCAGATTTTCAGATTCGGCTGCAAACCCGACACAATAGGGCGGATTTTTCAGCGCGGCCACTTCGGCCAGAATATCCGGGTTTTGTTCAAACTGCAGTTTGGGAAAATCTTCCGCGCCGCTTTTTTTGAGCTTCTGCTTGCTGATATTGCTGATGCGCCAGTCGGCCACGGCTGCGACCGAAATAAAAATATCCTGTTGGGCAATCTGCGCAAAGACTGCGTCATGCATTTGCTGCGCGGTCTGCACCTGATGCGTGGTGCAGCCATACGGCGCACTCAGTGCGGTCGGACCGGACACCAGCTGCACCAGCGCGCCGGCTTCAAAGGCCGCCTGGGCAATGGCATAACCCATTTTTCCGGAGGATAAATTGGTCAGCCCGCGTACCGGATCGATTGGTTCAAACGTGGGGCCGGCGGTAATCAGCACCCGTTTTCCTGCCAGTGATTTGGGTGTAAAGGCGGCAATCAGTTCGGCAATGAGTTGTTGCGGTTCGAGCATGCGGCCCATGCCGGTTTCTCCGCAGGCCTGTTCGCCTGGCGCTGGTCCGAGCACCTGAACCCCGTCGGCCTGCACTTGGGTGACATTGCGCTGCGTGGCCGGTTTTTGCCACATTTCCACATTCATGGCCGGTGCGATCAGCAGGGGTACATGAGCCGGTCGCGCTACGCATAAGGTGGAAAGCAGGTTGTCGCAATGCCCCTGTGCCAGTTTCGCAATGAAGTCAGTCGAGCAGGGCGCAATCAGTATGGCATTGGCCGCGCGACTCAATTCAATGTGTGCCATATTGTTGTGTATGCGCGCATCCCACTGGTCGGTGTAGACCGTGTTGCCCGATAAAGCCTGCATTGTGACCGGAGTCATGAACTGGCAGGCGCTGTCGGTCATCACGACCTGTACCGTGGCTTGGTGCCTGATCAGTTCACGACACAACTCGGCCGATTTATAACAGGCGATACCACCTGTCAAACCCAGCAGTATGTGTTTCCCTTTGAGCGGATCCATGGTTTCCTCAAGCATTGATTATTTATTTTTCACTCTGCGCAATTCATCCAGAATAAACAGGGCAGCACCCAGACAGATAGCGCTGTCGGCCAGATTGAACGCGGCGAAGTGGCTGTGCTGATAATAGAAATCCAGAAAGTCGATTACATGACCGTACAGGACGCGGTCGATCACATTACCCAGTGCGCCACCCAGTATCAGCGCCAGTGCCCAGCAAAACAGACGCTGGCTGCTGTTATTTCTGATCAGGAACATGATATACAGCGCCGCGCAAATGCCGATGCCGGTAAACAGGTGGCGCTGCCAGCCGGATTCATTGGCCAGAAAACTGAATGCGGCGCCCGGATTGTAGGCCAGCACCAGATTGAAAAAGCTGGTGACCGGCATGGATTCACCGTACGTGAACAATTTTGTCATGGTGATTTTGGAGAGCTGATCCAGCAAAATCACGATGGCAGAAATTCCCAGATAGGGAGTCATGCTGCCGGAGCCTGCATTCTTTTTTGTGGCCATAAGTTTTAATCTGTTCCTGAGTTAAATTAAATGAGTCTGCACGATTTACGCGTAGCGGCGAGCTTCACCGTTTTCATACAGATTTTCAACACAGCGTTTGCATAAACCTGCATGCGCAGCAAGGTAGCCCACATCGGCACGATAATGCCAGCAACGTTCACATTTGACATAGGGTGAGGCGTTGACCAGCACGGTTTCTTCTTCCACGGTGTTAACCAGTTCGACGCCTGCAGCGGAAGTGATGAAAATGAATTTCAGATCGTCACCCAGACTGTTGAGCAGTGCAAATTTTTCAGCCGTGGTACGGATGGTGATTTCGGCCTGCAATGCTGCGCCGATCTTGCCGGCCACCCGGGTTTCTTCGAGTTGTTTGGTGACATCCAGACGGATAGCGCGCAGCGTACCGTATTTTTCCAGCAAGCTTTCAGCATCGGCCACTTCCGGCAGGACATAAAACAATTGCGTGAAAATGGTTTCGTCACTCGCCGTATATTCAGCACTGGTGGCAAAGAATTTCCAGGCTTCCTCTGCCGTAAAGGACAGTGTCGGTGCCATCAGGCGGATCAAGGCCTGGGCGATATGCCACAACGCACTTTGTGCCGAGCGGCGGGCCGGGGAGTCGACCGCACTGGTGTATAAACGGTCTTTCAGAATATCCAGATAGAAGCCGCCCAGATCTTCCGAGCAGAAACCCTGCAGTCGCGCAATAACCGGATGAAATTCGAACAGCTGACAATGGGCCAGTACATCGTCCTGCAACAGCTGCATATTGGCGATGGCATAGCGGTCAATTTCCAGCATGTCGGCTACGGCAACCAGATTTTTGGAGGCGTCAAAGTCGGAGGTATTGGCCAGCAAAAAGCGCAATGTGTTACGGATGCGGCGATACGATTCGGTGACCCGTTTGAGAATCTCATCTGAAATCGTGATTTCGCCTGAATAATCGGACGACGCCACCCACAGCCGCAAGATGTCGGCACCGAGCGTGTTGAAGATGGTTTGCGGATCGACGCCATTACCGAGCGACTTGGACATTTTGCGTCCTTCGCCATCGACCACAAAACCGTGCGTGAGCAGTGCCTTGTAGGGGGCGCAGCGATTGAGCATGCAGGACGTCAGCAAGGATGAATGGAACCAGCCGCGGTGCTGATCGGAACCTTCCAGATACAGATCGGCCGGGAAGGGGGCCGGATGCGAACCGCGCAATACGGTCTGGTGCGTGCAGCCCGAATCAAACCAGACATCCAGCGTGTCCTTGTTTTTGACATACATGGCTGCTTCGTCACCGAGCAGATCTGCCGGTTCGATCGATTGCCAGACTTCAATGCCTGCTTTTTCCACGCGCTGTGCGATCAGTTCCAGCAATTCGCCGGTGCGCGGATGTAACTGCCCGGTTTCCTTGTGCAGGAAAAACGCCATCGGCACACCCCACTGACGTTGACGCGACAGTGTCCAGTCGGGCCGGTTGGCGATCATGCCTTCCAGGCGGGCTTTGCCCCAGGCCGGGTAAAACGTGGTGGCTTCAATGCCGGCAAGAGCCGTGGTACGCAATGAGGCACCACCATCTTTCGGCGTGACATCCATGCGTGCAAACCACTGTGCGGTGGCGCGATAAATGATCGGGGTTTTATGCCGCCAGCAATGCATATAGCTGTGATCAAACATCACCAGTTTGAACAGGGTGCCGGCTTGCTTGAGCTTGTCGCAGATCGGACGGGACGCTTCCCAGATAGTCATGCCGCCAAAGAATGGCAGCCACGAAGCGTATTTGCCATCGCCCATGACCGGACTGATGATGTCATCGTCCTTCATGCCGTGCGCCTTGCACGAGTTGTAATCTTCGATGCCGTACGCCGGTGCCGAGTGCACGATGCCGGTTCCGGTTTCGATCGATACGTAGTCACCGGGATAAACCGGAGAGACGCGGTCGTATCCGGGGTCCATCGCGGCCAGCGGATGCCTGAATTCGATCATGGCCAGTGCGGATCCCGGGCAGGTGGCCAGAATCTGGCCTTCCAGTCCATAGTTTTCCAGCGACGCCTTCACCAGATCCTGCGCCAGGATCAGCAGGGTCGGCGTGCCATCGCGCACGGTCTGCACCAGCGCATAGGTGATATCGGGATGGACATTCAGCGCCTGATTGGACGGAATGGTCCATGGCGTGGTGGTCCAGATGACGCAATAACCATGTTCAAGCGGCAGCTTGTCCAGTCCGAACGCAGCGGCGATTTTATCGTGCTGCAAAAACGGAAAACCGACATCGATCGAAGGATCGCGTTTGTCCTGATATTCGACTTCTGCTTCGGCCAGTGCCGAGCCGCAGTCAAAACACCAGTTGACCGGTTTTAAACCGCGGTACACATAGCCCTTGTCGAGTATGGTGCCGAGCGCACGCAATTCATCGGCCTCATTGCCAAATGCCATGGTTTTATACGGATTATCCCATTCACCCAGAACACCCAGACGTTTGAAATCGATACGCTGTTTTTCGATCTGGGTTTCTGCATAGGCACGCGCCTTGGTCTGCACTTCGGCGATCGGCAGATTTTTGCCATACTGTTTTTCGATCTGGATTTCGATCGGCATGCCGTGACAATCCCAGCCCGGTACATACGGGGCATCAAAACCAGCCAGCGTGCGGGCCTTGACGATCATATCCTTGAGAATTTTATTGACGGCATGGCCCAGATGGATTTCGCCATTGGCATACGGTGGGCCGTCATGCAGGATAAAGGTCGGACGTCCAAGGGCAGCCTTGCGGATACGCTGGTAAATCTGTTTGTCCTGCCATTCCTGAACCCACTGCGGTTCGCGTTTGGCCAGATCGCCGCGCATCGGGAAGGCGGTTTCGGTCATGTTGACAGGGTAATTCGACTTGCTTGGTTTTTCTTTGGCCATGATACGTTTTTCTCTATTGCTTTCGATTTAAATGGGGTGCTGGCTGATTCCGTTTGGGCTCAAATTTATTTTCAAATTCGATCGGTCGCGGAATTGGCGCGTAACGGAACGGTGCTGATGCCGTGCTGCCTGAACCAGGCGCGCGCAAAATCGGCATCATTGTGGATGGCCGCCGTCATGCTGGACATGTCGGGAAACTTCAATTCATCACGGATCTTGTGCAAAAATTCGATCTGCACCAGTTTGCCGTAGCAGTTTTCCTGATAATCAAAGACATGCGTTTCCAGTAAGACCCGACCGGCATCTTCCACCGTCGGTCGCACGCCCAGTGAGGCAACGGCCGGTAAGGGGTGGTCTGCCAGTCCGTGTACCTGTACGACAAACACGCCGTGCGCGGCGGGGCGCTGGTGCACCAGGCGCAGATTCAGGGTCGGAAAGCCGATCGTGCGGCCCAGTTGCTGGCCGTGTATGACATGTCCGGACACCGTATACGGATGACCGATCAGCGCCAGAGTCTGAGCAAAATCACCGCGTGCCAGTGCGTCGCGTACTGCCGAAGAAGAAATGCGCGTGCCGGCACTGGTGACGGTGGGCAGTGTGGATACGTCGAAACCGAACTGAACGCCCGCCTGTCTGAGCAGGTCGACATTGCCGGCGCGTCTGGCGCCAAAGCAGAAATCTTCACCTACCATCAGCCACTTTACGTGCAAACCCTGTACCAGCACCTTTTCGATAAATTCGTACGGAGACTGGGCGGCAAAGGTGGCATTGAAATGTTCGACGATGATGTTGTCCATGCCGGCCAACGCCATTGCATGCATGTTGTCGCGCAGGTTGGAAATACGGGTTGGCGCTTTGGATGGATCGCCGGCGCGCATGGCGAAAAATTCACGCGGATGCGGCTCGAACGTCATTACCGAGGCCGCCAGATTGAGGCGGTCGGCTGCCTGGCGCACTTGCGTCAGCAGGGCCTGGTGTCCAAGATGAACGCCATCAAAGTTGCCTATGGTGAGAGCACATGGGCTGGTTGGGATGGCGTGAGAGAGTCCGCGAAATACCTTCATTCGTGCTGTTGGCCTGATAGTCAGTACAGAGTGCAAAACGTTAGATTATAAAGGGTTTTGCCCTCTTACCTGCCGGAAAACTTGCCGGGAATTAGGGGTTTTGCAACAATTACATGCCACCCCAGTGCGCATTGATGGTGGAAATCGCAGCCAGACCTGCGGTTTCCGTGCGCAAAACCCGTGGCCCCATGGATAACGGAATGGCGCCGTGACCGATGGCCAGTTCGCATTCCTGATCGGACAGCCCGCCTTCGGGCCCGATGATCAGTGTCAGCGCCTGAGCCGGGTGATGATGCGCCCAGTCAGCCAGAGACTGATCTGCCGTGGGACTGAGCAGTATGCGGCGATGCAGATCCTGCTGCGCAATCCAGGGTTTGAAGTCGCTGATGTTGCCGAGTTGCGCCAGCCGGTTGCGACCGCACTGTTCACTGGCCGAACTGATGATGCCCTGCCAGTGGACACGACGTTTTTCGGCGCGTTCAACCGATAAGCGGGTCACGCAGCGTTGTGTGACCAGCGGTTGAAACCCTGCAGCGCCCAGTTCGACCGCTTTTTCAATAATCCAGTCCAGCTTGCCCGCTTCGGGCAACGCCTGGGCCAGGGTCAGCGCATACGGGAGTTCAACTTCAGCCGCGTCAAAGGTTTTAATTTCGGCACACACCCGCCTTTTTTCCATGGACACCAGACTGGCGACGAATGCACCGCCGGACCCGTTGAATAATTCGATCTGGTCACCGATCTGCAGGCGCAGAACCTGACAGTGGTGAGCAACAGCTTCAGGCAGATCGACAGTGGCGCCAATCTGCAGTTCGGTCGGATAAAAAAATCGTGGCATGGTCAGATCGTTAATGAAAAGATGGCAGGGGTGGTTGGGATTGTAGCCCAGCCTACTCAAAAAGCAATGACCATAACCGGATAACCCGGTGTGCTTCGTCACCGCTGATTTCCGGATCGGCATACGCAGCATCAATACCCTGCAACCGGCCCATGTGCTGCAGCCGGCGCCAGTGGCGGTACGTATCGGCGACCTGCCTGGCCTGGTCGACCGGAATCAGTCCCAGTTCACCACAGGTAATGAGCAGCGCAATATTGCCGTAGTTGTCGCACAGTTGCGGATACGTGTGAGCATGGAGCAGAACCAGATACTGCACCATGAACTCGATGTCTATCATGCCACCCGGGTCGTGTTTCAGATCGAATCTGTCGGCTCGTTCCGGATGGGCGGCACTCATTTTTTTGCGCATCTCCAGGACATCCAGTTTCAGTTTTTCCGGATCTCGTTGCTGACATAAAATCTGCTGACGCAACGCGTCAAATTTCTGCACCAGCTCCTTGGGTCCGGTGCAGCAGCGGGCCCGCGTCAGGGCCTGATGTTCCCAGGCCCAGGCCGACTGGTTCTGGTAGCGCTCAAATGCCTGGATTGAAGAAACCATCAGACCGGAAGCGCCGTCCGGCCGCAGCGCGATGTCGATATCAAACAGGATGCCGGCCGGTGTCGGCGTGGTCATCCAGGTAATGAAACGCTGCGCCAGTCTGGCGTAGTGCGCCGGGGCTTCCTGGTCATCGTCATCATAGATAAATACCACATCCAGATCCGAGGCGTAACCTAATTCCTTGCCGCCCAGTTTTCCGTACGCCACCACGGAAAACAGCGGTGTTTCGCGGTGGCGCTGCTGGATGGTTTTCCAGACTGCATTGACGGTGGCCGCGACGATGATGTCGGCGAGCTGCGAGAGCTGGTCGGCCAGTCGTTCCACGGTCAGCATGCCTTCCAGATCCTGGGCCAGCAGCCGGAACAGCTGGGCATGATGCATTTCGCGCAGGGTGTCGAGCTGGTGTTCGGTATCCTGGGCATGAAGCTGCAATTGCGTGTCCAGCTCGGCAGCGAAGGCGCTCCAGTCCGGCGCCTGGTGCAGGGTGGTCACATCCAGCAGTTCGTCGAGCAGGATCGGATGGCGGATCAGATAGCGCGCGGCCCAGTCGCTGGAGTGCATCATGCGGATCAGGCGCTGCAGCGATTGCGGATATTCAATCAGCAGCGATAAATACGAGGTGCGCCGCACGATGGCTTCGAGCAGATCCAGAAAACGCTGCAGGGTGGCGCAGTGCAGGTCGGGCAGGTCGGCGATCATCACCAGCGACCGGTTGAGCAGCATCATGCCTTTGTTTTTGGTCGCTTCGGACAGCGAGCGCAGACGCGGTGCCTGCAGGCTGCGCATGATGATCTGGGCGGCGTGTTCGGGCTCCTGAAATGTCAGGCGGTTCAGCAGCGGCAGCATCACTTCCAGATTTTCCGTATCCGAAAAATTGGCGCTCGATTCAGGCGTTTCGCTGCTCTTCGCGCCAAAGATGATGTCGAACTGATGCGCCACGAACGCACGGTGCACAGCCAGATCGATGTTCAGAGCAGCCAGGTCGGCATACCCCATCATCTGGGCAACGATTTCCCCATCGGCCGGGCTGGAAGGCATGCTGTGGGTTTGCGCGTCATCCAGATATTGCAGCCGGTGTTCCAGATTGCGCAGGAACGTGTAGGAAGTCAGCAGTTGATCGACAATGCCGCGTTCCATGATGGCCAGTCGTGCCAGTGCAGCGAGTGTTTTTCTGGTTGAGCGATTGCGCAGTTGCCTCTCGCGTCCGCCGCGGATGAGCTGAAATACCTGGGTCAGAAATTCGATTTCGCGGATTCCGCCGCGTCCCAGTTTGACATTGTTGGCGCGCTCCGGATGGCGGGTTTCCTGACGCAGCACCTCGGCGCGGATCTGCCCATGCATGGCGCGCAGTGAATCGATGACCGAAAAATCCAGATAGCGGCGGTATACAAAGGGTTGCACGATGTTTTCCAGTGCCGCAATCTGGTCCGGCAAGCCGGTGAGCGCGCGGGCTTTAACCCAGGCATAACGTTCCCATTCGCGCCCCTGCACAATCAGGTATTCTTCCAGCATGCCAAAGCTGGCCACCAGCGGCCCCGAAGCGCCGTTCGGACGCAGCGCCATATCGACCCGGAAGGTGAAGCCGTCCTCACCGATTTCGGACAGGGCCGCAATCAGTTTCTTTCCCAGCCGGCTGAAATATTCGTGATTCGACAGGCTTTTCTGACCCGGCCCGGCCCGGGTCTCACCATCTTCGGCATAAATGAAAATCAGGTCGATATCGGAAGAAATATTGAGTTCTTTCCCGCCCAGTTTTCCCATGCCCAATACGATCAGTTGCTGTTCATGGCCGCCGGTCTCGGAGACCGGCACACCATACAGTGACTGCAATTCCAGCGTCAGTGCGTCAAGCACCGTGATGACCGCAAAATCGGCAAAACTGCTCATGACGGTGACTACTTCATTCAGATCGGCCTGGCCGGTCAAATCCTTTTCGATCAGCGTGCAGACCACCAGGTTTCTGAGGCGGCGTAACGCATGCGGCAGAGTCAGGGGCGAGGATTTGCCGTTTTGTAGCGGAAAATTGATTTCTTTTTGTAAAAAGTTCGCAAAAGTGGCTGTGGTCAAGGATAATCCCGCTAGTTCCCGGATTTGTTCAGAGCGGGATGGAAGTATCCCGGCACCGGCCTGCATCCAGCGGGCAAAAAAACGTGATGTATTGATGCGCTGCAGTTGCGCGTTCGGGGTCTGTGGATTCATGCTTTACCGGATTGTTTTGATTTGACCATACAAAATGCGACCAGAATGGCGCTTCTGAGTGGAGATATTAAGGCTAACTGAGGCTAACTGGGTCAGGTCATTAAAATAATTTTGAATTAAAACCAATATATGCAACTAATGCACTCCATGCAACTTAAACGACAGTGTTGTTCCACTGCCGTAGTCGGACCAGTCAGATGACGTCAGATTTACGCAAGGTCCCGGAAGTAAAGTCTGATCACGTCACGCATTCGTATGCCGTGCGCTGGCGGTGGCTGCAGCGCGCCTATACCCATTTGAATTTGCTGACCCATCACGTGCTGGGTTTCTGTGTGAAACTGCTGGTCCTGTTTTACCTGCTGTTCTGCATTCTGTGTCTGGTGTTGCGCTATGTGCTGCTGCCCAATATCGGCAACTACAAGGCCGATATTGAACAGGTGCTCGGCACTTCACTGGGGCGTCCCGTCAGTATTGCCCAGATTTCTGCATCCTGGGACGGTCTGCGCCCCAACCTGCAACTGCGCCAGGTTGCCATTCATGACAAACAGGGCAACAATGCCCTGGTACTGCCGAGCGTGAATGCCACGGTTTCCTGGGTGTCGGTGTTTTTGGGTCAGGTTCGTTTCTATAATCTGGAAATCAATCAGCCCGAGATCGAATTGCAGCGCACCGCCGACGGAAAAATTTATATTGCCGGATTGCTGATGGATCCGTCCCAGAAAGGCGATGCGCGCGGACTGAACTGGTTGCTGATCCAGCGTCAGATCAATATCAAGAACGGACTGGTGCGCTGGACCGACCTGCAGCGCGGCGCACCGTTGCTGACACTGTCGAATGTGAATTTCGTGATGCAGAACCAGTGGCAGCAGCATAAATTTTCATTGACGGCCAATCCGCCTGACAATCTGGCAGGTCCGCTTGATATACGGGCGCATTTTTCCCATCAGCCATTCAGTGAAAATATCTCCGATTACACCAGGTGGAGCGGGCAGCTCTACGCTGACTTTTCCAAAACCGATCTGGCCGCCTGGAAAAGTTATCTGGATTATCCGTTGCAGCTGGATCAGGGCGAGGGCTCGGTGCGGGCCTGGCTGACTTTTGATCAGGCCCATATCGTTGATTTTACCGCCGACCTGAAACTGACCGATGTCAAAGCCCAGTTGCGCAGCGATCTGCAGACACTCGATCTGGTCAGTGTGTCGGGACGGATATCTGCCCAGGAAATCGCCGGAAGTGGAAATTCGCTCGTACCAGGACTGAAACAAAACGGCAGCGGTGAAAGCGGTCATCAGATGTCGCTGACCAACTTCAGTTTTGAAACACGCACCGGGTTGCGTCTGCCGCCAACGACGCTGACTGAAAAATATCTGCCCGCCAGCAAGGCGTTCGCACAACAGCTGCAGATTTCAGCGCAGTTTCTGGACCTGAACGTGCTGGCCAATCTGATCGAGCATTTCCCCATGCCCAGGGAATATGTCGCAATGCTGAAGAATTTTGAACCGGCCGGGCAGTTGTCGGACTTTTCCATCAAAGTGCAGGGAGCCTATCCCAAACTTGAACACTTTGAAATCAAAGGCGGTTTTTCGAATCTGACCATGAAGTCGCAGGCTGCCCGACCCGCAGAAAACGGTGAGCCTGCGCTGCCTGCGATTCCCGGCTTTGCCCATCTTTCGGGGTCTATCGACAGCAATGAAAAGAAAGGGACGGTACAGATCGGATCAGCCAATCTGGTATTGCAGCTGTCGGATTATTTTTCTGAACCTGAAATGCAGTTTGACCGTGCTGATATGCAGGCCAGCTGGGAATTCAACAACCATAACCAGTTGCAGGTGAATCTGGCCAGGCTCGATCTGACCCAGCAGGATATGCAGGCGCATTTTTCCGGCACGCATCTGATCACGCTCAGTCAGGGCAAATCGCACACGCCGGGCGTGCTCGATCTGACCGGCTATGTCAAACACTTTGATGTGCAAAAACTCAATCAATTTTTACCTGTCGTGATCCAGCCTGATTTGCACAGCTGGCTCACCGGCGGGATAGAGGCAGGCGTACTGGATGATGTCAGTGTGCGTATCAAGGGAAATCTGGCCGATTTTCCATTTGTCAAAAAGGGACTGCTGGATCAGAATATTTTTTACGTCAACGGCAAAATCAGTGACGGAAAAATCAATTATCTGCCCGGCGTGCTGGGCAAGGATAACGTCAACCCGTACTGGCCGGAATTGAGCCGGATCCAGGGCAAAATCATCTTCGACCGGGAAAGCATGGAAATCGATGCCGACAGCGGTGAAACTGCCGGTGTGCCGGTCGCCAAGGTCAAGGCAGTTATCCCGGATCTGCTCAATGCCGATGCCAGACTGCTGATTGACGGCACTGCCGCGGGACCGGCGCAAACAATGCTGCATTATCTGAGTGTGTCTCCGGTACTGGAATGGACCGGTTACTTTACCCAGGATACCAAAGCGACCGGCAACCTCAAATTGAAGCTCAAACTGGACTTGCCGCTGTTTCATATGGCCGATTCCAAGGTGGCCGGGTCGGTTCAGCTGGCCGGCAACGATATCGCCCTGATTCGTGATTTGCCCCTGCTCAGTGGGGTCAATGGTCATATCGATTTCAATGAACGGGGACTGTCCCTGAATGGATTGAAAGGCGGCTTTTTGGGCGGCACGATCGGCGTGATCGGCGGTACCCAAAAAGACGGGATCATCCGGATCAAGGCCGACGGACAGATGACGGCCGATGGGGTACGCAAAGCCTATCCGCATTCAGAATTAAAACGTTTGCTCGCGCGTATTGATGGTTCAGCGCCGTTTTCCACCATCATCCAGGTGAAAAACAAACTGACTGAAGTCTGGGTTGATTCTTCCCTGCAGGGTATGGCAGTGCGCCTGCCCGTACCGCTGACCAAAAGCATGGCAGAAACGCTGCCGCTGCATTTTGAAATGACTGCGCTGGTGCCGTCTGCTGCCAAGGCAGCAGTGGAACAGAATGAAGTCAGACTGACGGTAGGCAAAGTACTCAATGCGCGCTATCTGCTGCAAAAGAATTCGGAAAACAGTCCGAGGAAGGTGGTCAGCGGCGGCATCGGGATCAATGTGCCGGCTCCTGTGCCGGACAGCGGGCTGTCAGCCTATCTTGAGCTGGCCAGTCTGAACATCGAAGAGCTGCAGGCACTGATGCCGGATAAATCGGCTCCTGCTGAACAGGCCAGGACAACTGACCCCAGAATTACCGATTCAAGCCATGCCGACATTGATATAGCCCAGTACCTGGAACTGGATGAGATTGCGGCCCGTTCGACCGAACTGACGCTCATGGGTAAAAAACTGGATCAGGTGGTCTTTGGCGCGTCGCGCAATAACGGTGTCTGGCAGGCCAATATAGATTCCAGACAGATTACCGGTTACCTGACCTGGAGTAATGCCGATCATGGATTGGGCAATGCTACCGCACGGCTGAGTTCATTGATCATTCCTGATTCAGCCACCAGTGACGTGGTTGATCTGCTGCAGAATAAAAATATTCACACCAGCATTCCGGGTCTGGATGTGATGGCCGACAACGTGGAACTGTTTGGGAAAAAACTGGGCAAACTGGAATTGCTGGCCAAAAATGTCAGCCTGTCCAGTGAGCAGTCCGGCAATGAATGGCAAATTGAAAAACTGAATGTGACTAACCCCGATGGAGAATTGAGCGCACAGGGAAAATGGACTGCCGGTCCGGCGGGCACGAATTCTCGCTCCGGTTCGTCCCGGAGTCAGACCACACTGAAATATCAGCTCGACCTGATTAATGCCGGCAAAATGCTGGAACGGTTCGGCTATGCGCATGTCATCGTGGGGGGCAAGGGCAAACTGACCGGTGAGGTAACCTGGGCCGGTTCGCCTTATTCGCTGGACGTGCCGACGTTGTCTGGAAAAATTCAGCTCGATTTGCAAAGTGGTCAGTTCCTCAAAGTTGAACCGGGTGCTGCGAAGTTGCTGGCAGTGCTGAATCTGCAGGCATTGCCCAGAAGATTGATGCTGGATTTTCGTGATGTGTTTTCTGAAGGGTTTGCGTTTGACGGCATCACCGGCGACGCATTGATAGAAAAAGGTGTCCTCAATACCGATAATCTGAAAATGCGCAGCGTTTCAGCCACGGTATTGTTAAGCGGCACGGCCGATATCGCCGGAGAAACCCAGAACCTGCATGTGGTCGTGGTACCGGAAGTGAACGCCGGGGCAGCGTCGATCGTGTATGGTCTGGCCGTCAATCCGGTTATCGGGCTCGGTACCTTTCTGGCGCAACTGTTTTTAAGGGCGCCGCTGATGAAAGCGTTTACGTTTGAATATCAGGTGACCGGCCCGTGGAAAGAACCAAACGTCGTGAAGCTGTAGAATTCAACCCAATATCGATCCTGCAAGGAATTGAAGATGAAAGTAGCTGCCCTGCAAATGACTTCCGGTCCTGCACTGCAGGACAATATTGCCACGGCCACGCGGCTGATCCGGCTGGCGGTGCAGGCCGGCGCCGGATTGCTGCTGCTGCCGGAATACTGGCCCATCATGGGCATGCACGAACAGGACAAAACCCGTCTGGCCAACGGTGCCGATGCTGCCCTGATGACCGACTTCATGGCGCAGCAGGCCCGGCAGTACGGCATTTATCTGATCGGCGGAACGGTACCGCTGGCTGCGCCGGAGCCGGACAAGGTGTATAACACTACTCTGGTGTTTGATCCCGAAGGCCGCCAGATCGCCCGCTACGACAAGATCCACCTGTTCGGCTTTACCAGGGGAGCCGAATCGTATCAGGAGTCGCTGAGCATCACGCCTGGCACTGAACCGGTCAGCTTTACGACCGATGATGGCTGCAGGGTAGGACTGTCGATCTGCTATGATCTGCGTTTTCCCGAACTGTACCGTTCGTTTGGTGCGATGGATTTACTGGTGGTGCCGGCTGCATTTACCTACACTACCGGTTCGGTGCATTGGGAAATCCTGCTGCGCGCGCGCGCCATAGAAAACCAGTGTTATGTGCTGGCCGCAGGACAGACCGGTCACCATCCCAACGGACGCCATACGTGGGGGCACAGCATGCTGATCGATCCGTGGGGAAAAATAGTCGAGGTACTGCCGGATGGCGAAGGATTTGCCGGCGGCACCATAGACGGGCAACTGATACAGGAAGTGCGGCGCAATCTGCCGGCGCTTCTGCACCGTAGGCTGGGATGCAATCCCAGCGTTGCAAATGTTGATGCTGGGATTGCATCCTGGCCTACGGTCAAAATTTAACGTTTAACCTAACATTAAGATCACTATGAATTCAACCAATCTGGCAATGGCCCGCAGCATACTGCTGACTCCTTTCGGACTCGATGACATTGCGCTCACGAACACGCTGGGCAGCATGTTTTCGCACAAGGTCGATTATGCCGATCTGTATTTTCAGTTCACGAAAAGTGAAGGCTGGTCTCTGGAAGAAGGCATCGTCAAAACCGGCAGTTTCAATATCGATCAGGGCGTGGGCATTCGCGCCATATCGGGTGACAAAACCGCGTTTGCCTATTCGGACGATATTTCTCTGTCGGCACTGCAGGAAGCTGCGGCTGCCACGCGCACCATTGCGCGCTACGGTCAGGGTAAAGTGAAAATCAGTTCCAGCATGCATCCGCATATGGGACGTGCCCTGTATGGGCCGCATGATCCGCTGACCTCGCTCGATTCCGGTGCCAAAGTTGAGCTGCTCAACAAAGTGGAAAAACTCGCGCGTGCCAAAGATCCGCGTGTCAGGCAGGTCATGGCCGGTCTGGCCGGTGAATACGACGTGGTACTGGTTGCGCGCAGTGACGGTGTCATCGCTGGCGATGTGCGGCCGCTGGTGCGCGTTTCCGTCACGGTGATCGTGGAACAGAACGGACGTCGTGAGATGGGTTCATCCGGTGGTGGCGGGCGTTACAACTACGCCTACTTCACTGATGCCCTGCTGGAACAGTATGTCGACGAAGCGGTGGCCAGTGCGCTGATCAATCTGGAAGCGCGTCCGGCTCCGGCCGGTCCGATGACCGTGGTACTTGGACCTGGATGGCCGGGCGTGTTGCTGCATGAAGCGATCGGACATGGCCTGGAAGGCGACTTTAACCGCAAGGGTTCGAGTGCGTTTTCCGGTCGACTGGGGCAAAAGGTGGCGGCCCCCGGAGTGACCGTTGTGGATGACGGAACGCTGCCGAACCGGCGCGGCTCCCTGAGCATGGATGATGAGGGCAATCCGACACAGTGCACCACGCTGATCGAAAACGGGATTCTGAAAGGGTATATCCAGGACACCATGAATGCGCGCCTGATGAAAATGCCGGTGACCGGCAATGCGCGCCGTGAATCGTTCGCCCATCTGCCCATGCCGCGCATGACCAATACCTATATGCTGGCCGGCGACAAAGATCCGGCAGAGATCCTGGCTTCGGTGAAAAATGGATTATATGCAGTCAATTTCGGTGGTGGCCAGGTGGATATCACTAACGGCAAATTTGTGTTTTCCGCCAGTGAAGCCTACATGATCGAAAACGGCAAAGTGACTTACCCGGTCAAGGGTGCGACGCTCATCGGTAACGGGCCGGATGTCTTGAACCGGGTCAGCATGATCGGCAACGACCTGCGGCTCGATTCCGGTGTGGGCGTATGCGGCAAGGAAGGGCAGAGCGTACCGGTAGGCGTTGGTCAGCCGACCCTGCGGCTCGATGGTATTACGGTCGGCGGAACTGCTTAAATCAAACGCCGGGTAGCGGCGATCTTCTGAAGACATTCGGCCAGAATTGTTTTCACGAACGCCGTATCCGGATTGTGCGGCAAGGAATCGATTGTTTCCCGGGCGCTGTGAAATGCCTCTTTATTGGTGTCGGTGAGCCCCTCACTGAACACCTGTTCAATAATCGGCCTGGCCAGCAACATTTGAACCGTGAAGTACTGTCCTCGGTTTTTGTCCGTCAGGCCGTCTTTGTCCACCTGATCTGCAATCGCTTTTGATATCGGTTTTTGTTTTATTTCAATGGGCAGTTCGGCTAAATTATTTTTTCCGTAATGGGACTGCAGCAGCTTTATTTTCGCAGTCAAGTCCCGATTGATACCGTAAATGAGTGCCTGATTGTCTGAAATCAATTTCAGCGCGGTCGACACCCTGTGGAAATTTTCCTCGGTTACGCCCTCGTAGACGAGTAAATCAATCTGTTCAGTGATGAATATGGTCACTGCATCTTCCAGCCTGGCCAGATGTCTGGCCTGCAGGTTGACCATATAGTGACTGGTATTGCCGGTATAGGCACCAGAGTCAAGCAAACTCTGCAGGATCTCTGGAATATTGGCATGAAAGCCGGTATTGGCGGGGTTGAGCAGATGGTCGAAGATTGCGTCAGGTTCCTTTAATTCCCCGTTGCTGGTAAATTCGGAAAACTGTTCTGTCGCCTTTCGATACCAATGTTCCACTTTGCACGCTGCGACCAGTTCCGGTTCTGTGTTGTAGATCGCGGGATGGCCGGCAATCTCGGCATCAATCAATGCGAGAAGTGTTGATTTTGAAACAGGGCAGGTGGTCCACTCGTGCTGTGGGCAATTTCTTATCCACATGAGCTCATCGGCTTGGCTTTCATCCTGATCAACCAGTACTTCACATCCGTCAGACCTGAGCGAATAAAACTCAATGTCAATTTTTGAACCATCCGGCAACCTGAGCGCAACGCTCTGATCGCTTTCGCATAAGGCTTTCCTGATTTTGCCGATACACCGGATAAAAGTCTGCAGGTCAGTGTCAGCCATGGCCTGCAAATAGGCCCCCACAGATTTCCCTTTGGCCAAAGCACAGAAGAAATACGCAATTTTTTGAACCCAGCTTGCCGAGCTGTAGTTTTCCTGAACTTTACTTTTTATCCCTGACGCAACCGACAGCTTTCCGGCGTGACTGAGAATGACGTTAAATCCTGTGCTGAACGATGTCGTTTCCATTCGCCAGTTCAGTCACCCTGAGCCTTGTTTTTATGAGTCGGCTCGTCGGTGACAATTGGCTGTGGTTCACGATCATAGGCCAGCTTTTCGCTGTCAGTCATGCGTTTGCCCTGCACGATGATGTGATGGACGGGGCGCGCCAGAGCCGTGGACTTGGTCAACTTCTTGACGACATGATGCTGAAATATCAGGCACATGATAGCGACCAGAACCAGTGTGAGTACACTCAACACCAATTCAAGTTTAAAACGGGACTGTGCCGTGTGCAGGTTTTTCATTTTGGCTCACCTGTAATTATTGAATAAGCTAGAAAGTATACCTATGTTTACTGTTTGGCAAAGTTAACTTTTATAGAGGAATAAAATACAACAAACGCTGCTGTCAGATTCATTTTCTCGTCAATGGACTGTCCTGTTCAAGGTTGTGCGCCGGCATTGCGATCCGCAATCTCAGCCTGCGCCAGCTGTTCCAGTGCCGTATTGAGGTCGAAATCCCGTTTTTGCTCAGTGGACATTCGATTTCCTTCAATCACTACCGTGTGTATCCTTTGGTCATAGACTGGTTGCGTGTTGTGGAACCGGGTGTTCGCAAAACAGCCGGTTGCCAGCAAAATGGCCGCAACGGTTGCAATGACTGGCAGGATCCACAGCCACTTGACCGGATGGTGCCAGACAGGCGCAGCAGTGCTGTTGCCTTTCGGACCTTCGGTTCTGAACACATTCCATGAACTGGATTCAGGTGCATTGATCTGACAATGCGTATCAATTTCTGTCGTATGCATCAGAAGTAAATCCGTGAACGATAGTAATAGGGAGCCGGATAGAAGTAAGGGGCAGGGCGTACTGCGACAACGGGGACCGCACGCACATAAACCGGCGCTGGCTGAACATAGACCGGTGCTGCTGGCGTTACGACGCAGGCACTTAATGCCAATGCCAGTGAAACGATGATGCCTGATTTGATTAAATTCGCTTTCATATCGACTTTCTGTTTTGAAGTTGGAAAAGTTTGAAAAAGTATAAGTAATTACTTTTCGCTTCCCAACTCGCCTTAAAAACAGGGACGGCAAGTGTGAAATGAATCCGGTTTTGTCTATGAAAGTGTAAAAAATAATGCTGCGAAGTGATCAATCAAAGTAGAAAAAAAGCTCATACTTTTTTCAGCGTTAAATTTATATTGGGCAATGGAAATTTTTAGTTTCGCAATACAAAAGCCGGCCACGCAGGGTAACTGTGTTCAAGCCGGGTCAATTTATCGATGATGACATCGGGTAAAGCACTGACCGGCAATAAAAGCAGCAAGCGCTTGGATTGGGTGAGGGCAGTCGTCGTGCCGGAGCCGGTTCCGAGCAAGAGGTGATCCAGGTTTTGGGAAATAAAATCCAGAATTGCAATATGCAGGCTGCATAACTGAAATTCCTTAAAACGGGCTTCGTCGGGATGCAACGCGCCATAAAATCCGCTGCGAATCAGGTTTTCGGCAATATCCTCAATATGCTCAATGAAAAATCTGCCGTGCACATTGGCTGGGTTGGTCAACAGAATCTGGAAATCGTCACTGCCGCCGGGATGGAATTCTTCCTGATTGAACAATCCTGCCCGGCGTGCGGCCTCCATTTTTTGTTTGCAGATCGATTGCTGGAGCGCTTCGATATTTTCAAATGCGGGTCTGAGTGCGCAGGACGCGACCAGTCTGGGGTCAAACAGGTCAGGATTATGCAGAATGTCTTTTTCTATTTTTTCCAGGTACTGTTCCGGCAGCAGGCCAAGCACTTCCCAGTTTCCGGTCCGATCATCTTTCACACATAAACTGTCGACCCGGGAGCCTGTGCACTGCAACCTTAAATTGACGCTGGTGCCATCGGTGAATCGAATACCAACGTCTTCTGGCATTCTGCCAGCCTTGCGACGTGCCTCGAACTGAACCAGTCCCGAGCGAAATTTGCTGACATTGCTGACGTAAAATTTCAGATCCTGATCGAGCTGTTGTGCCAGAAAGGCGGAAGGTGTGGTGCAGTGATACAGAGCATAGAAAAACAGATACAGTTTCCCTGTTATCGTGCCGAGTTGATAGTGATCATTCAGTCTGGTTTGAATTCTGATTCTGAGATCCGGGATATCGGCGGTTGAATCGATTTTTGTGTTCAGCATGCCTTTAGCCCCTTATTTAACCAGTCCTGGCCTTTTTCATTGGAAGAAAAATTGACGTTGCCTTGAACTGGCAGAGCAGTTTAAATGAATGCGTTACGAAGTCATATCCACAATAATACGTAGCGTTTTCGGTAATTCGATTCGCGAGTTCAAACATGAAGTGCAACTGAAGATAAATGGTCATGGGTGGGAAGATGCAGTAGCATCCGGCCTCCCAGACCTCCAAGTCAAAGTTGCCCGAAATGACATACATACATCTTACCCAA
>Ga0316222_1001210_pt1 | contig 32809 bp, 34 predicted proteins | sample TBH18011metaG_FD_206008 | JGI IMG/M metagenome (GOLD analysis project Ga0316222, IMG submission 206008) | Freshwater microbial communities from Trout Bog Lake, Wisconsin, USA - TBH18011 | ecosystem: Environmental > Aquatic > Freshwater > Lake > Hypolimnion/Profundal zone | place: USA: Wisconsin... | reverse complement strand
GCTCGCGGCCCATGGCGTGCAGGACGCGCTGGTATTCCTCGGGGCTCAGGCCGTGCGCGGCGACGACTTCGGGGGTGATGGCGGAGTTTGCGGGTGCGGTGCTCATGGGGCAGCGCCTTAGCCAAGTGGCAGGCCTATGGCTAGAGTGTGGGGGGCATTTATGTGGCCAAGCTTGACCCCGGCCCCTTGCGGCGTCATGCACAGCGGATGACTGATCAAGCCCCTGCCCTCCCACAAACTGCCGCTGGCGAAGCCCTGACGTTTGAACAAGCCCTGAGAGGGTTGGAAGAGATCGTAAAGCGCCTCGAAAGTGGCGATGTGCCCCTCGACGATTCGATATCGCTGTATGAAGAAGGCGAGCGTTTGCGCAAATTATGCCAAGCGCGCCTGGATGCGGCGCAGGCGCGGATCGAACGGATCGTCGCCACGCCCGAAGGCGCCACGACCAAGCCATTCGACGGGGCCGAAGGCTGATGACCACCACAGACACCGCAGATACACTGCTGAAGGACGGCCTCGCCGCGATCCAGCGCGAAATCGATTCGGCCTTTAACGCCATGTTGCCCGAACCCACGGATGCCCGCGCGCCTTTGGCCCATGCCATGCGCTATGCGGCGATTGGCGGGGGCAAGCGCGTTCGCCCGCTGTTGCTGGCCGCGACGGCGGGGCTGTACGGCGCGGACCGGGCGCAGGCGGTGCGCTGCGGCGTGGCGATCGAATCGGTGCATGTGTACTCGCTGATCCACGATGATCTGCCCTGTATGGACGACGATGACCTGCGCCACGGCAAGCCCACGCTGCACAAGGCCTTTGACGAGGCGACGGCGGTGCTGGCGGGCGATGCCTTGCAATGTTTCGCCTTCGAGGTTTTGTCGTCACCCGCGACCAGCCATGATCCGTTTACGCGCGCCGAACTGGTGCATGCGCTGGCCTGTGCGTCGGGCGCGGGCGGTATGGTCGGCGGGCAGATGATGGATATCGCCGCCGAGACTGCCAGCTTTGATCTGGCCACCATTACCCGGCTGCAACAGCTGAAAACCGGCGCCTTGCTGGCGGCGGCGGTGGAGATGGGGGCGATCTTGGCGCATGTGCCCATTGAGGGCCGCACGCATCTTCGGGGCTATGCGCGTGACATAGGGCTGGCGTTCCAGATCGCCGATGATCTGCTGGACCACGAGGGCGATGAGGCCGCTGCCGGCAAGGCTTTGCGCAAGGATGCGGGGGCCGGCAAGGAGACATTCGTCTCGCTGCTGGGGCCGGACCGCGCGCGGGCGCAGGCGCGAATGCTGATGGAACAAGCGGTGTCGCATCTGGACCGGCATGGGCGAGAGGCAGACCTACTGCGGGCCTTGGCGCGGTACATTGTGGAGAGGGACCGCTGATGACCAAAGAGCGCATCGGCGTTTACCCCGGCACGTTTGACCCGATCACATTGGGCCATGCCGACATCATCCGTCGCGGCGCCAAGCTGGTCGACCGGCTGATCATCGGCGTCACCACCAACCCTTCCAAAAACCCCATGTTCACCCCCGAAGAACGCATCGCCATGGTGGAGCGCGAGGCGGCGGCCTTGGGGGTGGAGAATGTCTGCGTCGTGGGTTTCAACGCGCTGTTGATGAAATTCGCCGAGAAACAGGGCGCCAGCGTCATCATTCGGGGCCTGCGCGCCGTCGCCGACTTTGAATATGAGTACCAGATGGCGGGCATGAACCAGAAACTCAACGCCCGGATAGAGACGATATTCCTGATGGCCGACGTCGGCTTGCAGCCCATCGCATCCAAACTGGTCAAGGAAATCGCCCTGTTCGGCGGCGAGATCAGCAATTTCGTCAGCCCCGCTGTGCGCGGCGAAGTGCTGGCCCGCGTTGACAGCAATGGTCGTCAGGGCGATTGGTGAGCGCGCCATTATAAATCCGTTCATTGCCATGACAGCCGCGCGGGTCTATCGCCGCCGCCATATTATCCGAGAGATCAGCATGACCACGCCAATGCATTCCCACTTCGCACCCTTCGGGCGTATGGCCTTTCGTTTCGCCGCTTTGCTGGGGGTACTGGCGACCGGCGCCTGTGCGCATCATCATGTACGCGGCGCTGAGGCTGCGGTGATCGATCCGCCGATGCCGATGCTGAACGCAACGGTTGACCCGGACATCAGCCATGATCCGGACAATGTGCTGTTCCTCGACCTGTCGAACGGCGGGCGGGTGGCCATTCGCCTGATGCCAAGCTGGGCACCGGCGCATGTCGAGCGGATCAAGACTTTGGTGCGGCAGGGCTTTTACAACGGCATCATTTTCCACCGCGTGATCGACGGCTTTATGGCGCAGACCGGCGACCCGACGGGCACCGGGCAGGGCGGCTCCAAGCTGCCCGACCTGAAGGCTGAGTTTAACATGATCCCGCATGTGCGCGGGTCGGTGTCGATGGCGCGGACCGATGCGCCCGATTCGGCGAACAGCCAGTTTTTCATCGTGTTTTACCCCAAGTTCGCGCTGGATCGGCATTATACGAATTTTGGCCGGGTGATCGGCGGCATGGATGTGGTGGATACCATCACCCGCGGCGAGCCGCCCCGCAACCCCACCAAGATTTTGCAAGCATCAATGGAGAGCGACGGCAAGTCCGCGCCGGTGGCGCCGCAGCTGCGGGCGGACCCGGCGGCGATTTCGGTGGATCAGCTGAACCATTCGAAGCATCCCTGAAGCGCGTCGTAAGGCGCTGGCATGCGTGTAGACCTGTTTGATTTTGCGTTGCCGGCAGAACGTATCGCTCTGCGCCCCGTGGCCCCGCGCGATGCGGCGCGGATGCTGGTCGTGGCGGGGGATGCGGGGCTGGTGGACGCCTGTGTGGCGGACTTGCCTGGCTTGCTGCGCGCTGGCGATGTTCTGGTGTTCAATGATACCCGCGTGATCCCGGCGCAATTGCAGGGTCTGCGCGGAGACGCCAAGATCGGCGTTACGCTGCATAAACGGATTGATCTGCGGCGCTGGCAGGCCTTTGTGAAGAACGGCAAGCGGCTGCATCAGGGCGATGTGGTGCAATTCCCCGAAGCTGTTGCCGCGACTGCCGAGGCGTTGCACAGCGACGGTAGCTGGACGCTGGCATTCCACGGTGAGGAGCCGGTCGAGGTCTTGCTGGCGCGCGCGGGGACCATGCCGCTGCCCCCCTATATCGCCGGCAAACGCCCCACCGACGAGGCCGACCGGCGCGATTACCAGACGATGTTTGCGCAAAAGGATGGTGCGGTGGCGGCGCCCACGGCGGCTTTGCATTTCACGCCGGCTCTGATGGCGCGGCTGGCGGAGGCGGGTATCGCGCATGAGACGCTGACCCTGCATGTCGGCGCGGGCACCTTTCTGCCGGTGAAGGTGGACAGCACCCAGGACCACGTGATGCACGCCGAATGGGGCGAAATTAACGCAGAAACCGCCGCGCGGTTGAACGGCGTGCGTGCAAGCGGAGGCCGGGTAATCGCGGTGGGCACCACATCGCTGCGCTTGCTGGAAAGCGCAGCTGGCGAGGACGGCGTGATCCGCGCCTTTGCGGGCGATACGGCGATCTTCATCACGCCGGGCTATCGCTTTCGCGCCATCGACGGGCTGGTCAGCAATTTCCACCTGCCGCGCAGCACGCTGTTCATGCTGGTGAGCGCCTTGATGGGGCGGGAACGGATGCAGGCAGCCTATGCCCACGCTGTGGCGCAGGAATACCGCTTCTATTCCTATGGCGATGCGAGTTTGTTGCTGCCATAGGCGGCATTATGGTCAAATCGCGATTCCAATTCACCATCCACGCCACCGAGGGCCGCGCCCGCACCGGCACCATCGCCATGAAGCGCGGCGAAATCCGCACGCCTGCCTTTATGCCCGTCGGTACGGCGGCCACGGTGAAGGCGATGAAGCCTGAAGCGGTGCGTGCCACTGGCGCGGATATTATCCTGGGTAACACTTATCATCTGATGCTGCGGCCCGGTGCGGAGCGGGTAGCGCGGCTTGGCGGTTTGCACACATTCATGAACTGGCCGCGCCCGATCCTCACCGATTCAGGCGGATATCAGGTGATGAGCCTGTCCGAATTGCGCAAGATCACCGAGGAAGGCGTGGCCTTCGCCAGCCATATCGACGGCAGCCGCCACATGCTGACCCCAGAACGCAGCATGGAGATCCAGCGCCTGCTGGGCAGTGACATCGTCATGGCCTTTGACGAATGCCCCCGCGCCGATCAACCGCGCGACCTGATCGCCCGCAGCATGGAGATGTCGATGCGCTGGGCGCGGCGTTCGCGGGCTGGCTTTGATGGCGGCGGGGAACATGCCGAAAACGCCGCGCTGTTTGGCATTCAGCAGGGCGCTCTGGACGAGGGGCTGCGCCGCACCAGCGCCGATGCTTTGCGCGATATTGGTTTTGATGGCTATGCGATCGGCGGCCTAGCGGTGGGCGAGGGGCAGGAGGCGATGTTTGCCACATTGGATTTCGCACCCGCGATGCTGCCCGAGGACCGCCCGCGATACCTGATGGGCGTCGGCAAGCCCGACGATCTGGTCGGCGCGGTGGAGCGCGGCGTCGATATGTTCGATTGCGTGCTGCCCAGCCGGTCGGGCCGCAATGGGCAGGCGTTTACCTGGGCCGGCCCGGTGAATATCCGCAACGCCAAACATGCCGAGGACACCGGCCCGCTATGCCCGCGTTGCACCTGCCCGGTCTGCGCGACATACAGCCGCGCCTATCTGCACCATTTGACCAAATCTGGCGAAATTTTGGGCGCCATGCTGATGACCGAGCATAACCTCAGTTTCTATCAGCAGTTGATGCAGGCTATGCGGGGTGCGATCAGCGAGGGGCGCTTTGCCGGTTTTGCGGCAGATTTCCGGAGGGAATATCTGCCTCAGGCCCAACCTTCCAGCACCTGATCGGGCGGGCGATGGCCGTCCGCCCAAAAGCGGATGTTGGCGATCACCTTTTCGCCCGAATGCTCGCGGCCCTCAAAGGTTGCGCTGCCCATATGCGGCAGTACCACCACATTGGGCAGCGCCAACAGGCGCGGGTCTAGCGCGGGCTCAGCGGCGAAGACGTCCAGCCCAGCGCCGCCTAGGCGGCCCTCTTGCAGGGCGGTGATCAGGGCTTCCTCATCGATCAGATCGCCGCGCGCGGTGTTGATGACGCAGGCGCCGGGCTTCATCTGGGCGATCCGCGCCGCGTTCAGGATATGATGCGTCTCCGCGCCTGCCGGACAGTGCAGCGAGAGGATGTCCGCCTCGGCCATCAACTGGTCAACATCATCGACATAGCGCACGCCCAGCATGTTCTCCAAGGCTTGCGGCAGGCGGTGGCGATTGTGATAGGTGACCTCCAGCCCAAAGCCCCGCGCGCGGTGCGCCACCGCCTGCCCGATCCGCCCCATGCCCAAAATTGCCAGCCGTTTGGCCCCCATCTGGTGGCCCAGCAGGCCGGAGGGGCGCCAACCCTGCCACTTGCCCTCGCGCAGTTCCGCCATGCCGGCCGAGAAGCGGCGGCACACCGCGATGATCAGGAACAGCGCCACGTCGGCGGTGTCATCGGTGAAAACGCCCGGCGTGTTGGTGACGATGATTTTGCGCGCACGAGCGGCGGAGAGGTCGATATGTTCGATGCCGGCACCGAAATTGGCGATCAGGCCGATGCGCTGTGGGTCTTCGCAGGCTTCTTGGATCATGGCGGCGTCAATGCGGTCGGTGACGGTGGGCACCAGAACGTCGGCGGCGCGCATCGCGGCGACCAGTTCGGCGCGGCTCATCGGCGTATCGGCGGGGTTGAACTGTGCGTCGAATAGCTCGGTCATGCGCGCCTCTACGGCGGGCAGCAGGCGGCGGGTGACGATCACCTTGGGTTTGCCGGTCACGCGGCGCGTGCTGGGTTGGGTCGGTATGGTCATGGTGCATCATCGCTAAAGCTTCTGCGGGGTCTGGGTCAAGCGCCCTTGATGGATTAGCGATGAGGTGCGATTGGGGTGGGCATGAGTCGAACCACGAATTTACGCTTTGGGCTGGCGATCGCAGGCTCTCTGCTGATTGCCGCACCTGCCGCCGCCGAGGGCAACCCCGGGCCATACTGGGCCAGCCTGCGCGCCACAGAGGTCAATATGCGCGTTGGCCCCGGTGAGGATTACCGCATCAACTGGGTCTATCATCGCCAGCATCTGCCGGTCAAAGTACTGCGTGAAATGGAGGGCTGGCGTTTGGTTCAGGATCAGGACGGTGCGCGCGGCTGGGTGACCGTGCGCCTGCTGAGCAAGCAACGCGGCGCGGTGGTAATCGGCGGCGGCGCGGCGGAAATGCGCGAACAGGCCAGCGACAGCGCCAAGGTCGCTTGGCGGCTCAGCCCCGGCGTTGTCGGCGTACTGGGCGATTGTTCCGGCGGATGGTGCAAGTTCAGTGTCGCCGGGCGCAACGGATATGTGCATGAAGCGGCGCTGTGGGGGGCGGGGAACCCTTAAAGGGGTGAGGTTTAAGGGAAGGTGCGAGGGCGTTACGCCCTCGCGCTCCCATAATTTGTCAGCGCCGGCGTGCTGCTCGCCGATTGCGCAATATTTGCAGCGCCGCAGGCTTTAATAGCCGCTTCGCGGCGAAGCCATAAGGCCGCGATGGTGCGCGACGCTGACAAAGTTCGGGGGTTTGGGGGTGTAACACCCCCAAGAACCTACCCGTAAAACCCTTAAACCAGCTCGACAGCAATCGCAGTCGCCTCGCCGCCACCGATGCACAGCGACGCGACGCCCTTCTTCAGGCCCCGCGCTTTCAAGGCCGCGATCAGCGTGACGATGATGCGTGCGCCGCTGCAACCCACCGGGTGGCCGAGCGCGGTGGCGCCGCCGTTGACGTTGACCTTGTCATGCGGGATGGCAAGATCGTGCATGGCGAACATGGTGACGCAGGCGAAGGCCTCGTTGATTTCGAACAGATCGACATCGGCGACGGTCCAGCCGGCCTTGGCCATAACGTCCTTGATCGCGCCGACGGGTGCGGTGGTGAACAGTTTCGGCTCATGCGCGTGGGCGGCGACGGCGACCACGGTGGCGACCGCCTTGTGGCCCTTGGCAGCGGCAACACTGGCGCGGGTCAGCACGAGCGCGGCCGCGCCGTCGGAGATCGATGAGGAGGTGGCTGCCGTAATCGTGCCGTCCTTGGCGAAGGCGGGCTTCAGGCCGGGGATCTTGTCGGGGCGGCCCTTGGATGGGGCCTCGTCGGTGTCGACCATCACTTCGCCGGCGCGCGATTTAACCGTGACGGGGGCGATCTCTTCCTTGAACGCGCCCGAAGCGATTGCGTTTTTGGCGCGGGCCAGCGATTCGATCGAGAAGGCGTCCATCCCCTCGCGGGTCAGCTTGTAATCATTGGCGGTGACCTGCGCGAAGGCGCCCATCGAGCCGCCCTCATAGGCGTCTTCCAGCGCGTCGAGGAACATGTGATCATAGGCGGTGTCGTGACCGATTCGCGCGCCAGACCGGTGCTTTTTCAGCAGATAGGGCGCACCCGTCATGCTCTCCATGCCGCCGGCCACCACCAGATCAACCGAACCGGAGGCCAGAGCCTCGGCCCCCATGATCACCGTCTGCATGCCAGAGCCGCAGACCTTGTTTACCGTGGTCGCCTGAACGGAAAGGGGCAGGCCAGCCTTTACGCCAGCCTGACGGGCAGGGGCCTGGCCGAGGCCGGCAGGCAGCACGCAGCCCATGTACAGGCGTTCGATGTCCGCGGGCGCGACGCCGGCACGCTCGACAGCCGCCTTTACCGCGACTGCGCCCAGATCGGTGGCGCTGACATCGGCCAATGCGCCCTGCATACTGCCCATCGGGGTACGCGCGCTGGAGAGAATCACAATGGGGTCGGAAGCGGAAATATGGGCCATGTGTGGCTGCCTTTCGTTAGTGTGAAGCGATCCTCTGGTCTTTTCTTTCTTCTTGGCATAATGCTGCATTGCGGCAAAGGCAATGCGTGACTTGCGGCTATGCGACTAAAGACTCGTGAGGAAGCTATGTTTGTGGGCGCGATGCCGGTTTTACCGGGCTGAATTGGCGGGAAGCCGTGGATACATGCGATGTTCACGGGGAAAATGCGGGGTTGCCCCACTTGCGCAGGCCAGCCGGCGCGTTTAGGGCCACTCCATCTGTAGCTGGCGCTGGGAATTTACCCATGCGAATCTGCGAGGACGTTACGTGGTAGATCTTACGCAATACCTGCCGATCCTGATTTTTCTGGGTGTGGCGCTGGCTCTGTCGAGCCTCTTCGTGTTTCTGCCGATGGGCGTTGCCCGGCTGACCGGCGCGCACAAACCCGATGTCGAAAAGATGTCGGAGTATGAGTGCGGCTTTCCCGCCTTTGAGGACCCGCGCAGCCAGTTCGATGTGCGGTTTTACCTCGTCGCGATCCTGTTTATCATATTCGACCTCGAAGCCGCGTTTTTGTTCCCTTGGGCCGTCAGCCTACGGCACACTGGCTGGGCCGGTTGGGCTGTGATGATGGTGTTCATCGGCGAACTGGTGGTGGGCCTTGCCTATGCCTGGAAGAAGGGGGCTTTGGACTGGGAATGAGCACTATGAATATCTCCATGCCCCATTTTCCGACTCCCAATGCGTTGGTCCCGCCCGATCAGGCCTTTTTCAAGGACCTGAATGGCGAGATTTCCGACAAGGGCTTCCTCGTCACCAGCACAGAGGATCTGTTCAACTGGGCGCGCACCGGCAGCCTGTGGTGGATGACCTTTGGTTTGGCCTGCTGCGCGGTGGAGATGATCCACGTTTCCATGCCGCGTTACGATATGGAACGGTTTGGCGTTGCGCCGCGCGCATCCCCGCGCCAGAGCGACGTGATGATTGTCGCTGGCACGCTGTGCAACAAGATGGCCCCGGCGCTGCGCAAGGTGTACGACCAGATGAGCAACCCCAAATATGTGATCAGCATGGGGTCTTGCGCGAATGGTGGCGGCTATTACCATTATTCGTACAGCGTTGTGCGTGGCTGCGACCGGATCGTACCTGTGGATATCTACATCCCCGGCTGTCCCCCCACCGCCGAGGCGCTGCTGTATGGTGTGATGCAATTGCAGCGCAAAATCCGCCGCACCGGGACGATTGAGCGGTGAGGGGGCTAGCCCATCAAGGCGGAGCGCTTTGTCTATTGGTGATAGGCGCGTTTGTTACTGCGACATCAGCGCATGCGGATGGGTATGCCCCCGATAGTTTGGGTGATTGGGTGAATTTTTCATCCACAAACGCTAATTTATCCGGTGCGATGCCTTGCAAGCCGGAAGAAGTAGTCAAGGATTTTGCAGATTTAATAGGTCAATCGGGGCATCTTGTATACCTACGCTGTGAAATGCGACTTCCCCAAGGTGATGAGGCTATGTTTATGGCTGATCGCATAACCTACCCCACCAATGCTGAGGCGGCCCAAAAGTCGTACGAGCGCTTTGTTGAGATTTCTAGGCAACAGGCTGAGATGAGGGTGGGAGCTTTGACGCTGGCGCCCGGTGTTGTTGAACAGCGCCGGATTGTGAATGATTACACGCTCCAATCACCAGCGTTAAAGGGCACGCTTGTGCTTAGTGAATTAAATCGACAGTGTGTATGGTTCTATCATGGTGTGGATAGGGCTTCGCAAATCGTATTAACAGTGATGCTGCCCAAGGCCATGTGCCCCGGCAAATCTGAACCAATTGCCACCCCGGCAGTGGTGAAGTTTTTTGACTCCATTTCTCTCGGTGTCCTATGAACCACTCTGCCCCCAAATTCTGCACGCCCGAGGGCTTGGTCGACACTCTTAGCCAATCGCTGGGTGATCTGGTCGTTTCCGCGACGCAGGCCAATGGCGAGACGATCCTCACCGTCCGCCGCGATGGCATTGAGGACGCGCTTCGCAAATTGCGCGACGCCCACGAATACCAGCAACTGGTGGAAATCGCCGGCGCCGACTACCCGAGCCGCGCAGAGCGGTTCGAGGTGGTCTATATGCTGCTGAGCCTGACCAAAAACAGCCGGATCATGGTAAAATGCACCGCCGCCGAGAATACCCCCGTGCCCACCGTCACCACGCTGTGGCCGGTGGCAGGCTGGCTTGAGCGTGAGGTTTACGACATGTTCGGCGTGGTCTTTGCGGGCAACCCTGACCTCCGCCGAATCCTCACCGATTACGGCTTTGAAGGCCACCCGTTCCGCAAGGATTTCCCGATGACCGGCTATCAGGAATTGCATTATTCCGAGGAAGCCAAGCGCGTCGTCTATGCGCCGGTCGAATTGCCGCAGGACCTGCGCCAGTTTGACTTTATGAGCCCATGGGAAGGCGCCCAATACGTGCTGCCCGGCGATGAGAAAGGGCCCAACGCATGACCCTGAGCTTGGAACACTCGCCGACCACCGGCGATGAGGTCATCACCAATTACACCATCAACTTCGGCCCTCAGCACCCTGCGGCGCACGGCGTTTTGCGCATGGTTACCGAGCTGGACGGCGAGATTATCGCCCGGCTCGACCCGCATGTCGGCCTGCTGCATCGCGGCACAGAGAAGCTGATCGAGCACAAGACCTACCTGCAGGCGCTGCCCTATTTCGACCGGCTCGATTATTGCTCGCCCTTGGGGATGGAGCATTCTTATGTGCTGGCGATTGAGAAGCTGCTGAACCTCGCGGTGCCGGCGCGCGGGCAATATCTGCGAGTGCTGTTTGCCGAGCTGACCCGCATCTGCAATCACATGCTCAATCTGGGCAGCCATGTGATGGATGTCGGCGCGATGACGCCGAACCTGTGGTTCTTTGAAATCCGCGAGGATTGTCTGGGGTTTTTCGAACGCGCGAGCGGAGCGCGGATGCATGCGGCGTGGTTCCGCCCCGGCGGCGTGCATCAGGATGTGCCGCAGAAATTGCTCGATGATTTGAGTGTGTGGCTCGACAAGCGGATGCCCGAATTGTTCGAGGATGCGCTGAGTCTCGTTGCCGACAACCGCATTTTCAAACAGCGCAATGTCGATATCGCCACGGTTTCCAAAGAAGATGCCATCGCTTGGGGCTTTTCCGGGCCGATGATCCGGGGCAGCGGCATTGCGTGGGATTTGCGCAAATCGCAGCCCTATGATGTTTACGCCGACATGGATTTCGATGTGCCGGTGGGCACGCGCGGCGATTGTTACGACCGCTTTATGGTGCGGGTGGAGGAGGTTCGCCAGTCCGCGCGGATCATGCGCCAGTGCCTGCGCGACATGCCCAGCGGGCCGGTGTCGAGCGATGATCGCAAGGTTACGCCCCCCAAGCGCGGCGAGATGAAGCAATCGATGGAAAGCCTCATCCACCACTTCAAGCTGTACACAGAGGGCTTCCATGTCCCCGCCGGCGAGGTTTACGTCGCGACCGAAAGCCCCAAGGGCGAGTTCGGCGTCTATCTGGTCGCCGATGGCAGCAACAAGCCTTACCGCTGCAAGATCCGCCCCACCGCCTTCAGCCATTTGCAAGCGATGGACTTTATGAGCAAGGGCCACATGCTGCCCGACATCACCGCCATCATCGGCGCGATCGATGTGGTGTTCGGGGAGTGTGACCGGTGAAGCGTTCCACGTTGATCTGTGTTGTGATCGCCGCGCTGGCTTTAGTCTTTGCGTGGTATATTGGTATGCGCGACGGGTCTTGGGCATTCATTCACAACGATGTTGGCACCTTGCTTCTCACTTCGGTTGCCATGGTTGTTGCGACCATTTTGGTAATCAAGGATGGTGCTGTTTGTGCTGTCCGCCGCTGGCAAGGGCGGGAGTAAATGACTATGGCTTACCGTCTCCAAACCGCGCTGGAAATGATCGCGCATTACAACGCGCAGGATGCCGACGCCTATGTTGCGCTGATGACCGATGACGCCTGCGAGGCCGCCTATCGCGGCGCGGTGGTGCGTGAGGGCAAGGAAGGCACCCGCGCCGGCCTGAAAGCCATGTTCGCCGAGTTTCCCGAGAACCGCGCAGAAGTGCTCCACAGCTATCGCATGGGCGAATATGTGGTGCTGCATGAGAAAGTGTGGCGTTCCAAAACTGCCGAACCGTTTGAAGTTATGACCGTCTATACGTTCGAGGGCGACAAATGCTCTCGCGTGGAGTTTATCCGCTAATGGCTGCTCGTCATCTTGAACCCGATACTGCTGAACTCCGCGCGCGCTGGGGTGATTTCACATGGACCCCGGCCAACGCCGCCAAGGCCAAGGAAATTGTCGCGCGTTATCCCGAGGGGCGCCAGCGCTCTGCGGTGATGCCGCTGCTCGATCTGGCGCAGCGTCAGGTGGGGGCGGAAACGCAGACCCAAGGCTGGCTGCCGGTGCCGGTGATGGAATTCGTCGCGCGCGAACTGGCCATGCCGATCATCCGCGTGGTGGAGGTGGCGACCTTCTACACCATGTATAATCTGGTGCCGGTGGGGCGCTTCCATGTGCAGGTTTGCGGCACAACGCCCTGTATGCTGCGCGGGTCGGACGACATTATCGCCGCCTGCAAGAAGCGCGCTATGCCCACGGGCGGTGTCTCGGCGGATGGGTTATGGACCTTTATCGAGGTGGAGTGCATGGGCAATTGCGCCAGCGCCCCGATGGTGCAGATCAACGACGACAATTACGAGGACCTCACCACCGAACGTTTCGACGCGGTGCTGGACGCGCTGGCCAAGGGGGAGACGCCCAAGGCCGGCACCCAAGACCCCGCCCGCCGCACGGTGGAACCCGCTGGCGCGCTGTCAAACCTGACGGCGATGGCGAGTGAAAATCATGATTACCGGGGGGAGTGGTAAGATGGCTCTCAGCGATAAAGACCGGATTTTCACCAACGTCTATGGCTATCAACCGTGGAATTTGAAGGCGGCGCAGGCGCGCGGCGATTGGGATAATACCAAGGCGCTGCTGGAACGCGGCCAAGACGCTATCATTCAGGAAATGAAGGACTCGGGCCTGCGCGGGCGCGGCGGTGCGGGCTTTCCGACGGGGATGAAGTGGAGCTTCATGCCTAAGGAATCGAAGGATGGCCGGCCGAGCTTTCTGGTGATCAACGCTGATGAGAGCGAGCCGGGCAGCTGCAAGGACCGCGAAATTCTGCGCCACGATCCGCACAAGCTGATCGAGGGCGCGCTGGTGGCGGGCTTTGCGATGCGGGCGCGGGCGGCGTACATCTATATCCGCGGCGAATATATCCGCGAGGCGGAAACCATGTTCGCCGCCGTGGCAGAGGCCTATGACGCCGGGTTCCTGGGCAAGAATGCCTGCGGGTCGGGCTATGATTTCGATGTCTTCGTGCACCGGGGAGCGGGCGCCTATATCTGCGGCGAAGAAACCGCGATGATTGAGAGCCTGGAGGGCAAGAAGGGCCAACCGCGCCTGAAACCTCCATTTCCGGCGGGCGCTGGCCTTTATGGCTGCCCGACGACGGTGAACAATGTCGAGAGCATCGCGGTGGGGCCGACGATCCTGCGGCGCGGCGCGGCGTGGTTCTCGTCCTTTGGGCGCGAGAACAACAAGGGCACCAAGCTGTTCCAGATCAGCGGCCATGTGAACCGCCCCTGCGTGGTGGAGGAGGAGATGAGCATCCCCTTCAGCGAACTGATCGAGAAGCATTGCGGCGGCATTCGCGGCGGGCGGGATAATCTGCTGGCGGTGATCCCCGGTGGCTCCTCGGTGCCTTTGGTGCCCGCAAGCGACATTTGGGACGCGCCGATGGATTTCGACGGGCTGAAGGCTGTGGGGTCGGGCCTAGGCACGGCGGCGGTGATTGTCATGGACAAGAGCACCGATATCGTCCGCGCCATCGCCCGCCTCTCGCATTTCTACATGCATGAGAGCTGCGGCCAATGCACCCCCTGCCGCGAGGGCACGGGCTGGATGTACCGCATCATGGAACGGCTGCGGACCGGCGATGCGGATGTGTCAGAGATCGACATGCTGCAGCAGGTGACCAAGCAGGTCGAAGGCCACACCATCTGCGCGCTGGGCGATGCGGCGGCTTGGCCGATCCAAGGGTTGATCAAACACTTCCGCCCCGAACTGGAACGCCGGATCGCCGAGCATATGCGGGAGGCGGCAGAGTGATGTTTGCCCCAATCCTCAGTCTGGCATTGGCAGCGGGAAACCCGGCGGATGGTAACTTGCAAGCAGCGCAGGCCGCGTCCCAGTCGGTGACCGACCGATACATGGCCGCCTATGCGCTCTGTGCGGTGCGGGACAACCATGATCGCGTTTTCCAATCGATATTGAGCGATCTGGATGATGAGTCGCTGGAATTCCGATACAATGACGTTTTTGTTAAAAACCCGGTGAGATGGGCGTCAAACTGCCGTGAGTTGCACATCGCGGCTACGGAGCAGGTTTATTTCAAGGGCGATCCTTTGCGCCATGCTTTGGCACTGCGGTTGATGCAGGTGGACATGGCCGCCGACCACACCACCAGCTTTGCGGATAAAGCGCCCTTGTCCCACCGCGCCCCGCCGTCGCATGAGGTGCTGGAAAAACAGCTCGCAGCCACCGACAATGCCAATCGCCGAGCGCGTTTGCAGCAGGCCTACGATGAGGCGTTTTCGCTGGCGTGGTTGCCGCATTTTGGCGAATGCGTTGCGCGGCGCGATCCGCAAGCCACGCATGCTTGGGTTTTGGCGACCCCCGGCAGCCTTGCGGAGAGCGACGTCCTAACCGCACTGAATGCCTCGCTCGGGGCCTGTTTGGTCGAAGGGCGACAACTGCATTTTTCGAAGAGCATTTTACGCGGTACGCTGGCGGTTAGTTACTATCGTCTGGCAATGGCCGCGCCGCAATCAACGCCCCCATCAACGCCCCCATCGTCGAGTGTCCACTAATGCCTAAACTCAAAGTAGACGGCGTCGAAATTGAAGTGCCTGCGGGCGCTACTGTGCTGCAGGCTTGCGAGCTTGCGGGCAAGGAGATCCCGCGCTTTTGCTATCACGAACGGCTGTCCATCGCCGGCAATTGCCGCATGTGTCTGGTGGAGGTAAAGCCGGGGCCGCCCAAGCCTCAGGCCAGCTGCGCGCTGCCCGCCAGCGAAGGGCAGGAAATTCGCACCGACAGCGAAATGGTCAAGAAGGCCCGCGAGGGGGTGATGGAGTTTCTGCTCATCAACCACCCGCTCGATTGCCCGATTTGCGATCAGGGCGGCGAATGCGATTTGCAGGACCAATCGGTGGCCTATGGCCGGGGCAGCAGTCGCTATCACGAGCCGAAACGCGCCGTGACCGAGAAATATATGGGGCCGCTGATCAAAACGGTGATGACCCGCTGCATCCAATGCACCCGCTGCGTGCGTTTCAGCGAGGAAATCGCGGGCGTGGACGAAATTGGCGCGCTGTATCGCGGCGAAAACATGCAGATCAGCACCTATCTGGAGGGCGCGGCCAAGCATGAGCTCTCCGCTTGTGTGATCGATCTGTGCCCGGTGGGGGCGCTGACCTCGCGGCCCTATGCGTTCGAGGCGCGGCCTTGGGAGCTGAAGAAAACGCTGGGGATCGACGTTTCGGACGCGATCGGCAGCAACATCCGCATCGATGCGCGTGGGCGCGAAGTGCTGCGCATTCTGCCGCGCGTCAACGATGACGTGAACGAGGAATGGCTGTCCGACAAAGCCCGCTATATGGCCGATGGTCTGACCAAGCGCCGGCTCGACAAGGTGTTCATCCGCGCCGATGGCAAGCTGGTTCCGGCGAGCTGGAATGATGCCTTTGGTGTGATCGCCAAGGCCAATCCCGGCGCCAGCGTGGCCGCGATTGCCGGTGATCTGGTCGATGCCGAAACCATGTTTGCCGCCAAGGCGCTGCTGGGCGCTATGGGCTCCAGCCTGCTGGAGGGGCGTCAGACAGGGCTGGCTTATGATTGCAGCAATCTGGCGGCGGTCTCTTTCAATACCACGCTGGCCGGCATTGAAACCGCCGACGCGGTGCTGATCATCGGCAGCCAGATCCGCAATGAAGCGCCCTTGGTCAACACGCGGCTGCGTAAGGCGGCCAAGAACGGCGCCAAGCTGTTTATCATCGGGCCGGTTTGGGATACGGCCTACCCGGCGGAATTCCTTGGCGAAGATGCCGCGTTGGTGAACAATCTGCCCGCGCATGTCACCGAGGCTTTGACAGCGGCCAAGCGCCCGGCGGTGATCGTCGGCGGGGCTGGGCTGGCCAAGGGGGCTTTGGAGCCGGCCTTGGCGCTGGCCGCGACGCATGGGTTAGTGCGGACGTTGGACGACGGTTCGGCGTGGAACGGTTTTAACGTGCTGCATATGGCGGCCTCGCGGATGGCGGGCCTGATGCTGGGTTACGCGCAGAAGGGCGGCATCGCCGACCTGGTCGCTGCCAAGCCCAAGCTGCTGATTTCGCTGGGCGCGGACGAGGTGGATTACACCCAGTTTGCAGACAGCTACATCGTTTACATCGGGCATCATGGCGACAAGGGGGCGCATGCCGCCGATGTCGTGTTGCCGGCTGCGGCCTTCACCGAAAAGGCGGGCACCTATGTCAATACTGAGGGCCGGGTGCAGTTCGCTGAAAAATCTGTGTTTGCGCCCGGGGACGCGCGCGAGGATTGGACGATCCTGCGCGCTCTGGCCGATGCGCTGGGCGTAAAGGTCGGCTTTGACAGCTTTGCCGAATTGCGCGCCGCGATGGTGGCGGCGGTTCCGGCGCTGGGCGTCGAGGGTCTAGCCAATTATGGCGCGCTGCCCAAAGCGGCGAAAGGCAAGGCCGCCGGCGTCATCGCCTATCCGATCAAGGATTTCTACCTCACCAACGCCATCGCGCGGGCCAGCACGACCTTGCAGCGCTGCTCGGCGGAATTGCTCCACGGTGAAACATTTGCGGAGGCCGCGGAATGACCGCCTTCTTCCAACATTATCTGGGCCTTTCCTTTGAATGGGCTTGGCTGCTGTCGACCATCTGCGGCATTCTGCTGATCGCGGTGCCGGTGATGATCAGCGTCGCCATGGTGATCTATGCCGACCGCAAGATCTGGGCGGCGATGGCGCTGCGCCGGGGGCCGAATGTGGTCGGGCCTTTCGGTTTGCTCCAGAGCTTTGCCGATGGTTTGAAGGTGTTTCTGCAGGAAACCATCATCCCGTCCGCGGCGAACAAGGGCATCTTCCTGATCGGGCCGATTGTTACGTTTACGGTAGCGCTGGTGGCTTGGGCGGTGATTCCGTTCAATTCGGGCGCGATCTTGGCGGATATCAACGTGGGGCTGCTCTACGTCTTGGCGGTGTCGTCGCTGGGGGTTTATGGCACAATCATGGCAGGCTGGGCGTCGAATTCAAAATACCCGTTTTTCAGTGCGATGCGCGCCTCTGCTCAGATGATTTCTTATGAAGTGTCGATCGGCTTCATTCTGGTTTGCGTGGTGCTGTGGGCGGGGACGTTCAATATGAACGGCATCGTTTTGGCGCAAAAGGGCGTGTCTCTGGGGTTCTTCAACGGTTTTGGTTTCCAGCCGCTGCTGTTCCCGATGGCGGTGATGTTCTTCATTTCCAGCCTCGCGGAAACAGGCCGCCCGCCTTTCGACCTAACAGAGGCCGAGAGCGAGCTGGTCGCAGGCTATCAGACAGAATATTCCTCCATGTCCTTCGCGCTGTTCTGGCTGGGTGAATACGGCAATGTGCTGTTGATGAGCACGCTGAACGCGACGCTGTTCTGGGGGGGCTATCTGCCGCCGGTGGACTGGGCGCCGCTATACGCGATCAACGGTTTCGTCTGGCTGTTCATCAAGATCTGCGCGTTCTTCTTCGTGTTCAGCTGGGTGAAGGCGACCGTTCCGCGCTATCGTTATGACCAGCTGATGCGCTTGGGCTGGAAAGTGTTTTTGCCGGTTTCACTGGGATTTGTCATCGTGGTGAGCGGGTATCTTATGGCTATGGGACATTTCGCATGAGCGTCGCACAGCTCGTCAAGAGCTTTACCCTGTGGGAATTCGTCAAGGCGCACACCCTGACCTTGAAGTATTTCTTCAAGCCCAAGGTGACGATCAACTACCCGTTCGAAAAGGGCCCCTTGTCGCCCCGTTTCCGTGGGGAACATGCGCTGCGCCGTTATGCTAATGGCGAGGAACGCTGCATCGCCTGCAAGCTGTGCGAGGCCGTTTGCCCCGCGCAGGCGATCACCATCGAGGCGGAACCTCGCCAAGACGGCAGCCGCCGCACCACGCGTTACGACATCGACATGACCAAATGCATCTTCTGCGGCTTTTGCCAGGAAGCCTGCCCGGTCGATGCCATCGTCGAGGGGCCGAATTTCGAATACGCCACCGAAACGCATCAGGAATTGCTGTATGACAAGGCGAAACTCCTCGCCAATGGGGACAAGTGGGAGCGGGCGATTGCCGCGAACCTTGAAGCCGATGCGCCGTATCGATAGGGGGCACACATGATCCAAGTCCTTGCCTTTTATCTGTTCGCCGGCCTGACCCTTGCGTCGGGGCTGGCGGTGATCCTGTCGCGCAATCCGGTGCATTCGGTGCTGTGGCTGATCCTCGCGTTCTTCAACGCGGCGGGCCTGATGGTGCTGCTGGGCGCGGAGTTTATCGCCATGCTGCTGGTGATTGTTTACGTCGGCGCGGTGGCGGTGTTGTTCCTGTTCGTGGTGATGATGCTCGACATTGATTTCGCCACGCTGCGGGCTGGCTTTACCAAGAGCCTGCCGCTGGGGCTGTTTATCGCTGGGGTGTTGCTGGCCGAATTGCTGCTGGGGATGGGCGCGGAACATATCGGCGCGCTGAAAATCGGCACGGCTGATGGGCAGAACGCCGCCTTGGCCGGCGCCAGCAATATCGAGGCTATCGGCACGTTGCTCTACGGGCGCTATCTGTTCCTGTTCGAGGTGTCGGGCCTGATCCTGCTGGTGGCGATGGTCGGGGCGATCATCCTGACCCACCGTCAACGCGAAGGCGTGCGCGGTCAGAACATATCGCGCCAAGTAAGCCGCCGGCCCGATGAGGCCACCGTCAACACTCGCCCGGGTGTGGGCGAGGGTGTGCAGATTTAAGGGGGCCGCCGTGATCGGTATCGAACATTATATCGTGGTCAGCTCGATCCTTTTCGTGCTGGGCGTGCTGGGCATTTTCATCAACCGCAAGAATATCATCACCGTGCTGATGGCGATTGAGCTGATATTGCTGGCGGTGAACATCAATCTGGTGGCGTTTTCCAGCTTCCTCCACGACCTGACCGGGCAGATTTTCGCCATGTTCGTCCTCACCGTTGCGGCGGGCGAGGCGGCGATCGGGCTTGCCATTCTCGTCATCTACTTCCGTGGCCGCGGCACCATCGCGGTTGACGATGTCAACCACCTGAAGGGCTGAGCGACCTCATGAACTCTATCCTCTTCATCGTGTTTTTGCCTTTGGCGGCGGCGTTTGTCGCGGGGCTGGGCAACAAGGCATTGGGCAAGCTGCCCGCCAAGCTGCTGACGACGGGCGCTTTGTTCGCGTCTTGCCTGCTCAGCTGGCCGGTGTTCCTCGGTTTCCTCGGCGGCCATATGGAGGCCACCGTCGTTCCCGTTTTGCAATGGGTGCATTCGGGCGATCTCAGCTTCAATTGGGAACTGCGGGTTGACGCGCTGACGGCGGTGATGCTGGTGGTGGTGACCACGGTTTCGGCGCTGGTTCACCTCTATTCATGGGGTTACATGGATGAGGAGCCTGATCAGCCGCGCTTTTTCGCCTATCTCAGCCTGTTCACCTTCGCGATGCTGATGCTGGTGACGGCGAACAATCTGGTGCAGATGTTCTTTGGCTGGGAGGGTGTCGGTCTGGCGTCCTATCTGCTGATCGGTTTCTGGTTCCGCAAACCTTCGGCCAGCGCCGCCGCGATCAAGGCCTTTGTGGTCAACCGCGTCGGCGATCTGGGCTTTATGCTGGGAATTTTCGGCACCTATCTGGTGTTCCACACGGTTGATATTCCCACAATCCTGGCTGCCGCCCCCAGCATGGCCGGCACCACGATTGGCTTCTTGGGCGGCCGGTTTGATACGATGACGGTGCTGTGCATCCTGCTGTTTATCGGTGCGATGGGTAAATCGGCGCAGCTGGGCCTTCACACATGGCTGCCCGACGCGATGGAGGGGCCGACGCCGGTCTCCGCACTGATCCACGCCGCGACCATGGTGACGGCGGGCGTGTTCATGGTGTGCCGCCTGTCGCCGATGTTCCAGACCAGCCCGGTGGCGCTGGAGGTGATCACGGTTATTGGCGCGGCGACCTGCTTCTTTGCGGCGACCGTTGGCACCTGCCAGTGGGATATCAAGCGCGTCATCGCTTATTCCACCTGTTCGCAGCTGGGCTATATGTTCTTTGCGGCGGGGGTTGGCGCCTATAGCGCCTCGATGTTCCACCTGTTCACGCATGCTTTCTTCAAGGCGCTGTTGTTCCTGGGCGCAGGTAGCGTGATCCACGCGATGCACCACGAGCAGGACATGCGTTTCTATGGCGGGCTGTGGAAGAAAATTCCGCTGACCTTTGCCGCGATGATGGCGGGGACGTTGGCGATTACCGGCGTTGGTATTGCCGAAATCGGTGGTTTCGCAGGCTTCTACTCGAAGGATGCGATTATCGAGGCCGCCTATGCGCGCGGCACGGGGCTGGGGCATCTGGCCAGCTTTACCGGCATTTTTGCGGCATTGCTGACCAGCTTTTACTCGTGGCGTCTGGTATTTCTGACCTTCTTCGGCAAACCACGCTGGGCTGAGAGCGAGCATATTCAACATGCTGTTCATGACGCGCATGGGCATGATACGCACGGTCACGATGATCATAGCCACCACGCCCATGATGACGGCACGGCAGGCTATCACCCGCACGAAAGCCCGCTGGTGATGCTGATCCCGCTGGGCGTGCTGAGCCTTGGCGCGGTGGCTGCGGGCGCGGTGTTCCACGGTTCATTCACGGGCGTCGAGACGGCGGGCGAGTTCTGGAAGAATTCCACACTGTTCTTCAACCGCGACCTATTCGAGGCTGCGGAGCATATTCCGCAGGCCGTCAAATGGGCGCCTTTCGTGGTGATGCTGACGGGGCTGGCGGTCGCTTATTACGCCTATATCGTCAATCCGAAGTTCCCGGCAGCCTTCGTGCGGGCGTTCAAACCGCTGCACGCCTTCTGCTACAACAAATGGTACTTCGACGAGCTTTACGACGTTCTCTTTGTGCGGCCAGCCTTCTGGATCGGGCGTCAGTTCTGGAGCGCCGACAAGAAGATCATCGACGGTTTGGGCCCCGATGGCGCGGCGAAGATCGTCGCCTTGGGTTCGGTCGGCGCACGCCGGCTCCAGTCCGGCCTGCTGACCAGCTATGCGCTGTGGATGCTGGTGGGCTTGGTGGCCGCGGTGAGCTGGGTTTTGGTGCGATAGGTAGAGCGACAGGGTATTGATGCAATGAACGGATTTCCCATCCTATCGCTGATGATGGCGGTGCCTTTGGTGCTCAGCATTGTCTGTCTGTTTGTCGACGGGCGAACCGCGCGCGTCTTGGCGCTGGCGGCGACGCTGATTGATTTTGCGCTGGGGCTCGTGCTGTGGTCGCATTATCAGGTGGGCGGCGCGCAGTGGCAATTTACCGAGCGCGCCCCGCTGTTCGCCGGCTTCCAATGGGCGCTGGGCATTGACGGCATCGCCTTGGTGCTGATCATGCTGACGGTGTTCCTGATGCCGATCTGCATTGGCGCCAGCTGGAATTCCATCGAGAAGCGCGTGCCCGAATATATGGCGGCGTTCCTGTTCATGGAAACGCTGATGATCGGCGTGTTCACCGCGCAGGATATCTATCTGTTTTACATCATGTTCGAGGCTGGCCTGATCCCGATGTACCTCATCATCGGCGTGTGGGGCGGCAAGGATCGGATCTACGCCAGCTATAAATTCTTCCTCTACACGCTGCTCGGATCGGTGCTGATGCTGATTGCGATGATGTGGATGGTTAATGAGGCCGGCACCACCGATGTGCCCACACTGATGGCCTATAACTTCCCGGTGGCGGCGCAAAAATGGCTGTGGTTGGCGTTTTTTGCCAGCTTTGCGGTGAAGATGCCGATGTGGCCGGTACATACCTGGCTGCCCGATGCCCACGTTCAGGCGCCGACGGCGGGTTCGGTGATCCTGGCGGGCGTGCTGCTGAAGATGGGCGGTTATGGCTTCATCCGTTTCAGCCTGCCGATGTTCCCCGAGGCCAGCGCGTACTTTGCGCCGCTGATCTTCGCGCTGTCAATGGTGGCGGTGGTTTACACCAGCCTGGTCGCGCTGGTGCAGCACGACATGAAGAAGCTGATCGCCTATTCCTCGGTCGCGCATATGGGGATCGTGACCATCGGCCTGTTCGCGTTCAACCGGCAGGGTCTGGAAGGCTCGGTGGTGGTGATGCTGAGCCATGGTCTGGTCGCGGGCGCGCTGTTCCTGTGCGTGGGCGTTATCTATGACCGTCTGCACACGCGGGAGATCGACCGTTACGGCGGCATTGCGATCAACATGCCGCAATATGCGGTGCTGTTTATGCTGTTCACCATGGCCTCTGTTGGGCTGCCGGGTACCTCTGGTTTCGTTGGTGAATTTCTTTCGATGATCGGCATTTATCAGCTTTCCAGCTGGGTGGCGCTGGTGTCGGGTACGGGTATTATTCTGGGGGCGGCTTACATGCTCTATCTTTACCGGCGTGTGGTGTTTGGGGTGCAAAAGAACCCCGACGCCGCCGCCATGCCGGATCTTGATCTGCGCGAACTGGCAATGCTGGGTGCGATGGCGGCGGTCGTGATGTGGATGGGTGTATACCCTGAGACATTTATTGCGCCGATCCGCGCCGATATCGCCACGCTCGATGCGCGTCTGGCGCAGGCCAAGCCTAAGGGCGATGGGCAGCTGACCGCTAATGGTTTCCCTGTACAAGGATGGACCGTAACCGCAGGGAGTGCACGCTGATGGGCTGGCTGATTTCACTGCGGATGATCGCCGCCGAGGACATCCTCAGCCTGACCGGGCTGATCATGCTGCTGGTCGCGGCATGGGGCGGGGACAAGACCGCCCGCGCGCTGACCTGGTTGGGGGTGGCCGCCTTGGCCACCGCCGCATGGTTCACCGTTCCCGCCTTGTGTCACGACGTGATGGGGCAAGAGGCCAGCGCCTTCTTCGGCCAATACAGCGCCGACAGTTTCGCCGCCTATTCCAAGCTGCTGATCTATATCGCAGCCGCCGCCTCGTTGCTGGTGGCTCCGTCGTTTTTCGAACGCCAAGGCCAGATGCGCGCCGAATATCCGCTGCTGATCGTCTTCGCGGTGGTGGGCATGGGGCTGATGGTTTCGGCCACCAACTTGCTGACGCTGTATATCGGGTTGGAGCTAAACTCGCTGGCGGCCTATGTGCTGGCGGCCAGTTCGCGCGGCGACAACCGTTCGGCAGAGGCAGGCCTCAAATATTTCGTGCTGGGCGCGCTGGCGTCAGGCATCCTGCTGTTCGGCATGAGCCTGACCTATGGCTTTGCCGGCACCACCAGCTTTGAAGGCATCCGCGCTGTACTGCATGGCGGATTGTCCACCGGTGCGCTGTTCGGGCTGACCTTTATGCTGGCTGGGCTGGCGTTTAAGGTCAGCGCGGTGCCGTTCCACATGTGGACGCCCGACGTTTATGAAGGCGCGCCGACCCCGGTCACCACCTTCTTTGCCACCGCCCCCAAGGTCGCAGCGCTGTCGCTGACCATGCGGGTGGCGCTGTTCGCATTCGGCGAGCATGTGCAGGTATGGCAGCAGATCGTGGTGTTTGTCGCCGTTGCGTCGATCATCGTTGGTGCGCTGGGCGCCATCGGGCAGGGCAATATCAAGCGCCTGCTGGCCTATTCGTCGATCAACAACGTCGGTTTCATCCTGATTGGCCTCGCGACTGGCACGCCCAGCGGCGCTGCGGCGATGCTGGTGTATCTGGCGATCTATGTCGCGATGAGCGTCGGCGGTTTTGTCGCGGTGCTGATGCTGCGCGATGCCGAGGGCAATCAGATCGAGGCCATCTCCGACATCGCCGGCCTTTCGCGCACGCAGCCTTTGCTGGCCGGAGCGCTGGCGATGGTGATGTTCAGCTTGGCCGGCATTCCGCCCTTGTTCGGGTTCTGGGGCAAATTCGTGGTGTTTCAGGCAGCGGTTGCGGCGGGTATGGTGCCGATTGCGGTCATCGCGATCGTCGGCAGCGTCCCGGCGGCCTTCTACTATCTGAAGGTGGTGAAGGTGATGTATTTCGACGAACCTGCTGGCAAGGCTGCCGGGCGCGGTGACGCGGTGCATATCGCGCTGCTTTGCCTGTCGATGGTGGCGATTTCGCCTCTGGGCTATCTGGCGTCGGGCTGGCTGGGCGGATTGGCGAAGGCAGCTGCGGATGCCTTGTTCCATGCGGCCTGATAATTGATCGAATATATCGCCGAAACAGGATCGACCAACGCCGATATCTCCGCGCGGATAGCGCATGGTGGCTTCTGGCCCGAGGGACGCTGGCTGGTCGCCGACCGCCAAACCGCCGGACGCGGAAGGCTGGGCCGGGCGTGGTTCGATGGGCGCGGCAACTTCATGGGGTCGACCGCCGTGCGGTTGCTGCCGCACGATCCCGCGCCAGGTTCGTTGGCCTTGGTGGCGGGCTTGGCGGTGCTGGAGACGGTGAGCGCGGTCCTGCCGCCGCCAAATCGGGCACAGTTGAAATGGCCCAATGATGTGTTGGTTGCGGGCGCAAAACTGGCGGGTATCTTGCTGGAACGCGTCGGCGACACGGTGGTCGTCGGCATCGGCGTCAACCTGACGTCTGCGCCCGAACTGCCCGACCGCGCCACCATCGCACTATCCCGCTTTGCTCCGGCGCCGGAACGGGACGGTTTCGCCAGCCAATTGGCCGCGCATTTCGCAAGCGAAGTTTCACGCTGGCGCAATTACGGCCTAGGCCCCATAGTCGCGCGCTGGCAGGCGGCAGGCCACCCTGTTGGCACGCCGCTCAGCGTTTTGGATGGTTCGGGGGCGGCGCTGGGCGGAACATTTGCGGGGCTTGCCGAGGATGGCGCCTTGCTAATGGCGCTGGCTGACGGCACCACGCGCATAATTCACGCTGGCGAGGTCAATCTCGTTTGACTACGGGACATCTGGGGGAGACTGGGATGCTGCTTGCCATTGACGTTGGCAACACCAACATTGTTTTCGCGCTATTTCAGGCACGCCGCATCGTGGCGCGCTGGCGCATCGCCAGCGATCCGCGCCGCACCGCCGATGAATATGCGGTGTGGCTGACCCAGCTCCTCGCCATAGAGGGGCTGGACCGGTCGGCGATTACCCAGCTGATCATTTCGACCGTGGTGCCGCGCGCGCTGCATAATCTGGATCTGCTGGGCACCAAATATTTCAATGTCAAACCATTGGTCGCCGGCATCGCGCCCGCCGATTTCCGTCTGGAAATCGACGTCGACCAACCCCGAACTTTGGGCGCAGACCGCGCCGTTAACGCCATTGCGGCACACGCCAAATACGCAGGAGACCTTATCATTATCGATTTCGGCACAGCCACCACCATCGACGCCGTGGACGCGCGCGGCGCCTATAAGGGCGGGATTATCGCCCCCGGTGTGAACCTTTCGCTCGACGCGCTGGTGGGCAACACCGCCAAGCTGCCGCGCATCGCCGTCGAGGCACCCGCCACAGGCAGCGTCATCGGCCGCAATACCGAGGACCAGATGCTGATCGGCATTTACTGGGGCTATGTGGCGATGATCGAGGGGCTGATCGCCCGGATGAAGGCCGAGATTGGCCGGTCGGTGACGGTGGTAGCGACAGGGGGGCTTGCCGTGTTGTTTCAGGCCCATGCGCAATTGTTCGATCATGTTGACGCCGATTTGACGCTCGATGGCCTTGCCTTGCTGGCCGGTCAGGCGGTGGCGGCATGAGCCGGGACAACAAGGGGCGGGGCAAAGGAAAAGGCAAATCCGCGCCCGTACCCAAGAAAAAACACGCCGTGGACATTACGCCGGGCGACGAATTGCTGTTCTGCGCGCTGGGCGGATCGGCGGAAATTGGCATGAACGTCAACCTCTATGGCACCGCTGGCAAGTGGCTGATGGTCGATCTGGGGATGACATTTGGCGCCAATGAATACCCCGGCACCGAACTGGTTTTTGCCGATCTGGAGTTTATAGAGAAGCGGCAGAAGGACCTGCTGGGCATCGTGCTGACCCACGCGCACGAGGATCATATTGGCGCGGTGCCCTATTTCGCGGCGGATTTGGGCGTGCCGCTCTACGCGACGCCGTTCACCGCCAAACTGGTCGCCGCCAAGCTGGAGGAAGCGGGCATTATCGACGAGGTCGAGCTCAACGTCATCGACGATTTCGAAAGCTTCCAGATCGGGCCGTTTGGTATCCGCTATGTGCCGCTGGCGCACTCGATTGCCGAGGGCAATGCACTGGTGATCGAGACCCCGCATGGGCGGATTTTCCATACCGGCGACTGGAAACTAGACGACGAGCCTGTGGTCGGCGTTCCCGCCACCCCTGCTGAACTCAGCCGCATTGGCGATGAGGGTGTGCTGGCGATGGTCTGCGATTCGACCAATGTATTCAACGACAAGGCATCGGGTTCCGAGGGCGAAGTGGCGCGCGGGCTGCTGGCCGAAGTCGCCCGTCACAAGGGCAAGCGGGTGCTGGTGACGACCTTCGCCTCCAACGTCGCGCGGCTGCAAACGCTGGGCGAGGTGGCGAAGAAAACCGGGCGGCAACTCTGCGTCGCGGGGCGTTCGCTCGACCGGATCATCGGCGTCGCCAAGGCCTGCGGATATTTGAAGAGCATGCCCGAAATCATCGGCATGGAAGAGGCGATGGACCTGCCGCGCGGCGAAGTGCTGATCATGGCCACCGGCGGTCAGGGAGAACCGCGCGCCGCCTTGGCGCGGATCGCCGATGGCAGCCATCCGATCGGGCTGGAAAGTGGCGATGTTGTGCTGTTTTCCAGCCGTCAGATCCCCGGCAACGAGATCGCCATCGGGCGTATCCAGAACACGCTGGCCGGGCAGGGGATCACCCTCGTCACCGACCGGCAGGCCGAAATCCACGTATCGGGCCACCCCGGCAAGCCCGAGCTGAAGGCGCTGTATAGCTGGATCAAGCCGCAGATTTTGGTGCCGGTGCACGGCGAAGTTCGCCATATGCGCGAACAGGCGCGGTTCGGACGCAGCCTTGGCATTCCCGTCGCGGTTGACCAGAAGAACGGCGATATGGTGCGTTTGGCGCCGGGCAAACCGGGCGTGATCGCGCAGGTTCGCACGGGCCGGCTGATCCTCGACGGGGATATTATCGCGCCCGCCGATGGAGAGGCTATGGTTTGGCGCCGCCGCCTCGCGCATAATGGCGTGGTGACGGTGGCGCTGGCTGGCGCGACCGGAAAGGCGCCCAAGGTTCAGGTTGCCGCGCTGGGCCTGCCGCTGGTGGAGGATTACGATGCCTTCGTTGCGGAGGCCGAGGAGGACGTATTGGCAGCCATCGCCAAGCTGAAAGGCGCGGCGCGCAAGGATGCCGATGATCTGCAGGAGGCCGCCCGCCTCGCCGCCCGCCGCGCCACCCAGCGATGGTGTGGCAAGCGTCCGCAGGTGCAGGTCATGCTGCTGGACGGGGCGCACTAATGGTCAAAGTCGCGACGGTCTTCTTCGTATACATGCTGTTTTGGGCGGTATCGGCGTTTGTGGTGCTGCCTTTCGGCGTCCGCAACGCCAGTGACGAAGACCGGCCCGACTTGGTGCCGGGGCAGGAACGCGGCGCGCCAACCCGGTTCAACGGGTGGCGTTTGGTGGTTCGCACGACTATTCTGGCCACCATCGCCTATGTCTTGTTCTACGCCAATTACATCGAGGGGTGGGTGACGATTGACGACGTCAGCATCATCCACCCCCCGGCGTCATTGTCCAAGGGGTACTAGCCCCGCAGGCGGTCAATGGCCTGCGCCAGCGCCACATAGAGCTTGCCCATATCCGATGACAGCAGCGTCACCCCCAGCGAATGCCCGTCGCGGGTGGACAGCAACTGGCGCAGCATCGCCTCGAAATCATGGATATAATGGCTGACATGGCGGTGAAACGCCTCGTCGGATTCATAGAGCTGGGCGACGGTTTTGGCCTCTGGTGCCTCCAGCAATTTGACCGCGCGGCGGGTGAAAATGCCGCGATCCCCGCGCAAATATCCGGCCCATGCGGCGTCTGACACGTCGGTATCCAGCGCGGCGGTGATGTCCACGGCGGCCGAATTCAGCTTTTCGGTGATCAAAGCGACGCGGCGGGCGAAGTTGTTATCGACCACCTCCTCGGCGCGTTCGCGGGCCTGTGCGACGCGGCGTTCGAGGTTGCCGGTCAGCTCGTCCACCTTGGCGAGCTGGTTGCGTAATTGCTGGGCGGCCTCGCGGCTGACGCCTGCGGCATGGGCGGCGGCGGCCTCCAACTGCCCCGCGATTTCGGCGGTATGGTTGTGCATCGCGCGTTCGATGGCGGCCCCGCTTTCCTCGCCCAGCGCAGCGGCGATGCGCGAAATGCTGCGTCCCCCATGGGTTTCGATACCGGCGACTGCCTCTTGCGCGGCGCCGGATAGCTGCGCGATGGCATCGGTCAATTCGCCGCGCGCGCGGGCGGCGAGCGCGGTGGTTTGGCTGTCCACCTCGCCCAAGGCGGTGTGCAGGCCGGAGATGTGCATCTTCGCCTCGGCAAGGCTTTCATGCGTCGCGGCGACATGGCCCGACAGCGCTTCGCCCTGCGTGCCGGCATCGCCCAATACCGCGTGCAGTGCGGCAGTGCGCGCCTCCAGATCGACCAATTTCGCGGCGCTTGCGGTGATTGCTGTTGGCAGCTCGGTGGCGGTGTGGTCGGCGCTGGCGCGGATCAGTTCGAGCAGCCGCACGGCGTGGTCGGTGAGCGCGCCGACTGCGCCCTCGGTCTCGGCTATGGTTTGGCGCGATGTGGTGACGGAGCCGGTCAGCCTGTCCAGACGCTCTGCCAGTTGGGCCTGCGTTTGTTCGATTTCGCCGGCGATTGCTTGCACGCGGGCCTCTATCTTGGCCATCTGTTCGGCACTGGCGGAGGTCGCTGCGCCCAATTTTACCACGCGCTGGGCCTGTGCTTTCTCGCGTTTGGCGGCCTCGGCGTCGGCCTGTGCGATCAGTTCGGCCAAGCTCTGCTCGACGCCGCTGACCGAGGCCTCGAACGCGGCGAGGCGGGTTTGTGCGGTGGTGATCGCCGCGCGGTCGGTGGCTTCGATTCGCTCGGAGACAGACTTTGCCGCCTCATCGATGCGCGCCACATCGGCATGCCAAGCCTCAGTCGCGCGGGTCTGGCTGTCGCGCAAGGCGCGTGCGACCTGGGCGGTCTCGTCGCGAAGGGCGGCAATGCGCGCGCGCAGCGAGGCAAGGGCCTCGGCCTCCTCCTCTTCCAGTTGGCGGCGGGTATCGGCCACTTGGCCGTCCAACTGTTCGGCGCGCGCGGCGAATGCTGCCAGAGCCTGCCCCTCAGCCTCGGCGACCTGCCGGGCAAGCGCGTGCGATGCGGCATCCAGCGCGCTGAGCCGGTTGTGCGCGAGCGCATCAATCTCGGCAATGCGCGTGTCAAACAGAGCCAGCGATTCGTCGACTTGCTGCCTAACAGTCGTCACCTGCCGCTCGCAGGCCAGCCCAAATTCGTTGAGCCGGGTGAGGCCGTTCACCAGATCCTGCAACTGCGCATGCGCCACACGGCCGGCATTGCCGATGTTGTTGGTGACGTCCTTGGCGGCATTGGCGATCACCGGCAGTTGGCCGCGCAGCAGCTCCATATTCTCGCGCGCAGAGTTGCTGACGGTGCCGATGGTTTCGATCTGCCGGCTGTTATCGTGGATCAAAGTCTGCAATTGGCCGGCGTGCCCGCCGATGCGCTCCACCGCAACGCGGCCCAGCGAATCAAGATCGCGGGTTTGCGAAGCCAAAAATTCACGCGCCAGGCTGAGCTCGCGGGTGATGTTGGTAAGCCGGATTTCCAGCCGGCCCGATTCGGCCTCCAGCGCGGCAGCGGCATCGCCAAAGCGCCGCACCTCGCGTTTGCTGGTACGGATCACCAGCAGCCAGCCGATGCCGATCAACATCGCCGGGCCAGACCAGCCCTCGATCCAGCCCACCCACGCCGCCAAACTGGCACCAGCCCGCATGGCCGCCCAATTGCTGGCAACAAACGCGGCCGCCCAGCCCAGCATCAGCGCAGCCGCGAGCAGCGGCGCCCATACGCCGCCAGTGCGGTGCGAAACGGCCGGCGACTCATCGACATACCAATCGTCGTCAGCCTCAACGGAGGCGGCGTGGCCCGTCTCGTATGCCCCGTTTTGCGCCTCATCGGGTTCCACAGCGATGATGTGCTTGCCGCTTGCCATTAAAATATTCCTCCGGATTGTCCCGAAATAGCACGGATGGCTCCATGATAAACCCTCGTTAAGTCGAAAGCCCGCAAAATGGACGTTTTGAAGCAATCCACGGCGCAAAACAGGTCAAAACCTATCAATGAGATAGCGATTCCCGCGCAAAACGAAAACGCGCAAATCATCCGCGACCTAACCCACGCCAAGGTAGCAATCCAACTGCGCATGATCAGCATGGCTTTGGGCCTGCGCACCATGAATGGAGAACAATCATGACAATCCAAACCGCATCAGAATACGCAGCTGCTTACAAAGCCGCATTCAAAACAGGTGGCCTTGCTCAAGGTGGCTGGCACAGTGAAAAGGATGGGCGCGCTGTTGCATGCGCATTGGGCGTCATTGGCGCGGATGTCAACAGCCCCGCTAAATGCCCATCGCAGATTATGCCGCGCTGGCTTGCGCAGATGGTCCCCGCCTTTTTCGACAAGCAAAAAGAGACAGACGCATTTGCGTGGGGGTTGGAATTCACCGCGCAACTGGCGCGGCTTGATGGCGTTGTGCCGTTTAGCGTGGTGCATGATTGGCACGCCAATACAGTTTGCCAGATGGGCATTGACTCTGCTGAAAAGAGAGGGCGCGATATTGCACCACACAAAGCATTGCAGGCGCTCCACCTGCGCGCACTGGCCGGTGAAAAAATCGGCGCTGATGAATGGCGGCCAGTGCTTAAAAACGCCAACGCCAACGCCGACGCCGACGCCTACGCCAACGCCGACGCCTACGCCAACGCCTACACCTACGCCAACGCCAACGCCAACGCCTACGCCAACGCTTGGAAAAAACTCGCCGATGGCATGACTGCCGCGCTTACCCCAATGACCGCGCAGGAACTGGATGCGGTGGTATATAAATACAAGGAAGCGCTGCTGAACAGCGACTTTGACCAATACACATACAGCATCAGGCGGGCAGAACTGCGTATCTTGATAAACGCAATCACGGCGCTGCGGGGTGAGGTGGAGCAATGGAAAGCGGCAAAGAATCGATGGAAGGTAACTGCGCTTTCAGAAGGTGATCGTGCTGACACCCTCCGCACCGAACGCGACGGGTTGCTGGCGGCTTTGCGCAAGATAGCCAGTTGTGAAAGCCATGCCCCCGGTGACGTAGTTGACATCGCCCGCGCTGCAATCTTGGCCGCTGGGGGTGGGGTATGATCTGCGCCGGATTTCACGCATTCGTTAACGAGAGCAACCGAATTGAAAGTATTATGGAAACGACTGAACGGCACTATGCCGCGCACGAGGCTTTCCTTGACGGTCCTATCACAATCCCAGCGTTAATGGCACTCGTTGGCGAATTGGAGCCGGACGCCACGATACGGTTACATGCCAGCGTCCCCGGCGTTCGTGTGGGCAATCACATTGCGCCACCATCTAGCCCGCAGATTGAAACCGATTTACGCGCCATTATCGCCATGCGCGAACCGTGGGCGCAGCATATCGCTTATGAAACGCTGCACCCGTTCACAGACGGTAATGGGCGCTCTGGCCGGGCGATATGGCTGCATCGGCACGTTCACGAACCCACGCTAGACCCTTACGCAATCCGGCGAGGCTTTCTGCATAGTTGGTATTACCACACGCTGCGCAATGTCCGTGCCAAAGGGGAACCCAAGCCATGAGCGATGAACCCCATAGCCCGGAGGCGGCTGCAACGGAGCAGACCGGTACGAACATCGTAGGGGATCCGGTGTCCGGCAAGACCCCCATCACCGACCAGTTTGACGAGCGGCAAGTTGAGGCGGTGGCGCGGGCTGCGGTCGCCTCTTTCGGGTTAGATTGGGATCACCGGGACCAATCCTACAAACACCAGTCCACCGAATACGCCCGCCATGGGTATTGGTTACCTATCGCCCAAGCCGCCATCACCGCCCTAGACCTGCCAGCCATAGGCGTGCGCTTCGAAGTGACCGAGGCCACCCTAAACCATGTGAGCGGTGCCAAGGGCGGTGTTGCGGGCATTTACCAAAAGCACGACTGGAAAGAGGAAAAAAGGGCCGCGCTAGAGGCATGGGCGCGGCATGTGGCGGTGATCATCGCGCCAGCCGATCATGCCAACGTGGTGCCCATCGGCGCCGCCAAGCAATCGGCGTGAGCTAAGCGCCGATCTACCTAAGGCTTGGAAATATTGCGACCACGCCCTTGCTACCCATGACTAAATGCCTCTACCCCTAGCCGGACACAGGGGACAACGCGCCGATGGATATTCAGGGTTACGTCAATGAAGTCCGCGCGCTCTATGCCAGCGGGCAGACCACCGAACACAGTTTTCGCCCCGCCTTGGCCAAGCTTTTCCAATCGATCGATCCCGCGCTTAAACTAAGCATCGCGGTGGATGCTTTGAAACAATGCCGCGCGGCCCTTCTAACCACCCGGTCTG
>Ga0316222_1001200_pt1 | contig 32999 bp, 31 predicted proteins | sample TBH18011metaG_FD_206008 | JGI IMG/M metagenome (GOLD analysis project Ga0316222, IMG submission 206008) | Freshwater microbial communities from Trout Bog Lake, Wisconsin, USA - TBH18011 | ecosystem: Environmental > Aquatic > Freshwater > Lake > Hypolimnion/Profundal zone | place: USA: Wisconsin... | reverse complement strand
AGGCGCCTTGACCGTAGCGCCGCTACGCTCCGCGCCGTCTCCCCCCGCATTGGCTCGTGACTCGCCTCCGTCAGAGTGATTCAACCTGATCACATCCCGCTCTAGTTCCCGGGAGAGTCCGGCATGGGATCGAACTGGTCCGGAGGCAGGCCTTCCGACCTCAATTCCTCGGTCCCGATCAGGGCCTGGGTGTGGCGGCGGAGGGCGGCCATGAACCCGGCATGACGGGGGGTTAAATGGGCGGCGGCGGCGTCCCGCTTGGGCATGTCATCGTCATAGGCGGCCAGCCACGCCTGGATCAGGCGCCGGGCCATGACGCCGGTGCGGTCGTCCTCCAGGCGCGAGATGACCCGGTCGAACATGCCGAACACGGTGATCAGCGGCGGCTCGCCCTGCCACAACAGCAGCGGTGCCAGCCGCCACTCCACCCGCTTCAGGCGGCGAAAGCTATAAATCCATTGGGTTTGGCGCAGGCGATTATGGAGGCGTTCGATCAGGTCCGGCGGCAGGTCGAAACCGGGCCGGGTCGGTTGCCGCGCCAGCAGACGGGCTTCCCTGGCCGTGGCCGACAGCAACGGCAGGGCCTTGCCCGTCTTGCCCGCCACCCGCTGCAGCCGCGCCAGCGCCTCGATCGAACTCATCTCACCGCCTCGACCTCGCGGCGGATGCGCTCCAATTGCTCCGGCGTCGGTGTCGCCAGCAGGAAGCGCAGATCGATGCGGCGATTGAGGGCGCGGCTGGCATTGGACTCGTTGCTGGCCACCGGCCGCTCCTCGCCATAGCCGCTGACCCCGAACATCACCTTGCCCGTGCCGTTGCGCAATTGGCCGAGGGCGGGGGCGGCGGCCTTGATCGCCTCGTAGGTGTTGGAGGCGCGCGCGGTGGACAGCACCCAATTGTCGCGATACTTGCCGCTGATGGGCTGGTTGTCGGTATGGCCCTCGATGAAGACGCCCTCAAGGATGGGGCGGCTGTCGGCGGGACAGCGGCCGTGCTTGGCGGCGGTGGCGGAATAGCAAGGCATGATCCCGGCCAGGGCTTCGGCCAGGATGGCGGTGGTCCGGGCCGCGACCGGGCCGAGATCGGCGTCGCCGGAGGCGAAGGGCATGCTGTCGCGCAGCCGCAGCACGCCCCCTTCCTCGACGGTGGCTTCGACCTTGCGCTCGGCCAGCGCCCGACGGATCTCTTCCAGCATACGGTCGAGCATGACCTTGTTTTCGGTGAGCAGGGCCTGGCCCTTGTCCAGGAAGGCGGTCTTGCGGGTGATCTCGTCGACCATGGTGGACAGCGCCTCCACCGTCGCCGAGGAATCGTCCTCGGCCGACCGGTAGGACAGGGCGAAGGCCATCAGCATGATGATGAAGATAAACAGCATGCCGACCATCAGGTCGCTGAGCGAGGCGAGATAGGAATCGCCTTCGCTCTCGCCGGGGCTGCGGTTGCGGCGCCCTGCCATCACATCCGCTCCGCGTCCAGTTTGCGCAAGGCGGTGAGGCCGTCGACGGTGTCGGACAATTCGGCGATGGCGCCACCCAGCAGCTTGACCGATTGGGCCATCGAGCGATCAACGTCGGTGACGAAGCCTTCCAGCCCGCCGCGATAGGTCTGGAGCCCGGCCTGCAATTGCTCGAAGACCTTGGCCAGATTGTCGTCCAACGTGCCGAAGCGGTGTTCGGTGCCCTCCCAGGCGGTGGCGAGGCCGCCGGAGACCTGACCCAGAAGCTTGGTCAGGGTGGCGAATTCCTGCTCGAGGGCGGTCAGGCGCTCACCAGCCCGGGACAACTGGGCGATGCCGTCGCCCATGCCGGCCACCACCTGCCCCAGCGGGCCGGCGGCACCGGCGACGTCACCGGCGGCGCCCTTCAGAGTGGTTACCGCCGTCGACATCTCGGTCACCAGCCGGTCGAGTCCGTCGCGCTGGCGGGTGATGACGTCGTCGAGGCCGAGCAGGCCGGCCTGCACGGCGTCGAGCCGCTTGCCGAGCGGGTCCAGGGTATTGCCAAGGCTGTCGATGGTGGTGGAGACCTTGTCGCCGAAAGCGGCGGTGGAGCGGGCCATGGCGCCGGAGAAGGTCTCGGCGGCGGCGCCGAGGACATGCTCGACCCGACCCGCCGTGGCGGACAGCCGGCTTTCTACGGTCTCGCCCGCCTTGGTCAACTGGGTGGAGAAATCGCCACCGGCGCGGGCGACCGAGGTCTCGATGGCGTTGGCGCCGCGCAGCATCTGGGATTCCAGAGTTCCGGCGGTGGCGGCGAAACGGGTGACCGAGCTCTCGACCGCTTCGGCGCCACGGGCCAGACGGCTTTCCACGTTGGCGCCGGCATCGCGCATGCGCTCGCCCGCCGCTTCGCCGGCGGCGGTGAGGCTGCGGCCCAGATCCGCCGAGGTCCGGGTCAACTCCTCGGCGATGGCGCGGCGGCCGGTGTCGATGTCGCGGACCAGCCCGCCGATGCTGGCATGCACCGCCTGGAGCGCCTCGATCAGCCGGCTCATCTCCTGCGCTGCGGCGCCCTGCAGCCGCTCGGTGAACATCAGCAGCATGCGCTCAATGGCTTCCCGGTTCAGCTCGGCCATGTTCTCGGTCATACGTTCGAGCAGCAGCGCCATGGGCGCCATCACCGCCCCCATGGTTCGGCCGATGGTTTCGTCTAAATGGGTGGCGATGGAGCGGCCCAATTCCACATTGAACTTGACCAGTTCCCGGTGGCTGGCCTCGGCCACCGCCACCGGGGTAATCAGGCCCATGCGCCGCTCCAGAGCGATGCAGAAGGCCTCGGTGTGGCGCTCGAGCCGCGCGATCAGCCGCTTCTTGGCGATGGAGAACAGGATCGAGCCGCCCAGACCGGCGATGGAGGTCATGAATTTGAAGGTGGCGGCCTGGAGCAATTGCTTCAGCGCCGCCTGGGCATCGTGAATGTCGCGGGCGGTGACGGCGTGTCCGGCGAAATACAGCGCCGCCACCAGCCCGAGGAAGGTGAACAGCAGGCCGATTCCCACCAGATAATTGGGAACCGCCCGGATCATGGCGAGATTGATCACCGCTCCGGCCAGGTCCTCGGAATCGAAGAAATGGGCCGGTCGCACGGTATAACGGATGGCGGCGTCCTCAGGTGAACGCAGCAGGGTCTTGGCGAATTCACCCCAGGCATGGCCGAGAATGAGGTCCTCGGCGAGGCGGAGGTCCACGCGCTCGAATACCGCGAAGAATTCGGCCGGACTTTCCGACTTCTCCACCAAAGCGCGGGCCTGGGCCAGCGCCGCGACCGGTCCGTCCAGCCGCCGCGCCAGCACGAAGACCAGGGCCGCCGCCGCCGCCAGGATGGCCGCCGAGCAGGTCGGCGCGAACCAAGTGGCATGGGCGACCGGCTCCAACACCAAGGCCAGCCAATCGAAACCGACGCTCTCGGTCATGGGGACATCTCCGCCAGAACGGCAATTGGCCCAGTTAGATCATATCGTCTGTCACGCAGCAACTTGTGGCGGGGACCCGGCCGACATTGTCACCGGGACATCATTGTCGGAGCGGCGGCGATCTCGGCCCAGGGCGATGCCGGCGGCGGTGAAGCGGCGCAGTTCGCTCCAGGTATCGGGCTGCACGATGGCGGGAGGCTGGGAGCCGGAGCGGCGGCCGGACCGCTGGGTTTGTCGTCGGGCTCTGGCCGGCATCCGCGCAGGATTTCGGAGCAGATGACGAGCGCGATGCCCATGGCAGGCTGGCGTGATCATTGGCCTGTGGCAGCGTCACAGCCACTTGGCAATTATCCTGCTTGCCGAGCTGACCGCAATACTGCCGCGCCCCGGCACTGCCTCCGGTCGCCCTGCCTCCAGTGAACGCGATGGAGATCGTCCCGCGACGGAACCGGCCGTTGCATTTAAGCTGTCATCGGGTGGATAATGACAATCTCTCCTGCGGGATTTCCGGTCCAAGACCATGCATAATCTGATCCTTGGGGCCGAGGCCGAACGCAAGTTCCTGGTCTGCGACGGATGGCCCCGGGACGCCCCGGGACACTATATCCGACAAGGCTATCTGCCCGCCGCCCCCGGCCTCACCCTGCGCGTTCGCCGGACCCAGGGCCTTGGGACGATCACCGTCAAAACCCCCGTCGTGGCCGGTGCGAGATGGGAAGCGGAGTATCCCATTCCACGGGAAGCGGCCGATCTCTTGCTGGCGACCTGCCCCTATCGGCCGGTGGAGAAGGTTCGCCACGTTTGGATTGATGGTGACCTCCGCTGGGAGATCGACGAATTCAAGGGGCGGCATGCCGGATTGCTGGTGGCCGAGGTCGAGTTGCTTCACCCCTGGCAGGACATATCGCTGCCGACATGGGCGGGGGAAGAGGTGACCCACGTTCGGGCCTTCCACAACAGCGTCATCACCAGAACCGAGTCTTTAAGTGATGTCCTGGCACTCTGGCGTCAGGCCCTCATCAAGGGAGAGAAACGCAAGGATGTCAGACGCGCCGCCGACGTTCTCTCCGGCGCCGAGCTGTCCCAAATGATGCTCGGCAAACCCCGGACTCACGGCGCTTCGCACCGCCCCCTTTGATCCGGCCCCGTTCGCCCGCCCATCCATCCTGCTTGCAACTCTGCCATCAGCGGCAAATCGTGCGGGACGCCGTTTACGCCTGCTGCCCAGACCGCTTCGTCTGGATTGGAGAGGCCCAGGCGCCAATCGCCGCCGCCAGCAGGAGCGCCTGCACCCCTGCCACCAGGGCGGCGCATCCGGGCCAGCCAAGCCGGCTCCATATTGCCGCCGGGATCACCGCTCCCAGGCTGCCGCCGATATAGTAGGTGCTGACATACAGCCCGACCGCCAGGGCCTTGGCGCCCCGTGCGGTGGTTCCGGCGAAGCCGATCGCCAGCGGCTGGGCGATGAAGGTTCCGCCGGCGAACAGGATCAGCCCCGTCAGCACCATGATAAGATTGCTCGACAATGTCGCCGCCAGGCCCAGCCAATTGAGCATCACGGCGCCGGCCAGCACCTTGCGGCGGCCGAAGCGGCGCATCAGCGGGCCGGTGGCGGGCGCTGCCGGCATGCCGAACAAATAAACGACGAAGATGCTGCCAAGTGCGGCCAGTCCGAGGTCGAAGGGCGGCGCGGCCAGCTTGAAATTGATGTAGGTGAACACCGAGGTCATCGAGAACAGGATGCAGAACCCGATGCCACAGGTGGCCATCAAGCGGCCGTCGCGCAGATGAATGAGCAATTGCTGTCCGGCGGCGACCGGGGCAATGGGGCCGATCCGCCGGTCACTGTCGGGCGGCAGCCACAGGGCGATCAGCACGGCTCCAGCCAAGTTGAGCGCCGCCAGCGCCGGGAAGGCCATGCGCCAGCCGATCGCCGCGCCGATCATGGCGGTCAGGAACCGCCCGCAAAAGCCGCCGATGACCATGCCGACGACGTGGATGCCGGTAAGATCGGCGGCCTCGGACGCCGGCCATTCCTCGCTGATATGGGCGGCGGCGACCGCGAATACCGCCGGCAGGCACAATCCCTGCAGAAATCGCCACATCACCAATTCGCCGATGCTGCCCGAAACCGCCGCCAGGGCCGTGGGCACCGACATCAGCAGGGCGCCGGCGACGATCACCCGTTTGCGCCCCAGCCAGCCGGCGAGCAATCCGGCCAGGGGTGCGGTCAGTGCTACCGCCATGGTGGTGGCGCTGACTGTCATGCCGACGGCGGCCTTGCCGGCATGGAACTCGGCGGCCAACGCCGGCAGCAGCGATTGAGTCGGGTAAAGGTCGAGAAAACTGCAAAATCCGGCGGTGGCGACGGCGATCTTTCGGCGGTCGAATGACATTGATCGGCTCCTTGGGCGGCGAGTATCGTGCCAACCCAGGGAATAAGGGGCATTAAATTTTATCTTCAGGGTCAGCTTGTCGATGGTCAGATCGGCGACCACCTGCCAGAAGCACGTTGGCACAGAGGGTGACCCGCTTGGGATTGTCCGTCATTGACCTTGTCGGCGGGCGAACTGTCCACGATGCGCCCCGATCTCTCCACGGACTACGAATCTGGGGGGTGGACGTTCGAGTCTTTCCGGGGGCGCGGGGGACAGCGATTGCCTGGCCTCCCGGCCGCCTGCCCCACCACCGTCACTCGACCACCGCCCTCTGGAAATGGCCCGGCGCAGCATCCATCTGGTAAGTGTCGGAGGTATGGTGATCGGTTGGGGGCGGGGCCGCCGTTTCGGGTTCTGCCGTTTTGGGGCTTGCCGGGAAACGGGCGCGGGAGACAGTCTGATATGCCGATCCTATGGCGTGACCAGATGAATGTGGGCATCGCGGAGGTGGATGACGACCACCGCCACCTCATCGCCATCATCAACGATTTCGAGGGCGCGGCGCGGCGGGGCGCCGGACAGGTCGACGACGGCAACATGCGGTCGATCCTGCGGCAGTTGCAGCACTATGCCCGCGATCACTTCGCGCGGGAGGAGCGGATGCAGGAGCGGGCCAGCTACGAGGGGTTCGCCGAGAACAAGATTCAACACGGTCTGCTTCTGCAAAGCCTGAACGACTTCATCCTGCGCTACACCGAGGGCAAACTCGGCGCTTCCGCCGAGGCGACCGGGAAGATGGCGTCCTTCCTCAATCGCTGGCTGGTTGATCACATCCTCAAGACCGATCTCAAGATGCGGGGGCGAATCAAGGTCGATCACTAGAGGCGGCGGCCGTCCGGCGTCCATCGGCCGATCTCGCCGAACCGGACGTATTCCTCCCAGGCGCAGCCATCGCCGGGGCAGTACAGCAGATACCACTCGCCGGCGAGGGCGTCGGCGAAGGGCGGGTGGCCGACCGACCTGGCGAACAGCGGGGTGTTGCAGCGCGGGCACATCGCGGCGGTGCCATCGGCGTAAACCCAGCACCGCGCCGCAGTACCGTTGTCCACTCTCATGCGGGTCTCCCCCGAAACGATTGGTTTGCTTCGTATTCTGCCATGAGCGCGCCAAAGGTGAAGCGAAACCGGGCGGGCGAGCCGGGGCGGAGGACGGAAGGGTCAGAACCGGTCCCAATACTTGACGGCGAATCCCGCACAGGTGACGGCCAGGGTCAGGGGAAACAGGATGTGGGAGCCCTGCCGCACCGCCAGCATCAGCCGCATCCAGCCGCTCAGCCGCAGGCGCTCCTCCAGCAGGGCCGACAGCATGGCCATCAGGCCGGCGAAGAAGAAGATGTAAAAGATCATTTCTGCGGCGGTGGTATAGCCGATATCGCCTAGCCGGTTCTGGATGCCGGACAGCAGCACCGACGCGGCCAGCATGCCGGCGACCGGAACGGTCAGGCGCTCCTTCAGCATGCTTTCCGGGTAGAACAAGGTCGAATAGACCACCATGGTCAACAGCCCCACCGGCAGCAGGTTCTTCCTGAGGAACACCAGCACCTCCCGCTGCACCACGATCACCGCCTTGAACCCGGAGAACTCCAGGGAGCGTCCCGACTGCACCGCGACGGGATCGCCCAGGGCGCCCTTGGACACCAGGTCGTCGCGGAAGCGTTCCAGCCGACGCCCGTCCCACTGGCCGGGCAGGGTCCAGGCCGCGGCGTTGGAGGCGGCAGCCCTATCGGGGGACAGGGCGTCCACCGCGTAGACGACCTCTTCGCGGGTCAGGCGGGTATTGGCCATGCGGATGATCAGGCTCTGCTGGTCGAACGGATAGTCGCCCAGGGCGAATTCGTTGCGGAAATCGCCCTTGATCCGGTACAGCACATAGGTCAGGCCGTCGGCCTTCCGTTCGGCCACCGGCTGGGCCGGATTGTAGTTGCCGCGAATCATGTCGGGAAACTGGACGGCGGTCACGCCGTCGCGGTCGACGAATCGCATCCACATATAGAAATCGGCGGAAAAGAACGCGTCCTTGGTTTCGATCTTGTCGATGGAGACGGGCTGGATGCCGGTATAGACGATCCTTTGCCGCCAATAATAATTGTCGCCGATCTTGCGGATATTGTCGGCCGTCAGGCCCCGGCCCAGATCCACCGCGAGGGGGTCGGCGATTTGCACGAACTGGACGGGGGCCGAGATGAAGTGCCCGCCCTGGAACTGGCCGACGCGGAACGAGTCGATGCGGTTGCGGGCGGCATCGAACATGACGGGGCCGGTCAACCCGATGGCGGCGGTGCGCGGCGATTTCATCGCCGCCAGCGCGGTGCGGACGGCCTGGCGGTCCGCCGCCCGAGTCTCCGGTCGGTTGCCGGGCTCCGATCGCGTCAGGGCCTCGGCCAAGGACCGGGCCGCCTCGTAATACTTTACCCCCAGCCAGCCGGGCATGGTGCCGAAGCGGGCGCGGTAGGAGGTCGCGAAATCCAATGTATCCTTGTTGGCGGTGTCCAGGATGGCGGGAGCCATGGCATAGAGGCCTTCGGCGAAGATGCCGGGCCGCGCCTTTTCCTCGGGTTCGTCGGCGAACAGCGTGATGAACAGGTCGCGGGCGTAGGCCTGCGATCCGATGACCGGCGCCATCAGCCCCTGGCGGTGCTTTTCGACCAGGAACGGTTTGGCGTCGAAATCCTGCATCGCCATCAGGATCATCCCCGGCGACGGATCGGCGGCCAGACCGGCGACGATGCCCGGCCAGTCGACCGGCCCCTTGGGCAGGACGACGGCATGGACCGTGGCCTTGCCGTCGGCGGTGAACTGGTCGACGAAGGACTGGAGCAGTGAGCGGCCGAAATCGTCGTCGCGATAAAGAACGGTGGCCTTGTCCAGGCCCAGCGCTTCGCGGACATAGGTGGCGCAGGCCCGCCCCTGGGTGTCCAGGGCCGGAACGATCCGGAAGAACACGGAGTGGCTGGTGGTCAGCGATTCTTCGGCGGCGCTGGACAGGGTGGCGATGCCGCCCTGCTGATAAACCGGGGTGGCGGCCAGGGCGACCAGGCTGTGGGGGTGGCCGATCACCCCCAGGGCCGGGCTGTTGACGATGTCGTGGGCGACGGCCTTGGCGGTCTCCGGGCTGGTGGCGTCGTCGAACACCACGACCTCTAGCGGGTGGCCGCCGATCCCGCCGGCGGCGTTGGTTTCATCGGCCAGCAGCCGGACTGCGTTGACGATTTCGGGGCCGATATGCTTGCCGCCACCGCTCATCGGCGCGGCAACGGCGATGACCACGGTCTCGGGGGCTGCGGTTGCGCTCTGGCCGGTGAGGGTCGTCAGGATGATGGCGGCCAACCAGCATCGGCAGACTGTCGCGGTGTCGAGCAAACAACTCCCAGATGTGGTGCGCGACATTTGACGCCCCCCTTGCCTTCCTCGCACTGTCGTCTCTACGTAATCAAGACGTCTGTGTAATCAAGACATGCCAGGAGTCATAGTCTCCGGGGGGAGAATTCGACGAGAGTGGATCTCCAAATGAGCGGGCTGAAGAATAATGATCATCGACAGGATTATGCCCTGGCGTAGCATTGATATACCCCCGTCATCCTTGTGTCTTTCCAATGGAGCCATGATGGTCATGTGTGGCAAACGGCGCAACCGGAGATAGGGGGGGCGGCTATGGCGAGCATGAAAGAGATTATTTGTGCGACGGACACTCTTGAAGAGGACGGGGTGGCCCTCCCCCGGCAGCGGCAGCGACCTGGTGATCTTAGCGCCCGCCGGTTCCCCCGCCGCCATGACATCCGCCGGCCGCGATGTTAGGCTTGCCGATTGAGGACAGCCGGAGGTGGAAGAATTGACCGTTAGCGCCCACCCGTCGGCTCCGCCATCATCCCCGGCCGCTTCGGTCTACCGCGCCGACATCGACGGTCTGCGCGCCATCGCCATCGCGCTGGTGGTCGCCTTTCATGCCTTCCCCGCCGTCCTGCCCGGCGGCTTCGTCGGGGTGGACATCTTCCTGGTCATGTCCGGCTATCTGGTCACCGCGTCCCTGTCCCGGGAGATGAGCCGCGACGGTTCCGGGATCCTGCGCTTCTATCTGCGCCGTGCCCGTCGGATCGTGCCATCCCTGATGGTGGTGCTGGCTGGCTGCCTGATTCTGGGCTGGGTCCTGCTGCTGCCGGGAGAATTCCAGCAACTGGGCAAGCATGTGGCGGGCGGCGCGGCCTTCGTCTCCAATATCCTGCTCTACAACGAGGCCGGCTATTTCGACGCCGGATCGGAGACCAAGCCGCTGCTGCACCTGTGGTACCTCGGGGTCGACGCCCAGTTCTGTCTGGTCTGGCCGCTTGCCTTGCTGCTCCTGCTCCGCTGGTGCCGGCAGCTCTGGCGTGGCATCGCGGTGCTCTTGCTCCTGTCCTTCGTCTTCAACCTGTTCCAGGTGGCCCATGATCCTTCCGGGGCCTATTTCCTGCCCCTGTCGCGCCTGTGGGAATTCATGCTCGGCGGCATCCTGGCGGTTTGGCGCCCGGTCCAACCGGCCAGGGCGGCGCGGGGCCGCGACGGGATCGCCCTGGCCGGCCTGGCCCTGGTGACGGCGGCGGCCTTGGCACTGGACCAGACCAAACCCTATCCCGGCTGGTGGGCATTGCTGCCGACGCTGGGAACGGCGGGGCTGATCCTCGCGGGGCCGTCGGCCTGGCTGAATCGGCGGGTTCTCGCCCATCCCCTGACGGTCGGGATGGGAGGGATCAGCTATCCGCTCTATCTGTGGCACCTGCCGCTGCTGACCATGCTGCGGCTCCAGACCGAAGGGAATCCTTCACCGGGCCTGACTGGCCTGGTGGTCGCCGTCAGTTTGGTCCTGGCCTGGGCCACCCGGCAGATGGTCGAGCGCCCGCTGCAAGGACGATGGCGGGGGACGGTCGCCGATCGGATGTTGGCCGGCGGGCTGGCCGCTTGCGCCCTGGCCGGGCTGGTGGTCGCCGCCAGCGGCGGCGTACCGCGGCGCATGCCGCTGATCGCCCGCTATGACGCCTTCTTCGCCAACCAGAACTACAGCGAGGCGCACGACCTGTTCCATCAGGACCGCCAGGAGTGCAACTTCTACGACGTGCGCCACAACTCGGGCAAAACCGCCATCGATCACGGCTGTTATGTTCCGCAGACCGACAAGGTGGTGTTCGTGTGGGGCGATTCCCACTCGCAACACCTGCAACACGGCTTGAGAAAGGCCCTGCCGCCGGACGTTTCGCTGCTGCAGGTGGCGGCGTCGGGCTGCATCCCCAGCCTGACGGTGCAAGATGACGATCCCGTGGGCGCTTGCAACCGGGCCAACGCCTTTGCCATCGACCGCATCAAGGCCTTGAAGCCGTCGGTGGTGGTCCTCGCCCAGGAAGGCCATCACGAGGATAACGACTTCCCCGCCCTGATCGCGCGCCTGCACCAGCTGGGGGTCGGCCACGTCATCCTGCCGGGCCCGGTGCCGCACTGGAAGCCCTTCCTGTATCAGGTGGTCGAGCGAAAATACCGGGGCCGGCCGCCGCGGCGCACCTGGGACAACGTCCAGCCGGGAGCGCTCCACACCGACCGTCTGCTGCGCGACCGGTTCGCCGGCTCGACCGAGGTGGACTACATCTCGCTGATCGAGCCCCTGTGCGATGCCGAAGGTTGCCTGGTCTATCTCGGCGATGATCCGCTCGAGGGGCTGACCACTTACGACTATGGGCATTTCACCTTGCCGATGTCGGATTACGTGGGCCGCACCCTGCTGGTCCCGGCCATTCTCAAAGCGCTACAGGAGTAGCCTCCCGCCGGGGGCGGCAGCCGCGACACCATGCCGGGCGCATCATGAAAAAAGGGCCTGGATTTCTCCAGGCCCTTGATTCTTCCCCATATTCTCGGGCGTTTCGGTCTGACGACCTTAGCGCTTGGAGAACTGGGTGGAGCGGCGAGCCTTGTGCTTGCCGTACTTCTTGCGCTCGACCACCCGCGAATCGCGGGTGAGGAAGCCGCCGGCCTTCAACGCCGGGCGATGGGCCGGGTCGAAATAGGTCAGGGCGCGGCTGATGCCGTGGCGCAACGCGCCGGCCTGGCCGGACAGGCCGCCGCCGGTGACGGTGCAGTTCACGTCGAACTGACCCTCGACCCGCGCCGTCTGGAACGGCTGGTTGATGATCATGCGCAGCACCGGGCGAGCGAAGTACACCGGCAGTTCGCGGCCGTTGACGAGGATCTTGCCGGAACCCGGCTTGATCCAGACGCGGGCGATGGCGTTCTTGCGCTTGCCGGTGGCATAGGCGCGGCCCTGGGCATCGACCTTGCGGACGTGCACCGGGTGAACCTGGGCCGGCGACACGGCCTGCAGGTCGGCCAAGCTGGAGAGATCAGCCATGGGACTACCTCTTATTCTTCGGGTTCATGGCGCCGACGTCGAGGGCGTCGGGGGCCTGAGCCTCGTGCGGGTGGGCGGGGCCGGCATAGACCCGCAGGTTCTTCATCTGCTGGCGGCCGAGCGGACCACGGGTGATCATGCGCTCGACGGCCTTCTCGATGACCCGCTCGGGAAAGCGACCGGACAGCAACTGACCGACGGTGCGGTCCTTGATGCCGCCAGGGTGGCCGGTATGCCAGTAGAAGCGCTTGTCGGCGAGCTTGTTGCCGGTCAGCTTGACCTTCTCGGCATTGACGACGATGACGTTGTCGCCCATGTCCACATTCGGGGTGTAGGTGGGAAGATGCTTACCGCGCAGCCGCATGGAAACAATGCTGGCGAGGCGGCCGAGCACGACGCCGTCCGCGTCGATCACAACCCACTTCTTTACTACTTCGGACGGTTTGGCGTTATAGGTCTTCATGGCACCCACGGCAAAACCAGTTGGCGTCGCTGGGAAAAGCCCCTGCGTCGAGGGCGCGGAGTATGCCACAGGACGACATTCTGTCAATAGCAATAATATTGTTTAAAATCAACGCGCTATCGACGCGGTATGATGATACCTCTGTGGCGCGTGGTGTGTCTCACGCCACCGCCACCCAGGGATCCGGATCGGCCGCCGCCTGCGCCTCTGCCGGCAGGATGTCCTGCAGGGCCTGGCGCACCTGCCGCTGGTGGCTCTGGTGCAGGGAGGTCAGGGGCAGGCGGAGTTCGCCCGCCATGAGGCCGAGCTGGGCCAGCGCCCATTTGACCGGAACCGGATTGCTCTCCACGAACAGGGCGGCGTTCAACTCGGCCAGTTGCCGGGTGATCCGGGCGACGCGGCCATAATCGTGGGTGGCCCAGGCCTGATGCAGGGCGGCGCACAAGGCCGGGGCGATATTGGCGGTGACCGAGATGCAGCCGTGGCTGCCCAGGGCCAGATGGTCGACCGCCAGGCTGTCGTCGCCGCACAGCCTCAGGAACCCGGGGGGAACCGAATAGCGCAGCCGGCTGGCCCGCGCCATGTCGCCCGAGGCGTCCTTGAGCCCGGCGATATTGGGCAGTCGCGCCAGCCGGATGATGGTGTCCAGCTCCAGGGCGGTGCCGGTGCGCTTGGGCACGTCATAGAGCAGGACCGGCAGGGAGGTGCTGGCCTGGACCGCCTCGAAATGGCGGAACAACCCCTCCTGGGACGGACGGTTGTAGTAGGGGACGATGCACAGCGCCGCATCCGCCCCCAGGGCCTCCGCGTGCCGCACCAGTTCGATGGTGGTGGCGGTGCAGTTGGACCCCGCCCCGGCGATCACCGGAACCCGGCCCCCGGCGGCCCGGCCCCCGGCAACCCGGACAGTCAGGCCGATGAGCTGGATCTGTTCGGCATGGGAGAGGGTCGGCGCCTCGCCGGTGGTGCCGCAGGGCACCAGGGCGCTGCTGCCGGCGTCGATCTGGCGCTCGCAGAGCCGGATGAACGCCTCCTCGTCGATGCGGCCGTCCCGGAAGGGGGTGACCAGCGCGACCATGGAGCCGCACAGGCCGTCGAGGCGATGGGGCGCCATCAAATGACCCGCCGCAGCCAGGCGGGGCGGGACGCCACCACCAGCATCCGTCCGCCGGCATGGCTGACCGCCTGATCGGCCAGTCCCTTGGCGCGCAATTGGGCCAGGATGGCGGGCAGGCGGGCGGTGACGCCGGCGCCGGTCAGCTCGATGGCGACGATGCGCGGCGTGTTCAGATGATCGACGATGGCGGTGACATCGGCGGTGATGGCTTCGATACCGGTGAGCCAGACCACGTCGGCGGTTTCCTCCTCGCCCCGGCAATGGCTCAGGGATCGGAATGCCGCGGCGCTTTGGCAGCCGGTACCGGCCAGGCCGAGCAGATGATCGAGCGAGCCCTGGCCGATCACCACCACCCGGTCGTTGGGGCGGATGGCGGTGGCGGCGATCAGGACTTGGGTGCGGCTGGGGGGGATGGTGGAGGGCAGAGAGGGGTGCGGCATCTTCAAGGCGGTCGACATGGGAACAGGTCCAAGCCAGTTGACGATGGGGCAAGCCTAGCCGCGACGCCGATCATGGTTCCACGCGGATTTGCGTAAGCGGCGCATCAAAGGCACGACGGGAGATATCAGCGAACCGCTTACGCAATCCCGTCGAACAACCGTATCGAGACCTTATCGCCATGGCGGCTAGGTTGCCCGCCTACAAGAACGGTTCAGGAGATCCTATGCCCGCCGTCCTTTCATCCCAATCGTCGCGGCGCCTTTCCTTTCCCCATCTTTGCGCGGTGGTGGCGTTCATCATCGCCTTCTGCCTGGTGCGCTGTGTCGCCGCCAGGGCCGAAGAGGTCACCCACCAGACCACCCCCCATCAGACCGGCATCGCCTCCTGGTACGGCCTGGACCATAACGGCCGCCGTACCGCCAATGGCGAGATTCATGATTCCCGTCTGGCGACCGCCGCCCATCTGCGCCTGCCGTTCGGCTCCATGGTCAGGGTGACCAATCGCAAGACGGGGGTGGCGGTGGTGGTCCGCATCAACGACCGTGGTCCCTATGTCAAGGGCCGCATCATCGATCTGTCGGAAAGCGCCGCCCGCGATCTCGGCATTCTTGCCGACGGCCTCGCCCCGGTGTCGATCCAGCTTATCAATCGGAAGGAACGGACATGGCTGTTGGCATCCCGATGACGAAGCCGGCGGCTTCGTTCGCCATGGCCGGCGACGAGCCGGCCCTGGCCGAACTGCTGGCCGATCCGGTGCTGCAAACCCTGATGCGGCGCGACCACCTGTCCGACGGCGATTTCTGGGCCGCCGTCGAGCGTGGCCGCGCCGCATTGCAGCTTCGTGAATAAAGCGATCTTTACGCTTCCTTTATGCAATCCCGCTTGGACCCTTAATGCCGGCCGGGCGTAGGGTTATTCCCATCTGAAATTTCAACCGGAGAGCACCGATGCTCGACATCGTGTTCGTCGCCACCGCGCTTGCCTTCTTCGCCCTGGGCGCTCTGTTCGTCCACGCCTGCGAACGCATCTGAAGGAATCCAGAGCCATGACTCTCGATCTGATCCTGGGCGGCATTACCGCGGTGGGCCTGACGGTCTACCTGGTTTACGCCCTCATCCGCCCCGAACGTTTCTAGGAGGCCCGCCGTGAACGCCGCAGGCATTCTGCAAATCGTCGTTTTCTTCGTCGTGCTCACGGCGGGAGCGATCCCCTTGGGCGCCTATATGGCGCGCGTCTATTCCGGCGAGCGGACCTGGTTCGATCCGGTGTTCAAGCCGGTGGAGCGGGCGATCTACAAGCTCTGCTTCGTCAAGCCGGACCAGGAACAGCATTGGACGGCCTATGCCTTCGCCTGTCTGATGTTCAGCGTGGTCGGGCTGCTGGTGATGTATGCGGCCATGCGCCTGCAGCCGCTGATGCCGGTCCGGTTCAACCCGGCCGGCGAGGCGGCGGTCGCTCCCGACCTCGCCTTCAACACCGCCGTCAGCTTCACCACCAACACCAACTGGCAATCCTATGGCGGCGAAAGCACCATGGCCTACCTGACCCAGATGCTGGGCATGACGGTGCACAACTTCACCTCGGCCGCCACCGGCATGGCGGTGCTGGTGGCGCTGGTGCGCGGCTTCGCCCGCCGGCAGGCGCGGACCCTGGGCAATTTCTACGTCGATGCGACGCGCTCGATCCTCTATATCCTGCTGCCGCTGGCGGTGGTGGTGACCCTGTTCATGGTCTGGCAGGGGGTGCCGCAGAACTTCGACGCCTATACCGAGGCGACCACCCTGGAAGGCGCCAAGCAGGTGATCGCCCAGGGGCCGGTGGCCTCCCAGATGGCGATCATGCAGCTGGGCACCAACGGCGGCGGTTTCTTCAACGTCAACAACGCCCATCCGTTCGAGAATCCGACGGCGCTCAACAACTTCGTCGACATGGTGCTGCTGATCCTGATCAGCGCCGGCCTGGTGTTCAGCTTCGGCCGCATGATCGGCGACCAGCGCCAGGGCCGCGCCCTGTTCCTGGCCATGGCGGTGATGCTGGTGGTCGGCATCGGCGTGGTCTATTGGCAGGAAGCCGGCGGCAATCCGCTGGTCCAGGCCATGGGCGTCGATGTGGCCTCCAACGACCTCGCCCCCGGCGGCAACATGGAAGGCAAGGAGGTGCGCTTCGGCATCGCCAATTCCGCCATCTACGCCGCCACCACCACCGCCGCCTCGAACGGCTCGGTCAATTCCATGCATGACAGCTTCATGCCGCTGGGCGGCATGGTGCCCATGTTCAACATCATGCTGTCCGAGGTGATCTTCGGCGGCGTCGGCTCCGGCCTGCACGGCATGGTCATCTTCGTCATCGTCACCGTGTTCATCGCCGGCCTGATGGTGGGACGCACCCCGGAATATCTGGGCAAGAAGATGGAGGCCAAGGAGGTCAAGCTGGCGGTGCTGTGCATCCTGATCTTCCCGCTGTCCATCCTGGGCTTCGGCGCCGCCGCCATGGCGCTGCCGGCCGGGCTGGCGGGGATGAATTCGGCGGGGCCGCATGGGTTGAGCGAGGTGCTCTACGCCTATGTCTCGGCCACCGGCAACAACGGCTCGGCCTTCGCCGGCCTGTCGGCCAATACCCTGTGGTACAACACCACGCTGGGCATCGCCATGCTGATCGGCCGCTTCCTGGTGATCATCCCGACCCTGGCCATCGCCGGTTCGCTGGCGGCCAAGAAGATCGTGCCGCCCTCGGCCGGCACCTTCCCCACCCATGGGTCGCTGTTCATCGGCCTGTTGATCGCCGTCATCGTGGTGATCAGCGGCCTGACCTTCTTCCCCGTTCTCGCCCTTGGTCCGATCGTCGAGCATCTGCTGCTTGCCGCCGGCACCTTGTTCTAGAGGGATACTTTCATGGCTATCCATCGTCCGCAGGAAATGTCCCTGTTCGACGGCTCGATCATTCGGCCGGCGGTGATCTCCGCCTTCGCCAAGCTCGATCCCAGGGACCTTGTCCGGAATCCCGTCATGTTCACCACCGGGGTGGTGGCGGTTTTATCCACCGTGCTGTTCGCCCGCAACATCGCGGTCGGCGGCGCGTTCACCGGGGTGATCGGCCAGATCGCCGCCTGGCTGTGGTTCACCGTGCTGTTCGCCAACTTCGCCGAGGCGGTGGCGGAAGGGCGCGGCAAGGCCCAGGCCGAGTCGTTGCGCAAGACCAAGACCGAGACCGCCGCCAAGAAGGTCGCCGACATCAACGCCGCCAGCCATAAGCAGGTCCCGGCCGCCTCCCTGCGGGCCGGCGACATGGTGGTGTGCGAGACCGGTGACACCATCCCCGGCGACGGCGAGGTCATCGCCGGCATCGCCACCATCGACGAAAGCGCCATCACCGGCGAATCCGCCCCGGTGATCCGCGAATCGGGCGGCGACCGCTCGGCGGTGACCGGCGGCACCAGGGTGGTGTCGGACCGCATCGTGGTGCGCATCACCGCCAATCCCGGCGAAAGCTTCCTGGACCGCATGATCGCCCTGGTGGAAGGGGCCAAACGGCAGAAGACCCCCAACGAGATCGCGCTCACCATCCTGCTGGTCGGCCTGACCCTGGTGTTTCTGATCGTCTGCGCCACCCTGCCGGCCTTCGCCGCCTATTCCGGCACCGCCATCCCGGTGGTGTTCCTGATCGCCCTGCTGGTCACCCTGATCCCCACCACCATCGGCGGCCTGCTGTCGGCCATCGGCATCGCCGGCATGGACCGTCTGGTGCGCTTCAACGTCATCTCCAAGTCGGGCCGGGCGGTGGAAGCGGCGGGCGACATCGACGTGCTGCTGCTGGACAAGACCGGCACCATCACCCTGGGGGCGCGCCAGGCGGCCGAGTTCATCCCCCTGCCCACCGTCAACGAGCGCGATCTGGCCGAGGCGGCGTTCCTGTCGTCGCTGGCCGACGAGACCCCCGAGGGCAAGTCCATCGTGGCGTTGGCCAGGCTGCGCTTCAGCTTCGCCGAGCCCACTCTGGGCCACGCCTCCACCTTCATTCCGTTCTCGGCCCATACCCGCATGTCGGGGGTGGATGTGGAGACGCCGACCGGCCGGGTGGAGATCCGCAAGGGCGCCACCGATTCCGTCACCGGCTATGTCGCCGCCAAGGAGGGCAAGACCCCCGGCGGCGTGCCCAAGGAACTGGTTCAGGCGGTGGAGCGGGTGGCCAAGGCCGGCGGCACGCCGCTGGTGGTGGCCCGCGACGGGCGGCTGCTGGGCGTCATCTACCTCAAGGATATCGTCAAGCCGGGGATCCGCGAACGCTTCGCCACGCTGCGCGCCATGGGCATCCGCACCGTGATGATCACCGGCGACAACCCGCTGACCGCCGCCGCCATTGCCGCCGAGGCGGGGGTGGACGACTTCCTGGCCGAGGCGACGCCGGAGCACAAGCTGGACCTGATCCGCAAGGAACAGCAGGGCGGCCGGCTGGTGGCCATGTGCGGCGACGGCTCCAACGATGCCCCCGCTTTGGCCCAGGCCGATGTGGGGGTGGCCATGAACACCGGCACCCAGGCGGCGCGCGAGGCCGGCAACATGGTGGATCTGGAAAGCGATCCCACCAAGCTGATCGAGATCGTCATGATCGGCAAGCAGTTGCTGATGAGCCGGGGTTCGCTCACCACCTTCTCCATCGCCAACGACATCGCCAAGTATTTCGCCATCATCCCGGCAATGTTCCTGGTCTCCTATCCCCAGTTGCAGGCCCTCAACGTCATGCATCTGGCCAGCCCGCAAAGCGCCATCCTGTCGGCCATCATCTTCAACGCCCTGATCATCATCGCGCTGATCCCGCTGGCCCTCAAAGGCGTCACCTACAAGCCGGCCAGTGCCGAGGTGCTGCTGCGCCGCAACATCCTGGTCTACGGCCTCGGCGGCATCATCGTTCCCTTCATCGGCATCAAGGCGATCGATCTGCTGGTCGCGGCGCTGCACCTCGCCTGAGAGTCATGCTGCCCTTCAATCGCCAGGCGGGCGGCCTTCGCCGCCCTTGGCTCTCGCGCCGCCAGGCGCGGCGGCCCTTGGCCTAGCCTCCGAGTCCCCGAACGGTTTCGGGGACTCGTCCGGAGTAACCCACATGATCAAGCAACTCGTTCCCGCCACCCTTCTCACCCTGCTGCTGACCGTGCTGCTGGGACTGGCCTATCCCCTGGCCATGACCGGCGCGGCGCAAGCCCTGTTTCCCCATCAGGCCCATGGCAGCCTGATCGAACGGAACGGCACGGTGGTGGGGTCCGAACTGATCGCCCAGGGCTTCGCCCGGCCGGACTATTTCCATCCCCGGCCGTCGGCCACCACCGACACCGATCCCAACGACTCCACCAAGACGGTGGCGGCCCCCTATAACGCCGCCAATTCCGGCGCCTCCAACGCGGCGCCCACTTCCAAATCCTATATGGACGGCACCCAGGCCCTGATCGACCAGGTCAAGGCCGAGAATCCCGATGCAAGGGTGGCGCTGCCCATCGATCTGGTCACCGCCTCGGGCTCCGGCCTCGATCCGCACATCTCGCCCCAGGCGGCCGAATATCAGCTGCCGCGCGTCGCCAAGGCCCGCCACATTTCCGAGGCCGAGCTGCGGACCCTGGTCGCCCGCGCCACCGAGGGACGCAGCTTCGGCATCCTGGGGGAGGCGTCGGTCAATGTGCTGAAGCTCAATCTCATCCTCGACGACCGGTGGCCCGCGGCGAAATAGGTTGGCGAGGGGAGGGCGATCGTGGCCCGCGTCCTGATCGTCGACGCCGACCCGCAAATCCGCAGGTTTCTGGGCGTCAGCCTGGGAACCTGCGGCCATCGGGTGGTCGAGGCCGACAGCGTGGCGGCGGGGCTTCGCCTCGGCCTGGGACATAAGTTCGATCTCATCATTCTCGAGCCGGGGCTTGCGGACATGAACGGGCAGGAGGCCATCACCGCCATTCGACGCCGGAGCATGACGCCGATCATCGTGCTGTCGGCCTGCGCCGACGAGGCCAGCAAGGTCGAGGCGTTGGATCGGGGCGCCAACGATTATGTCGTCAAGCCGTTCGGCATCGGCGAGTTGATGGCGCGGGTGCGCGCCGCCCTCCGGCCTCTCCCCCGCGCGGCGGCGCGGCCGAGCATCGTGACGGCCGGCGACCTCCGCATCGATCTCGACCAGCGCCGTGTCAGCCGCGATGGCCGGGACATCCACCTGACCCGGCGGGAATTCGATCTGCTGAAGACCCTGGCCGCCAGCCCCGACCATGTCCTGTCCCATCAGGCCTTGCTCAAGGCGGTGTGGAAGACGGCCCGGGGAGACGGGGTTTCCTATCTCCGGGTCTACATCTCGCAATTGCGGGCGAAACTGGAACCGATCCCGTCGCACCCCACCCTGATCGTTACCGAACCCGGGGCCGGCTACCGCCTGAGGACCTCCGGCGCTGCGGTCCCGCCATGCCGGAGCGGGAACGAGGGACCATGACCGGCGAGCGCCCCTCCCCCGACGCCTTGCTGGCCGCCGCCAAGCGCGAATCGCGCGGGCGGCTGAAGATCTTTCTCGGCGCCGCGCCGGGGGTCGGCAAGACCTACGCCATGCTGCAGGCGGCGCGCGAGCGCAAGCGCGAGGGAGTGGATCTGGTGGCCGGGGTGGTGGAGACCCACGGGCGGCGCGAGACCGAGGCGCAGCTGACCGGATTCGACGTGCTGGCCCCGCGTCCCATGGACTATCGCGGCAAGACCTTCCGCGAGATGGACCTGGACGCCATCCTCGCCCGCCGCCCCCAACTGGTGCTGGTGGACGAGTTGGCCCACACCAATGTGCCGGGCTCGCGCCACCTCAAGCGCTGGCAGGACGTGGAGGAGATTCTCGGCGACGGCATCGACGTCTACAGCACCCTCAACATCCAGCACCTGGAAAGCCTCAACGATATCGTCGAGCAGATTTCCGGGGTCAAGGTGCGCGAGACCCTGCCCGACAGCGTACTGTCCTCGGCCGACGAGATCGAACTGATCGATCTGCCACCCCAGGAGTTGATCAAGCGGCTGCACGAGGGCAAGGTCTACGTTCCCGAACAGGCCAAGCGGGCGGTGGGCAATTTCTTTTCGCCCGGCAACCTGACGGCGCTGCGCGAGATGGCGCTGCGCCACACCGCCGAGCGGGTCGATGCCCAGATGGTCGATTACATGCGGGAACACGCCATTCCCGGACCATGGCCGACCCGCGAACGGATCGTGGTGTGTGTCGACGAGCGGGTGGATGCCGCCAAGCTGGTGCGGGTGGCCAAGCGCGCCGCCGACCGGCGCGGCGCCGCCTGGGTGGTGGTCACGGTGGAGACCTCGCGCTCCTATGCCCTGACCGAGGCCGACAAGGACCGCATCGCCGAGGCGCTGCGCCTGGCCCAGCAATTGGGCGGCGAAACCGCGCTGCTGCAGGGCGACGACGTGGTGTCCACCGTGCTGGACTTCGCGGCGGAGCGCAACGCCACCCAGATCGTGGTCGGGCGGGCGCGGCCGCGACGATGGCGGGTGGGAAAGTCCATCACCGAGCGGCTGTTCGCCGAAAGCGGCGACTTCAACGTCTTCGTGGTCGGCGGCGAGGACGACGACAAGCCGGCCCCGCTGATCCGGCCCCGCAAGGTGAAGGTTCCGCCCGACTGGCTCAACCTCGCCTTCGCCCTGTTCTGCACCGGCATCGCCACCGGCCTCGGCTTCCTGATCGATCTGTGGCTGCCGGTGGCCAGCATCTCGGTGGCGTTCCTGCTGGCGGTGATGGTGGTGGCCATGCGGTCGGGCCTGCGCCCCGCCATTCTGGCCTCGGTCGCCAGCTTTTTCGCCTTCAATTTCTTCTTCACCGAGCCGCGCTGGACCTTCGCCGCCACCAATACCGAGAATGTCCTGACCCTGGTGTTCTTCCTGATCGCCGCCGTGGTCGTCTCCAACATGGCCAGCCGCCTGCGCGCCCAGATCCTGGCCACCCGCGAAAGCGCCCGGCGCACCACCAATCTTTACGATTTCGGCCGCAAGGTCACGGCGGCGGCGACCCAGGACGACGTGCTGTGGGCGGTGGTCCATCACGTCGCCACCACCATCCACGGCAAATCGCTGGTTCTGCTGCCGGGCGAGGCCGGGCTGGGCATTGCCGCCGGCTATCCCCCGGAAGACCAGCTCGACGACCGCTCCGCCGCCGCCGCCGACTGGGCCTGGACCCATGGCAAACTCGCCGGCCGGGGATCGACCACCCTGCCGGCGTCGCTGTGGCTGTTCCTGCCGCTGAAGACCGGGCGCGGCCCGGTCGGCGTGCTTGGGGTCCAGATGATGGAGGATGCCGACATCCCGTCGCCGGGTCAGATGCGCCTGCTGGAGACCCTGGCCGATCAGGCCGCCGTCGCCATCGAGCGCACCACCCTGGTGGCCGATATCGAGACCGCCCGCGTCGCCACCGAACGCGAGCGCCTGCGCTCGGCCCTGCTGTCGTCGCTGTCCCACGACCTGCGGACGCCGCTGGTCTCCATCATGGGGGCGGCGTCGTCCCTGCAGAACTACGACGAGATGATGGACCCGGCCAGCCGTCACGACCTGACCCAGACCATCCAGGACGAGGCCGAGCGGCTCAACCGTTTCGTCCAGAACCTGCTGGACATGACCAAGCTGGGGGCGGGGGCCTTGAAGCCGCAGGCCGATTGGGCCGATCTCAACGATATCGTCGGCGCCGCCGTGGCGCGGACCCGCCGGCTGGCCCGTGCCCATACCATCAAGGTCGAGATCGATCCCGGGGTGCCGCTGCTCTGCGTCGATCCGGTGCTGATGGAGCAGATGTTTTTCAATCTGCTCGACAACGCCTGCAAATACGCGCCGGCGGGCACCATCGTCAAGGTCTGGGCGCGGCGGACCCCCGATTATGTCACGATCGAGGTGGTCGACCAGGGGCCCGGCATTCCGCCCGAGGCGTGCGAGAAGGTGTTCGACATGTTCTACCGGGTCAGTCAGGGTGATTCCCAGACGGCGGGGACCGGCCTGGGACTGGCCATCTGCCGGGGCATCGTCGAGGCCCATGGCGGTACCATCAAGGCCGAGCCGGGCATTCACGGGGCGGGAACGGCGATCGTCGTTCATCTGCCGCAGCCCCGCGACATCGACGGGCTGGCGGCGCGGATCGGCGCCGATGGCGAACAAGGGGGCAGTAAATGAGTACCCGTATCCTGGTGATCGACGACGAGCCGCAGATCCGCAAATTCATGCGCATCTCACTGGCCGCCAACGGCTACGAGGTGATCGAGGCCGAGACCGCCGCCCAGGGCATCGAGGCGGCGCGCGGCCAGCAGCCGGATCTGCTGATTCTTGATCTCGGCCTGCCCGATCTCGACGGCCAGGAGGTGATCAGCGCCGTGCGCGAAAGCTCGGATGTTCCCATCCTGGTCCTGTCGGTGCGGGCGCAGGAACTGGACAAGGTGGAGGCCCTGGACCGGGGAGCCAACGATTACATCGTCAAGCCGTTCGGGGTGGCCGAACTGATGGCCCGGGTCCGCGCCGTGCTGCGTCAGCGCGCCGCCAAGGGTAACGACGATGTGGTCGAAGCCGGGTCGGTGCTGATCGATCTGGGGCGGCGGGTGGTGACCCGTGGCGGGGAAGAGGTGCATCTGTCCAAGCGGGAATGGGGCCTGCTGGCCTTCCTGGCCCGCCATCCCGACCATGTGCTGACCCATAAGCAGATTCTCAAGGAGGTCTGGGGACCGGCCCATGGCGAGGACACCGCCTATCTGCGGGTCTATGTCAATCAGTTGCGTCAGAAGCTGGAGGCCGATCCGGCGGCGCCCACCCTGATCGTCACCGATGCCGGGGTGGGCTATCGCCTGAAGCGGGGGGAATAACGGCTTATACCGAAGCCCTCAATCGCCGGGCGCTGTGGGCTTCGCCCACCCCTCGCATTTGCTCGGGGCCGCCCTACGGGCGTCGTTTGCCCCTGCGGGGCGGCACCGCGCTCATGTGCTGAATGTCAACAGGCCCTAGCGTAAAAGTGTCGTAAGGAAATCTTTATCCCTCCCCATATCGACCCTTAATGCCGATTGGCGGGACATATGGCGTTGATCTCCTCGCGCCCTTCAGGATGCTCCCGTGCTGCACTTTTCCAAACTCAAGACGACGGTGATCTGGGTCATATGCGGCCTCGGCATCCTGTTCAGCCTGCCCAACTTCATCAAACCGGGCGCCTTGCCCGACTGGGTTTTCGCGCCGCGCTTCAATCTCGGTCTCGACCTGCGGGGCGGCGCCTATCTGTTGCTCCAGGTGGATGCCGACACCCTGGTCAAGGAACGCCTGGATGGCACCGTCGATGCGGTTCGTGGCGCCCTGCGCGACGGGGGATTCCGCTACCGCGACCTTGGGGCGCGGGACAAATCCATCGCCTTCTGGCTGCTCGATCCTGGCCAGGAAAATGCCGTCCGGGCCGTCGTCGCGCCGCTGCTGGGCGGCGCTCCGGCGTCACGGGATTATACGCTCAGCCATGACTCCGGACACTTCACCCTGACCTTGACCGAGGCGGCGGTTCAGGCGGCCGCAACCCGCGCCGTCGAGCAGTCGGTGGAGATCGTAAGGCGGCGCATCGATGAGACCGGCGTCAATGAACCGGTGGTGGCGCGCCAGGGGGCCAACCGCATTCTGGTCCAGCTCCCCGGCATCGACGATCCCAGCCGGATCAAGCGGCTGCTGGGGCAGACCGCCAAGATGACCTTCCATCTGCTGGCCGAGGATGCGGGGCGGGGGGTGGTTCCGGCCGGCGCCAAGCTGCTGCCGTCGACCGATTCCGCCCGTGGCGGCGAGAAGCTGGCGGTTCGCACCAAGGTGGAGTTGGATGGGGCGCATCTGCGTGACGCCTCGGCCAATTACGATCCCCAAAGCGCCCAGTGGGTCGTCCATTTCACCTTCGATACCGCCGGGGCCAAGCGCTTCGCCGAGATCACCAAGGCCAATCAGGGTCAGCCCTTCGCCATCGTGCTGGACGGCAAAGTCATCAGCGCCCCGGTTATCCGTGAGCCGATCACCGGCGGTCAGGGCCAGATCAGCGGCAGCTTCAGCGCCCAATCCGCCCATGACCTCGCCGTGCTGCTGCGGGCCGGCGCGCTTCCCGCTCCGCTGACCATTGTCGAGGAGCGGAGCATCGGCCCCGATCTCGGCGCCGACGCCATCCGGGCAGGGGTCATTGCCTGCGGCGTCGGTTTCGCCCTGGTGGTCGGCTATATGGCCGTGACCTACGGCCTGTTCGGGGTGTTCGCCAATATCGCCCTGCTGTTCAATCTGGCGCTGACCCTGGCGGCGCTGTCGCTGCTCAACGCCACCCTGACCCTGCCCGGCATCGCCGGCATCCTGCTGACTCTGGGCCTGTCGGTGGATGCCAACATCCTGATCAACGAACGCATCCGCGAGGAGACCCGCAAGGGCCTCACCCCCATCGCCGCCATCCAGACCGGCTTCCAACGGGCGTTCTCCACCATCGTCGACAGCAACCTGACGACGCTGATCAAGATGCTGATTCTCTACGGCATCGGCAGCGGCACGGTGAAGGGTTTCGCCGTCACCATCAGCCTCGGCATCATCACCTCCATGTTCACCGCCACGGTGGTGGCGCGCTGGCTGATGGCGACCTGGTTCCGCTTGCGCCGGCCGAAGGCATTGCCGGTGGGAAGCCATTTCCGCCTGGTGCCGGCAGGAACCCGTATCGCCTTCATGAAGGGTCGCAATATCGGACTGATCCTGTCGGCGGTCATCAGCCTGGCCTCGGTGGCCTTGTTCTTCAAGCCGGGCTTGAACTACGGCGTGGATTTCGCCGGCGGCACGGTGATGGAAATCCGCACCGAGCAGCCGGCCGATTTCCCCGCCTTGCGCACCACCATGGCTAAGCTGACCCTGGGTCAGGTCCAACTGCAGCAATTCGGCGCCCCCACCGATGTCCTGATCCGCTTCGAGCGTCAGCCGGGTGGCGATCAGGCGGCCGTCAAGCTGGTCCAGGATGCCCTGACCAAGGACTTCCCCGGCACCAACCTCCGCCGGGTGGAATCGGTCGGTGCCGCCGTCAGCGCCGAGCTGTTCCACGACGGCATGCTGGCGCTCGGCCTGGCCGCGGTGGCGATGCTGATCTACATCTGGTTCCGTTTCGAATGGCAGTTCGGGGTCGGCGCGGTGGTGACCATGCTGCTGGATGTCACCAAGACCATCGGCTTTTTTGCCATCACCGGCATGCAGTTCAATCTGACCGCCATCGCCGCCATCCTCACCATCATGGGCTATTCCATCAACGACAAGGTGGTGGTCTACGACCGGGTGCGCGAGAATCTGCGGCTGTTCCGCAAGATGCCGCTGCGCGAACTGATCGACCGCAGCATCAACGAGACCCTGTCGCGGACCGTCAGCACCTCGCTGGCCATTTTCCTCGCCACCTTGCCGCTGGCCCTGTTCGGCGGCGAGTCGCTGCAGGAATTCGCCCTGGTGCTGCTGTTCGGCGTGGTGCTGGCGACCTCCTCCTCGATCTTCATCGCCGCCCCCATCCTGCTGTTCCTGGGCGAGCACCGGCTGCGGCGGTCGCCGGACGACGAGACCGTCCTGGCCCGACCGGAGGCGACGATCTGAGGGAACGATCTACTGCGCCAGATGCCACTGCAGCAGGATGTCGTGCAGTCCATCGACGATGAACTGCACCGCCAGTGCGCGATACATGAGAGGGCGCTGGGTAAAGCCGAGGGCTTCAACCTATCGTCATCGCGCTTGCAATCCACATGAGGCCGACAAGGGCGCCAAGAATCCAGGCGGATATCAGACGATCCGGCGCAGCCAGTTCGGGCGGGACGCCAGAACCGACGTGTGCCTTCCGGCGCCTTGGGACATCACATGGACAAAGCCGCGCAGGCGCAATTCCCCTAGCAGCAGGGGCAGCGGGCTTCCCGGCCCCATATGGGCGTGATCGATGATGATGACCCGCAACCACTCGGCATCCTGGATCAGCGGCAGCAGACTGATATCCGCCTTGACGCCATCGGTCACCCAGATCGCATCCGCCTTGTCGATGCGCGGGAGTGGGCGATCCGGGTTGATGGCAATGACGGAACGACAGTTCAGGCGATTGAGGGCGATCAGGTGATCAAGCGTCTTGCGCCCGATGACGACGACCTCGTCGCTGTCGCGAATTCCTGCGGTCTCGAGCCGCAATGTGGCTTGCGCTGTGCCGTCAAAGGCAGCGGCATTGGCAGGGGCCGGGAAAGAGGCGGCCTTCGTTTCGGATCGTATGGGGACTGACATGGGATTCACCCAGGGAATGCGTGATAAGGCATGGTCGGAGGGGAGCCCATAAAGTATCGAGACGGGCTTGCTTTATGTCTTCTTGATGCCGCGATATTGGTCGTCGTCCCGTCGGTCGCGCCGGCCAGACCAGGCGCCGAGGGCGATCAGTCCACCAGCCATCACCGGCGCGATCTGCCACTCGAACAATTGGTGGCCGGGGACAGGCAATCTCTTGTCCATCAGCCACATGATATCCAGACCCAACAGCCCGACAGCGGCCACCACCGAGAAGGCGGTAACCACCACCGCGGCAAACCGGTCCATGAACGAAATCGCGGTCATGTCTTCCTCTCCCCTCAACATTCAGGCCGCCAGCCGCCAGCACAGATCTGCCACCACCGGCTCGTCGAGTTGGGCGGCGGCGGTAGCGGCCCGGCACCAGCGGAGATCCCGCCGGCCCTTTTCCGGCCATTCATCGAGTTCGCGGGTGACCCGCATCAGGTGAACCCAGACCTCAAGAAGCGCTTGCCCGCCGTACTGCGTCCGCTTGATGGCGCGGTAATGTCCGGCAGCGGACGGGGAGATATCGCCGATCACGCCGGCTTCCTCGAACGCCTCTTTGGCGGCTGACGAGGCGAAGGTATGGCCAAGCTCGATCGCCCCCTTGGGGATGCTCCAGCGATGGGCGGACGTCGTCGAGACCAGCAGAACTTCGGTGGAACCGTCGGGAGCGACCCGGTAGGGGAGGGCGGCGGATTGGAAAATCGGACAATGCGAAATCATGGACGATGCCTGATCGTGGAAATCGATGGGACATGATCCCTTGGATCGGCGCAAAGAATCGATACGGAAAGGCGTTGCCGCGAGATAAGGGGGCTGTTGATGCTTCGGAAACGCCCCGCCACATGGAGGCTTCGTGAAGATCGCCAAAAGAATTGCCCGCCCATTCCTGAACGGGAAAGGGCGGGCAAGGCGGAGGAGTGGATCAGAGGTAAGCGCCATCCAGCTCGGTCTGAGGGCCGGCCCAGGGCGAGGACACCGCCGATCTGCGATCAGTTGCGCCTGAAGCGGGGGGAATAACCGATCAGGCGGCGGCCTTGAACCGCTCGATCAGCAGCGACCGCAGCGCGGCCGGATCGGTGGCGCCGCGCAGTTTGCGGCAGACCTCGCCGTCGCGCAGCAGCCGGGAAATCCGGCTGAGCATCCGCAGGTGTTCGACTCCCGCCGTTTCGGGCGAGAGCAGCAAAAAGATCAGGTCCACCGGCCGTTCGTCGACTGCCTCGAAGTCGATGGGGCGGTCGAGCCGGACGAACACGGCGCAGAGGCGGTCGAGACCGGGCAGGCGGGCATGGGGAACGGCAATACCCGCCCCGACGCCGGTGCTGCCCAGATGCTCGCGTTCCTCCAGGGCGTCGAAAACGACCTGTTCGGCTTCGCCGGTCCGGCTGGCCGCTTCCCGCGCCAACAGGGTCAGCATCTCTCGCTTGGAGCCGGGCCGCATGCCGGTCAAGACCGATTGCGGCCGAATCAGGTCGTTGATCTCCATCTGGTCTCCCGCCTCGTCCTCGCTTGCCGTCCACGACTCGAGGGTGCTGGTGCTGGAAAACCCGTCCTTCGCCAGTTCGACGTCATGGGGGATGGTGCATTCGGCGCACCAATAGGTGATATAGCCGTGCCCCCGCTCGACCACGCGCTGATGGGTTTCATGGCCGCAGATGGGGCAGGGACGGTTGAAAATCAGGCTGTGGCCCTGCGTCGCCGTCGCCGGGCGCGACGGGGCGACCGGTGCGTTCCGGCCGAACGGCCATATCATGGCCAGACTGGCATCCGCCGCGATTTTCAGGGTATGGGCCATGGGAGGCACCCCTTTCAGAGGACCGCGCTACACCTGGAATCATAGGTCCGCTGCCGATAAAGGTTCCAGACGGCCTTTCCGTGGCCGGTATAAAGGCGCCATAAAGAAATCCTTATCCGGATCACTTCTCCCGGTCGTGCCGATCCAAGGCCAGGTTGAGGGCGGTAAGGTTTATGCCGTCCTTGTCGCTGGTATTGTCGTCCACCATCCGGCGCACCACGAAATAGGGAACTCCGCGCGCCGCCGCGACGCGCTTGATCTGCGCTGCCGCCAGCAGTGGGGCGGTGGGCACCTCGGGGGCTTGGGCGGCCCAGAAATAGCGGCGGTCGAAGGGCGGATGGTCGGAGGGGAGCGGTGGCGCCGGAACCAGACGGGCCAGCAGCAGCGGCGCCAGCAGGCCGCAGAGCAGGAGGATGATCGCAAGCGGTGACACGGCCGGGGGGCGGCCGGAGGCTCGCGGTGTCATCCATATGGCCCCGCCAAGGGCGCCAAGCGTCCAACTGGACATCATGCGCTCCGGCGTGGCCGACCCGGACGGGCCGTTTGGGATCGGATAGGACTCGACATGGGATTCATCCCGAGAATGAGCGATGGCCCATGGTAGGGCGGATGCCCATAAAGCATCGAGACGGACTTGCTTTACGCCGTCTTGATACCAGCCACCGGGGCTACTGCACCCCCAGCGCGGTACGGATCATTTTCTGATATTTCTGGTACAAGGCGGCGTAGGTGTTGTAGTCGGACTCGCCCAGCTTGGCCATCTGCTCTTCCAGAATGACGCCATTTCCGTTGGGGGTCGATTCATAGGGTTTGTGCTGCGTCACCGCCTTGAATGGAGCGGCCTCCGCCACCTCCGGCACCACATGGGCGGGGTTGGTGGCGGTGGCGGTCACCGTCCGGGCGGTGGTGCCGGCGAGAACGTCCTTGAAGCTGAGCGGTTCCAGGTCTTTGGGCAGATAGCGTGGCGTATTGGCGTTGGCGATGTTTTCGGCCAGCACCTCTTGGCGTTGAGCGACCCAGTCCATCTGGGCCTTGGCAAATTTGAAAATGCCGAGATCCTCGTACATTCGTCGCCTCCGTGCCGGCCATGGAACCTTATCCCCGGATAGCGGCGCCCCGGTCAGCGCAGGTAATAGGTGCTGCCGCCGCCGCGCCCGATGAAGGCGACCCGGACCGGATGTGGCCGCAGCAGTTTTTCCGAGGTTTCGCTCAGCCATTGGCCGAAGCGGGGATCGCCGGGGCCATTGAACCCGTCGGCCTGTCCGAGCACCGCGGCGTGAACGGCCTTGCCGCCGCAGAAGGCCGCGATCAGGTTGGCCGGCGCGGCCGTGCCGGCCATCGTCGAGGCGGTGCCGTCGCAGAGATCGGCCGCGGTGACGCCGGGTTGGGGGTCGAAGGCGATCACCACCCGGTCGACGCGGGAGGCATCCGCCGGCACCACGGCATAGGTGACGCCGGGTTGGGGGTCGAAGGCGATCACCACCCGGTCGGCGCGGGAGGCATCCGCCGGCACAACGGCGTAGGTGACCGGCAAGCCGGCAACCCAGCCGCTCATCGCCACGGCGACGGCTTCGTCGGTTGCCGAGGCAAAAGGCTTGCCGACGACAGTGAGGGAGATCGGACCCCGAACCGCCGCCGCCGTTAGGTTGCTCCAGGTGGATGGCGAGAGGGTCTGCACCTCCTCGGTTCTCGGTCCGGCGCATCCCCCAAGGAGTCCGGACACCATCATCGCGGTCACAGCCGATATTGCCAGGCGCATGCAATCCTCCAGCCCGGTCTTGCCGTCGCCGATGGTGAAGACAAGCGGGGCGTTGTTGTCGCTCCCCGCCCCATCCGTTGGTGAGGCTTCGGGGAGATGTGGCGGCGCGGCCAAGACTGCCCGGGGCAGGCACCTGCCGCGCTCTTCTTCAAGCTGCCGTGTCCAGGGCCTTGATTGCAAGTAATATTTTCATAACGCGAGATTGCTAATAGTATGCGCATGTTAAAACGAAATGTGCTTTCAGAATTACAGTTAATTTTTCCGAACATCTTCATATTGCGATGGTTCATGGCCTTTCGTATGCCTAAATACGCGGCACAACCAAATATGAGACCGAAATGCATATTTTTTATGCGCTTTTGCCGTGGCGACATGTGCATATCAGATGTGCTGAATGCCAACATGTGATGATAATATGCGCATATGATGTGTTTGTATGTTTGTTCGCATGTCATATATGCATAAGCTTTATGCTTAATTTACGGTATCTTTATGCATTTTATGTGCATGGATACTTACTTTTTATTTGTGAGTCATCGTGGGTTGGGGTAGTTATCTGGCCGCGTGGCGGGTCCGGCGAGGTGCTGGGTCAACTGCGCGGTCGCGGCACACATTCCGAGCGACCGCGCGGCAGGTGTGCCACGACCGTTGCCCTAGGGGGTTGTTATGCGTCACTCGTTCCTGATCCTGGCTCTCGCACTCGGCGCCGCGGTGATATCGCCGGCCGCGGCGTTTGCCCAAGCGGCGCCAGGCGCCGTCCCGGCGGCCCCGGCCGCTTCGTCCGATGACGGATTCTTTGCGCGGTTCGTCGATAATTACCGCGAGCATCTGAGCTATACCGGTGTGGGCACTGATCCGCTCAAGACCCGCGACCAGCCGACCCCGCTGGATTCACCGCCATGGCCCGGTGTCAACTATTCGTTCGGCGGCAGCCCGGTCATCGGCGTGCCCGACACCATCAGCAGCGCGCTGACCGACACCATCTGGCAATCGAAGGGCGATTTCGGCCAGTTCATGAAGGACAATGCCATCCACGTCTATGGCTGGGTCGAGCCGTCCTTCAACCTGTCGTCCTCGCACAACAAGTATAGCTGGGCCAATCAGGCCGGCGGCAATTCACCCTCCGCCTATGCCATCTATCCCAACAGCGTGATGCTGGATCAGGTCGCCCTCTATGTGGAGAAGGTGCCGGATTCGGTGCAGACCGACCATGTCGATGTCGGCTTCCGCATCGCCACCCTCTATGGCAGCGACTACAAGTTCACGTTCAGCCACGACCTCATGAGCAACCAGTATATGAAGCAGGGCCACATGTACGGGGTGGATCCCTGCATCATGTGCTATGCCGACATCTATGTCCCCAACGTGGCGGATGGTATGAATATTCGGGTCGGCCGCTATATCTCGATCCCCGACATCGAGGCGCAGCTTGCCCCCAACAACTACACCTTCAGCCACTCCATGGTGTATGCCGTCGATCCCTATACCCAGACCGGCATCGTCAGCACCATCAAGCTGAACAAGAACTGGAGCGTGCAGCTGGAGCTGTCGGGCGGCAACGACATCATGCCGTGGGACAGCCGCAACACCAAGCTGACCCCCGCCGGCTGCATCAACTGGACCTCGGACTCGGGCGACGACAACCTCTACCCCTGCCTCAATGGCTGGAATGGCGGCAAATACGCCTACAACAACATCCAGCATGACGTCCTGACCTGGTACCACAAGTTCAATGACCAGTGGCACATGGCGACCGAGGTCTATTACATGCAGGAAAAGGAAGTCCCAAACATCAACCCGCAATTCCACTTAGGTGTGGATAACCCCACCGAGACCATGATGTGATTGGCGGCAGGCGCTTACTTGATGGGGCAACTAAGTCTTGTCGAGGACACGGTCTGGCGG
>Ga0316222_1001194_pt1 | contig 33154 bp, 34 predicted proteins | sample TBH18011metaG_FD_206008 | JGI IMG/M metagenome (GOLD analysis project Ga0316222, IMG submission 206008) | Freshwater microbial communities from Trout Bog Lake, Wisconsin, USA - TBH18011 | ecosystem: Environmental > Aquatic > Freshwater > Lake > Hypolimnion/Profundal zone | place: USA: Wisconsin... | reverse complement strand
TTCAAGGCGCCTCCGCCTCTACAGGCGTGAAGTTCGCTATTCTATCGCCTTAAAGGTTATTGTTTTTGCGCACATCTTCCGCCAATAGCTGCACATTGGATTGACACAGCACGGCTTCAGACGGGCAGAATGCCGTGCAAGCAGGCCTCCTCCGCGATTGGAACATTTGTAGGCTGCCCGTGCGGATCGATGGAGCGAGCGCGAAAGACGACGCCTTCCCCCGTGGATGTCGCGCTTCCTATTGGTCAGGTGAGAGGATGCCCGCCAACATGCTCTTGGCCATTGTCGCAGCGGCAACCATTAGAGCGATCGACCACAGCAGGGCCGAAGCCACCACCAACGGGATTGGCGCGACCGGAGCGACGGCGCGCAGGATCGCGGCCGCCACCAAGGCGAACGCCACCAGCCAAGCATTCTGCGGAAAAGGCGGTGGCCGGCGTTCGCGGATATGGACGGTGCGCAACATCATGGCCGTGGTGATCACACCGAAGCCGCCGATGGTGGCAAGGTGAAGGGAATCGGTGAGCGGCCACACCCCGCTCCAGGTCGCCAGGGCAGTCGCGGCTAGGCCGAGGACTAGAAGTCCATAGCCCAGTTGCAGCGGACCGATCGACTGATCGGCAAAGGCAAGAACCGGCCGCCAGCGGTATTGACGAACCGCCGCTGCGATCGCCGCCGCCAGATAGCCGGTCGCGGCAACGGCATCGGGAAGATCGAGGGCGTGGGCGGCCGCAGCCAGGGTCATTCCGCCGACACAAATCCATTCCAGACTGCGCTGATTGCGATCGAACAGGCGGGGCCCTTCCTCACGGGACACCAATCCTGCCATGGCGCCCGAAATCAGACGGCCGCCCATCACCAGGATCAACATCGCTACCAGATCGAAGGCCAGCAACACTCCGCCATGGCCATTGCCACCGATGACCAGCGACTCGGCAGCAGCAAAGGCGGCGATCAAGGGTGCGAACACCATGTTGCGAGCGGTACGGGCGGCACGCCAGAAGGGCATGCCCCCCAACAGGAACAGGATGGCAGGAAATGCCAGTCCGGCGGCGATGCCCCCCACTCCGCCCCATTCGTACCAGACCGCGCCTCTGCCCAACAGCCAGGCGCCGACGGCCATGGCCAGTTGGAAGCGAGTGATGCGGGTGAACAGATAGCCGGCGATGATGGCGGAGGCATAGCCGAGCAACATCTCATGGCCGTGGCGGGCCACCGAGTCGCACTGGGCGCAGCCGCCCATCCACCCATTCCATTCGGCCACCCAGGCCGGCGCCGCAACCGCGCCGTACAGGCAGGCCAGGGCGAAAAACAGGCGATAGGCGCGGGGGTGGAGGGGAGCAGCCCGCTGAGCGGAGGTCATGGCCGAACGTCGTCGGCTCGATGCTCGATGTCGATGCGGAAGGCGGCGTGGCAACCGATACAGCGGTCCAATTGCTCGATGAGCCGTCCCGCCAACGCCGCAGAGGATTCGCCATGCTCTGCGGCAGCCGCGAGGTCATCAAAGCCGGCATGCAATGGCATGGCAATTCGCTTGAAGTCCAGCGGCAACCTAGCCATCAGCGTCGGGGCTGCGTCATGGGCTGCGGCCATACCGACGCCTCGTGCGGCCTTGACCACCTCGGCGGTGTCATTGCGATTCAACCCGTCGGAGATGTCACGAATGGCCACGAGTAAGGATCGCATCTCGTCGAACACGAAATCGCGGTCGCCAACTGACAAGAGAATGGAGGTTCGCCCATCCTGTGCCGGGACCGTGCTCCCGCGCACAAACAACAGACCGGCGGCGGCGATGGTCAGTATCCACAGGGCGATGGCCGCCCATGCGACACGGTTGGTCATGATCGGGGGGCCTCGGCGGCAGGGGTGGGCGCGAGTGACGTGTCAGCAATATGGCTGAGAACGCAGCTTTCAACCATTGACCGCGTAATGTTGACCACCTCCTGGTGCGATGTCCTAACGATGACCCGGCTGAAATGCGTGCGCCGGATCGCCGCCAGCCGTCGAACAGCCCCCCGATGCGGCTGAGGAGCCTCGATCACGGCAAGAATGGTATCGGTGATGCGCTTGAGGTCGTCCAGGGTGGCGCAAGACTTCAATGCGTCCAACAATTGGCCAAACGGTTCATGGTTGGACATCCCTCCAATCGCGCTCGTCGGGGTCATCGCCGTCCCTTCGCCAGTTCGAGCCAAAGGTAGCTCGGGCGGAGATGGCCGCCTTAGCTTTCGTCAAGCTTGCCGAACGCTTTCGGCCCCACCCAATCCAAAATGACCTTGACGGGCATCAAGGCGGCGACAGGCAGGCGGGGCGATCATCATGCTCGATATGATCTCAGGGTCTCACGCCGTGACACATTCGACCGCCATCAAAATTGCCCCCCCGCAGGACAGCGCAGCAGAAATAGCCTGCACGCTGGAGGCGGCGGCCGCCCAATTGCAGGGGAAAATTGAGGCGGTTGCGCCAGGGAGGCTGGTCAGCGTCTGCATCGATCTGCCTGCCGGGGCGCTTCCTGCTGACGCGGCGTGGGGCGGCGACAGCCGCTGGCTGGCGCCGGCCGATGGCATGATGGTCCATAGTGTCGGCGTCGCGGCCCAATTCACTGACATCGATACCCGGCGCTTTCAGGCCGAATGCGCGGAGTGGCCCCTTTTCGGGGATGGGACGGCGCCGCCGCTGCTCTTCTTTACTGCGCCCCCCGCCACCCAGCCAGGCCCGCCAAGCATGTGGTTGCCGCGCGTGTTGGTGCGGCGGCGTGCTGGCGGCGCGACGGTTATTCTTAGCGCCCGGCGGGACGGTGTGGCGATACCTGACGTCTGCCGAATGTGGCTTGAAGATTTACGACAACTTTTAGAAGATAACAATGGCGCGCGGGACCGCCCACACATTCTTCGGTCGGTCTCCACTCCCGATGATTTGGAATGGGGCGAGCGGGTTCGCGCGGCCACCACCACCATCACCGACGGCGCGTTCGCCAAGGTGGTCCTGGCCCGTCGGCTGCTGGTATCATTGTCGGTCGATGTTGATGCCAACGATCTGGCTGATCGACTGGCCGCCGTTCATCCCGAGTGCTGCGTCTTCTCACTGCCTCATGCTGATGGCCATGTGGTGGCCGCTAGCCCCGAGCGGCTGGCAGTCAAGCGCGGGGCCCAGGTCGTTAGCCATGCCTTGGCCGGTACGGCGGCGCGGTGGGGCGTGCCGGACACGGATGCCGCCGCTACCTCGGCCCTACTGTCTTCCGCGAAGGAGCGCCGCGAACATGCCCTGGTGGTCGATGCGATCACCGCCGGGCTGTCCGATTTGTGCGACGCAGTCGCCCATGCCCGGATTCCCTCGGTAATGCGGTTGCGACGAGTCCAACACCTGTGGACGACGGTAACGGGGCGTTTGCGCCAGAATTTCGGCCTGCTTGACGTGGTGGCGCGTCTGCATCCGACACCGGCGGTATTGGGGTTCCCCCGTCAGGCGGCGGCGGCGTGGCTGGCCCGGGAGGAAGCTCCCCGCGATGGCCTTTACACCGGGATCGCAGGCTGGATCGATCGCAATGGCGACGGCGACGCGGTAATGGTGTTGCGCTCGGCCCATATCGAAGGCCGCTCCGCCACCCTGTGGGCCGGGGCAGGTATCATGGCCGAATCCGATCCAGCCGCTGAACTGGCCGAAACCGATTTGAAGCTATCGACCATGCTCGACCTGTTGGGGGGCGCGTGAGCGAAGCGGCTGAAATCAATTTCCGCTGGGCCTGGTCGCTGCTGGATGGACTGGTGTCCGCTGGGCTGCGAAATCTAGTCGCGTCGCCCGGCTCGCGCTCGACGCCGCTGACCTTGGCTGCGTTGCGGCATCCCGGACTTACCACCGAGATGGTTGTCGATGAGCGGTCGGCCGCCTTCTTCGCCCTCGGCTTGGCCAAGGCCAGCGGCAATCCGGTGGCGTTGGTGGCCACATCGGGCTCGGCCGTGGCCAATTGGTTGCCGGCGGTGGTCGAGGCCGACATGGCGCGGGTGCCGCTGATCCTTCTTTCAGCCGACCGTCCGCCCGAATTGCAGGAATGCGGCGCCAATCAGACCATGGATCAGATTGGCCTGTTTGGCCGCCATGTCCGCACGTTTCTTCAATTGCCGCCGGCCGAGGCCGAAACCGAGTGGCTGGCCAGATTGGCGACCCGGGCAATGGCGACCAGCCGCGGGCCTTTGGCTGGACCTGTTCATCTCAATCTCCCGCTACGCGAACCCCTGGTTCCAACACCGACGGCGCCGCCGCTCGGCGCCGCCGGGCCGCGCTGGCGATCTGAGCGGAATCAAACCGTCGTCCAACCGAGCGCGGCGCCGACCGGCACCGGCGCCATCGTCTGCGGTTCCGACGATCTTGGCGACGACTTCCGGATCGCCGTCGTTGGTCTGGCGCGGCGCTTACGGGTCCCAATATTCGCCGACGTGCTGTCTGGCCTACGGTTCGGCGGAGCATGCGACGCCACGGTACTGGCCCATCCTGATCAGGTGGCGCGGACCGCGCCGTCGGCCGATTGGCTGTTGCGCCTCGGCGGCGCACCGGTATCGCGGATGGTTGGCGAGTGGATGGCGCGCTGTGGACCATCCCAAATGGTGGTGGCCGATCATTCCCGTCTTGCCGATCCCGGAGGAACCGCCTCCGAGATGATTGTCGCCGATCCCGCCGCAATGTGCCGAGCGATCGCGGGAGCCGCGTCTCCATCCGGATGGATGGATCGCTTCGCCGCCCTGGACCAGACCGCGACCAGCGCCGCCGAGGCACTTTGTGCCGATGATCGGCCTTTCGAAGGAAGCCTGCTGCGCCGTCTGGTTCGCGCCTTACCGGCCGGAACTCCCTTGTTCCTCGGCAATTCACTAGCGATCCGTACCGCCGACTGGTTTGCCGGGCGAGCCGCCACATCGTTGCGGCTGTTCGGCAATCGAGGACTCAGCGGGATCGACGGCAATCTATCGACCGCCTTCGGCATCGCCGCCGCCTCGGGACCCACGGTGGCGGTGGTGGGCGATCTTACCTTCCTGCATGACCTCACCGCCCTGGCGCTCGGGCGGCGACATCGCCTGACCGTGCTGCTGCTGGACAATGGCGGCGGTGGCATCTTCGATCACTTGCCCCAGGCGTCGCTGCGGGAATTTGAGCAGGGCTGGCTGACCTCCTCCAATCTCGATCCCCTCGCAGCAGCCCACGCCTTCGGTCTGCCAAGCCAGTCCGCGACCCTCGTCGGCGAGGCAATGGCGGCGGTTCTCGCCGGGCTGGAACGTCCGGGCGGATCGGTCATCCACGTCCCCATCGACCGAGACGCCAGCTTGGCCCGCTGCCGGGCCTTTTTCACAGGGAGCGCGACCTCGTGACATCTCATTCCATCGGCTGGACGCCAGCTTCCAGCGCCGAGTTTACCGACATCCTGTTCGACAAGGCCGAGGGTATCGCCCGCATCACCATCAACCGGCCACAGGTCCTGAATGCCTTCCGGCCCGAGACGGTGGACCAGATCATGACCGCCCTGCATGCGGCCCGAATCGATCCCGAGGTCGGGGTCGTGGTTCTGACCGGGGCCGGGCGTGAGGCCTTCTGCTCCGGTGGAGATCAGAAGATCAGGGGCGATGACGGTGGCTATCGCGACACCAGCGGAGTCAACCACCTCAATGCCCTCGATCTGCAACGGATGATTCGCACCTTGCCCAAGCCGGTGGTGGCGATGGTGGCGGGGTGGGCGATCGGCGGCGGCAACGTGCTGCATATGGTCTGTGACCTGACCATCGCCGCAGACAACGCCCGCTTCGGCCAGACTGGGCCGAAGGTCGGCAGCTTCGACGCCGGCTACGGCTCGGGCCTAATGGCGCGCATCGTTGGGCTGAAGAAGGCCAAGGAGATTTGGTTCCTCTGCCGCCAATACGACGCCGCCCAGGCCCTGGAGATGGGACTGGTCAATGCGGTGGTGCCGTTGGACCGGCTCGAGGAAGAAACTGTGGCGTGGTGCCGCGAGATGCTGCGCCAATCACCCACCGCGCTCAGGGTGCTGAAGGCCGGATTTAACGCCGATTCCGACGGCTTGGCGGGCATCCAGGAACTGGCCGGCAACGCCACCGCCCTGTTTTACATGACCGAGGAGGGCCAGGAAGGCCGAAACGCCTTCAACGACAAGCGTCCGCCGGATTTCGGGCGATTCCCGCGGCGCCCCTGAGATGGCCATCGCCACCTGCCGCCTGCGCTCCTATGCCTTGCCTTTGGTGCGGCCATGGGTGGCGGCATTGACAACCATCACCGCTCGCCACGGCATGCTGATCGCGGTGACCGATGGCGACGGCATGACCGGCTGGGGCGATTGCGCCCCGTTGCCCAGTTCGGGCGAGGCCGGACATGGCCGCGCCTTCGACGCCCTCAAGACGGCCGCCGCGCAAATGCCCGGCAGCGAGATCGATGCCATCGATCTGGAGACGGTCCTCATCCCCGAAGCCCGCTGGGCGGTCGAGACGGCTTTACTTGACCTAGCCAGCCGTCGCTCGGGGCTGCCGCTGCACCGTGCGCTCGGCGCTGGGAAGGTCAAATCGATCGCCGTCAACGCCGCTCTTGGGTTGCTCGACGAAGGGTGTATTGGTCGGGCGAAGGCGGCCCTGGCCAGCGGCTTCGCAATCGCCAAAATTAAGGTCGGCGTCGATAGTGTCGAGGCCGAACGACTGCACCTATGTGAACTGGCGGCGGCGACCGATGGAAAGCTAAGGCTGCGGCTAGACGCCAATCGCGCTTGGACCGAACGCGAGGCCGAGCGGTTCCTCGGCGGCATCGGCCATCTACCCATCGACGGCGTCGAAGAGCCGCTCTCCTCCCCGTCATTGGCAAGTCTGGCGCGACTGCAACGGGCGGTCATGTTTGCCCTCGCGATTGACGAATCACTCTCCGAATTTGGTACGGACGCCCTGTTCGCCAACCAAGTGGTGCGCCGGCTGGTTGTTAAGCCCAGCAGGATCGGTGGGCTTGGTCCCACCCTGCGATTGGCCAAGCAGGCCAAAGCGGCTGGCGTCGAAGTGGTGATCACCTCGGTGGTCGAGTCCGCCATCGGCGTCACCGCTGCGGCCCATCTCGCTGCGGCGCTGGGCGGCGATATCGCGCATGGATTGGCCACCTCGTCCTGGCTGGCCGAGGACATCGCTCCGACACCAGTTTTGGCCGAGGGGCGGTTGGCGTTACCTGGCGGCGCCGGGCTAGGCATCTTCCCCCAAGGCGAGACGGCGTAGCGCCGCGCGATCAGGTTTGCCGGTGGCCAGCTGAGGTAGCCCCGGAACTTTGAGGGCCACCCGAGGACGCAAGGCGCCAGAGATGCTGGCCCTGCACCAATCGAGCAGATCATCGGCGCCAAGTGTGCCGGCGAAAATCGCCACCACGACCTCTCCCCATACCGGATCTGGCCGAGCGGCGACGGCGACGGCGCTGACCCCGGGACAATTGGCGACGAGTGCTTCCACTGTCGCCGGGTGGACCTTTTTCCCGCCGCTGACGATCATCTCGTCGGCACGCCCTAAAACCACGAGATCACCGTCGGGGGTGATCTCTGCCAGATCGCTGCTGAGGAACCAGCCGTCCGACAAGCCATCGCCCGGTGTCAGCGTCGGATTGGCGTAACCCGCCATCACCACCGGCCCCCGCACCATCAGGCGGCCGTCGTCATTCAGGGCCAAATCAATGCCGTCGAATGGCCGGCCGACATGGCCTGGGCGCCACGGTCGCGGCAGGGTTGACAGCGTCGCCAGTTGCGCGGAAGTCTCGCTCATTCCGTATGTGGGCTGAATCGGCCAACCGGCATCGGCGGCGCGGTCGGCCAGTTGCACCGAAAGGGCGGCGCCGCCGACAAGAACATGGCGGAGCGAAGGCGGCGGGGCCCGGCCGAGGTCGAGTAACTGCGCCAGCATGGTCGGCACCAGCGAGATGTGGCTGATCCGCTCGGCGGCCAAAGCATGCGCCACCCTGTCGGGGTCGAAGCCCTGGTGGAGGACGGCTTCGGCACCGGCCAGGGCGCAGCGAACCAGGATCGAATACCCCCCGATATGGAACATCGGCAGACAAACCAGCCAACGGTCGCTTGGCCTGAGCGGCGTGCGGGACGCCGAGGCGATGGCGGCGGAAGCGAGATTGCGGCCCGTCAGCATTACCGCCTTGGGGCGCCCCGACGAGCCGCTGGTGGCAATCAGCAGCGCCAGCCCCCGGGGTGGGTGCCAAGGAGCGGAGGTGCCGGCCGGGCAGCCCAGAATCCATTCAGTCTGTACTTCGCACCCATCGCCGACCACTAAGCCACCACCGACCTGCTTGCATAGGTCTTCGATGATCGCCCCCGGCAGGGTCGGGGCGAGCGGAAATAGTGGCGCCCCGATGGTCGGCGCCGCATGGGCCAGGATGGCCAGTGCAGCCGTCGATTCGGTCACGGCGATCACCGGCCGGCCGGTCCTGGCGCCGGCCTGACGCAGAAGGGTGGCGGCGGCCGCCGCTTGGCGCGAGAAGGTCATCGCGCCAGTATCCGGCATCCGACTGGCGTTACCTTGACCTTCCTCAAGGCAGCGCCGGCGCGCGTGCCCTACCTCATCGGAAGAGGCGGCGATTGGAGACTGGAATGAGATCTTTGGCGTGGATGGCGGTGCTTGTGTTCGCACTAGCGGGGGGCGTTCTGGCCCATGCCGAGGAACCGACCCTGATCAACGGAAAGCCATGGGTCTACGATCCTGACGACGCCAAGGACATCATGCGCACCTGCGCCGCCTGCCATGGCGAGGGCGGGGCGGGCGGCGGTGGCGGCGTCTACCCCCGTCTGGCGGGTCTCAATGCCGATTACATTGCCAAGCAATTGCGACTGTTCAAGTCGCATGAGCGCGAGAACATCCCAATGATCCCCTACGCCACCGAGCGCGAACTGCCCGAGCGTGACGTCCTCAACATTTCCCGCCACCTGTCTGAGCTCAAGATTGAAACCAAACTGCCAGCCAACCTTCCCAGCGATGGCTTCGCTCGCCTTGAGGCGATGAAGAAGATCCTGCAGATCCCGCGCGAGCCGGGCGACGTCGCCGCCGGCAAGGTCTTCTTCGACGCTGAATGCGGCGTTTGTCACGGAATCCGAGGCGAGGGGCACCTGATGAAGCCGCAGCTTGCCGGCCAGCACATCAAGTATCTCAAGACCCAGGTGGAGGGCTATCTCGCCGGCCGCCGGCCTCACCAGGACATCGCCGATTGGCGGGCGCGGCCCGAGACCGACTGGGCCGACCTTTGGGCCTACATCTCGACGTTGCAAGAATAACATCGTCATGCCGCGCCGCTACATTCATCGCCACCAAGTCGCTCTCGGTGTGCGTCCTTGGATGAAGGCTGGGCGTTACGCGGTTGACTCACCCGCCCGCCGGCGCGACGGTGCTGGCGGTGCTGATGACTCATCCCGGCTGGAACTTCCTGTTGACCCCGGTCATGGCCGGCGCGGTAACCCTGGTGGTTGTCGCCCTCGGCGTCCATCGGCTTCCACCCAGAGCGATCTATCCACTTCCGGTGCCCATCGACGACGGGGTTTCGAAATAGACACCACCCCAGCTTGACATACGTCACGGTTTCCCCCGCCAGTCCCGGCTACGGTCACTGACGGGGGAGATTTTCGATGGCATCGATCCGGTGGCGAAGGGTGGTGACGGCGGCGTGGGCGATTGCCCGCCGCCCGGCCGTCTGCCTTGTGCTGCTGGGGATCGCCATTCAACTCTCCCTTCCCGGACTGGCCCTCGCTGCTTTGGCGGCGGACGGGCCGTTCGCGGATATCATGTGCCGCGTGCAGCAGGCGACGGGGGAAACGTCGTCGTCCACCGGCAGTGGGGAAACGTCGAATGGCGCAGGCTGTTGCCTGATTTGCCAAGCGATGCAATTGGCCGATGGGGCGCTGCCGGCCCCGACACTTCAACCGCCCACCGTGAGCTGGGTGGCGACCCCGATGCCAATTGCGTTATCGGTGGTCACCGATGGCCGTTCTCCGCTGAACCAGCGGGCTCGGGGACCTCCGGCTTAGGGCGGTTGGGCACCGCGTGGCTTCGCCTTCGGCGGCGCCATTTCGGTGGTGATCGGGCGGCCGGCGGCCAATGCGTCCAGCAGCGATCGGGCCAGGGGCGAATCCCAGTCGGCGGCGCCGACGAAGCGGGCCACTTCGCGGCCCTGGGCATCAATCAACAACGTCACCGGCAACATCGGCGCGGCTAACGCCTCACCCGCGCGCAGTTGGGCATCGACGCGCACCGACAGGTGGGTGATTTCCATCCGCGCATAAGCCGCTTTGGCCGCCGGAGCGCCGTTGTGGTCGAGCGAAAGTGCCACCACCTCGACCCCCTTGGCGGTCGTCGCCAATCGGTCAAGGGCCGGCAATTCGGCGACGCAGGGCAAACACCAACTGGCCCACAGGTTCAGCAGCACGGCCCGCCCCCGTGACCGACCGAGGCCGGCATCATTCCCGTCGCCGTCACGAATGTCGAGATTGGGCACGGGCGCCGGCGCGTCAGCGACGATCAGCCCTGTAGCGATCTTGGCCGGCGCCGCTTGCGGCAGCAGCAACAGCGCTGCGGACAGCAGCAGAACGCGCCGTCTCATCGTAGATAGGCGCGGACGCGTTCGGCGATATCGTCCGCCTCCAACTGATGGGGCAGTTTGGCCAAGAAGTGCCCGTCCCCGTCCATGATGTAGATGCCGGCGGAGTGATCGACGGTATAGAGGTCGGGATCACTCGCCTCGGGCGAGTTGATGTGGTAGCGGACACGGAAATCATAGGCGGCCCGCGCAACGGCTTCCTGGGTGCCGGACAGACCGGCGAATCGAGGATCAAAAGCGGCGACGTATTCCTTCAGTCTGGCCGGGGTATCGCGTTTGGGGTCTACGGTGACGAAGATCGGGATTACCCGGGCCGCATCCGGCCCCAGCCGTTGTATTGCCGCCGCCATCACCGCCAGGGTGGTCGGGCAGATGTCGGGGCAGAAGGTATAGCCGAAGGTCATCATCCGCAGATGACCGGCATAGCTGGCTTCGGTGACGGGACGGCCGTCCTGATCGATCAGGCTGAAGCGGCCGGTGACAGAGGGCGCCACGGTCGCCTCGGCCCAGGCCGGCGAGCCACTCGGCCCAATCAGAGCCAAGACCACAGCCAACACGCCGAACAAAAGCGATTTTCTCACCCCGTCATCTCCTCGGCGGCACTTTCAGCCGCACGGTGTTGCGACCGCTGAATTCAGCCACGTCCATTTCTTCAAGCCGGCGGATGCCGCGTGAAACACCCTCGGGCGAGGTGCCGATCAGGGCGGCCAAATCGCGCCGCAGCATCGGCATCGAGAACTCGACCATGTCGCCTTTGCCTCGGGGCGGATCGGCCATGGCACAGAGGGTGGAATACAGCCGCTGCGGCACTTCCAGCGTCGATAGCCTGAGGATGTGCTCCTCGTAGGCACCGACCTGGGCGGCCGCCTGACGCATCAGGATGGCGACTAGGCGCGGCTCGGCCCGCAGGGCGGCCAGAAAGGTAGCGCTGGGAAGGGTGATAATCGCGGAAGGCGCCAAGGTTTCGGCGCTGTTGCGATGAAAGCCGCCTTCCATCAGATCCTGCCAGGCCAGCAGCGTTCCAGCCTTCATCACCCCGAAGATGGCCATACGGCCCTCTTCGTCGATGCGCTCCAAGGCGACCATTCCGATGATCACACACCAAACCGCGTCAATGGTCTCGCCCTGATGAAAGATGAAGCTGCGTTTCCGCAGAGTGACGCGCTTGGCAAATTCGCGAGGAAACAGCTCCTCGATCAAGGCAACCAGGGGGCGATCGGCGGCGCTTTCTTCGACCTCTCCGACAGGGCGGGTCAAACGCGAGATTTCTGCCATTTCGTAACCCCCTTTAAGTCGATGACATTGCCGCCACCCTGATCGTGGATCGGCAAGGTCACCTCGATCAGAGGTCCCTCGCCGGGGTCGCGGCGGGCGTCGATCCAACCGCCACAGCCTTCGACGATGGCGCGAGCCATCGCCAACGGAAATTCCAGGCTGCGGCCCACTTGCTGGCGCGAGCGGTGCGCCGTCGGCCCACGAAAGGATAATCGGAGTCCGCGGCCGAGTTCTCCGGCCACGACCGTGCTGAGGACGGTGAGACGGCCTTGATTGCCAAGCGTTTCCGCGGCATAGGCGCAGAGATGGGTAACCAGGCGCTCCATTTCGGCGGAGGTCGATATCACCAAGGCATCCGCCCCGTCGAGTTTGGCCTCAACGGTCAGCGACGGCAGCAAGCCGCGCATGGTGTCCAAGCCGGTGGCGACGGAGGCCACCACATTGATCGGACTCCGCTCGCCCTCCTCTCCCGCGCCCATCCCGACGATGTGTTCGGCCAGGGTGCTGATCCGTTCGGCGGCCGACAGCATGCCGAGAACATCCTCGCGCGCTGGATCGGCGAAACCGAGCGTTCGCGCCGCTCGCTCCGCGTGGGATATCACCGGCTGCAACAGGATCGCCAGTTCCTGGCCGATGCCGCGTGTCAATTGGCTGGTGGTCTGGGCGCGATAGACCCGGCCGAGTTCCGCCGTCATCCTGGCCTGTTCCTCTTCGGCCCGCTTCAGTCCGGTCACGTCCAAGGCGACCCCATCCCACACCCAGCCTGACTCTGTGCGAGTGGGCGAAGCCAGCACCCGCATCCAACGGGGGCGGCCAAGATAGGTGTCGCGGAGGCGGAATTCGAAATCCAGCGAGTGCGCCCCAGCCCGATACAGCGCCATCAGTACCACCGGCCGGTCCTCGGGACGCAACAGACGTCTCAGCAAGGAGCGCAGCGGCAGATCGACAACATCGGCCGGGGCCAGCCCGGTGATGTCGCGCAGCTTGCGACTGACACAGGCCACCGTGGCCGAGCGGTTGCCCGGTTGGTCGATCCGGAAGACGACGCCGGGGAGATTATCGGTGACCGCGCGCAAGCGCTCGGCGTTCTCGGTCCAGCGTCGCGCCTCAAAAAGATCCCCCTGCACCAGGCGTTCCTTCAGGGACTGGACGCTGCGGGCGATATCGCCCAACTCATCACCGGCCGATAGATCGGGAACATCCAGCGTCCTGACGCCGGAAGACAACCGCTGGATTGCGATGCCGATGCGGCGCAGCGGCGGCAGGATGCTCCACCCCAACGCCGCCACCATGGCCAGGGAGATCAGCAACAGGGCGCTGAGCGCAGCACCCAGTAACAAGGCGCGCCGCTCGGCGCCTTGCTGTAGCGATCCGGCGTCGGCGGCCAGGCGCTCGATCAGGCTGGTCTGCACCGCGTTGATTCGCTCGATGCGGGCGGCAGCGGCGTCCGACCACTCCTCGACCGTGATGCCAGCTGTTTCCCCGGCGGCCAAGCGTCGACGCAAGCCGTTGAAGACCGGGTCCGCCCGATCCGCCTCACCGAACTGCCGGGCCAAGTCGGGAGGGGCCAATTGCAGAAAGCCGCCAGCGAAGGCCTGCTGCTCGGTTGCCAGCTCCTGCAGGCTCTTGGTGGAATGACCCCGAATTCCCCCGCCCAGTAGGGCCACACCCGCCGCCCGCTCGCGGCCGGCGCGCTCCTTGACGTCAAGCAGGAACATGTAAGCCTGGGTGTCGGTGGCGAAGTTGGACGGCAGGATGGCACGGACCACCACCGGCACCACCGCATCCAGGTCGTCGATGGCGGTGGTGTAGATCTCGATCGTTTCGACCCCGTCGAAGCTTCCGGTGACGACGTCGGAGCGGATCTCGGGGACGATGTCCAGAGCCACCACCGCATTGTCGATGATCTGCTTGGCCGGACCCTCCGGCAATTTGGTCAGCAAGGCCGCCGCAGCCAGGTCGAAACGGCCATGGGCCTCGTCGGTGCGCTTGATCTGCTCAAGCATGCGTTCGGGATGGTCGCGCTTGCCGGCGGTGAGAAGCGTCGCCATGCCTCGCTCGCGCTGCAACTCGTGAACCAATCGGCCAACCTCGCCGTTGAGATCGTTGAGTTGGCGTAGCAGTAGCATCGAGCGGGACTGCTCGCACAATTCAATCACGACGGCGGATGTCAGGCCGATTAGCGCCAAGAGCGGGATTGCCGCCAACAAGGCGATGCGCCAGCGTAGCTTGATGAAGTCAAGACGGCGCGAGAAGCGGTGTGGCTTGGCCGAATCCGCCAGCTTGCCCCAGAAGGCGTGACGATAGGGCAGATCCTGACGGACGATATGGTCGGTCAGCCAAGCGCGGGCGTAGCTGGTGAGCCGCTCGATCAATTGAACGTCGTCGGCTCCCAGCGGGTGGGCGAGTACCACCGCCTGCGACGTCTGGTGTTCCGAGCGCCGTTGCGCCAATTGCGCCGACGTCAGTCCGGACAGCAGCCCCAATTCCTTGTCGAAATGGCGGTCGAACTCGGCCAGGAATTGGCGCAGTATCCTGACCGCCGCGCGGACATTGCCGTCGAGGCGCGCCGCCTCGGCACGCCCGACCAGGGCGATCAATTGGCGGTGCTCGACATCGACGGAATCGATGCCGATCACCAGCTCATCACTCCACTCGAAAGCTGTCATTGATTGTATCGCTCATCTGTCCGCCTCTTACTATAACAACCATCTATCGCTATGGATAGACGGATCTCGTCCAGATGAAACGGTATAATCGAACTATTCTAAGCTTGACGAACGTCAAGGCGCGATGATCGCGTCTGTGTATCTGGAGAAAAATAACAACATTATTTTAACATTGGCGGCGTGTTCTTGACGAAAATCAGATTTCTCGACGGCGACCCCGCCTACCATCCGCACCGAAGTGTTGGGCAACAGCCTATAGGTGGGGAAAATGAAGATCGGATTGAGAACGGCGAGCTTGCTCGCCAGTGTCAGTTTTTGCGCCGTCGCGGCAGGTCAGGCTTGGGCCGCCGAGTCGCTCCAGGACGTTATGACCCGTCGCGGGTTGACAGAAAAGGACGTGATGGCCGCCGCCAAGACCTATACTCCGACCGGCAAGCGTGACGAATTCATGGTGTTCAGCTCGGGCGGGCAGAGCGGCCAGATTATCGTCTACGGCGTCCCGTCGATGCGCATCATCAAGTACATCGGCGTGTTCACGCCCGAACCCTGGCAGGGCTATGGCTTCGATGATGAATCCAAGAAGGTGCTTGGCGAGGGCGGCGCGGTCGATGGTCGCCAGATCATGTTTGGCGACACCCATCATCCGGCGTTCTCCGAGACCAACGGCGATTCCGACGGCCAGTTCCTGTTCATCAACGACAAGAACACCCCGCGCATCGCTGTCATCGATCTGAAGGATTTCGAGACCAAGCAGATCGTCAAAAACCCTGTGTTCACCAACGAACATGGTGGCGCCTTCGTCAGCCCTAATACCGATTACATCATCGAGGCGGCCCAGTTGCCAGCTCCGCTGGGCGGCGAATACGCCCCGCTTGAGCAGTTCAACGAGAAGTATCGCGGCGGCGTCACCTATTGGCACTTCAATCGCGAGAAAGGCCGGATTGAGCCGGAGAACTCGTTCTCCATCGAAATGCCTCCCTACAGTCAGGACCTCTCCGATTTCGGCAAGGGCCCGTCGGACGGCTATTCCTTCACCAACTCGTTCTGCGCCGAACGTTATGTCGGCGGTATCGAGAAGGGCCGCCCGCCGTTTGAAGCCGGCTGCTCCGCCAAGGACACCGATTACCTCCATGTGGTCAACTGGAAGAAGGCCGAGGAGCTGTTCAAGGCCGGCAAGACCAAGATGGTCAACGGCATGGCGGTCATTCCGATGGACGTCGCGGCCCGCGAAGGCGTGCTGTTCCTGATCCCGGAAGTGAAGAGTCCTCACGGCGTTGATGTCACGCCGGACGGCAAGAACATCATCGTCGCCGGCAAGCTTGACACCCACGCGACGGTGTTCAGCTTCGCCAAGATCCAGGCGGCGATCGCCAAGGGCGAGTTCACCCACGACGATTACGGCATTCCGATCATCGACATGGCCGCAGCCATGGACCGGCAGGTGGAAATCGGCCTCGGCCCGCTCCATACCCAGTTCGATTCCAAGCCGTGCATCGCCTACACCTCGGTCTACGTCGATTCGATGGTGGCCAAGTGGAATTACTGCGAAGGCAAGGTGCTGGACAAACTTTCCGTCCACTACAACATCGGCCACCTGATGACCATGGAAGGTGACACCGCCCATCCCAAAGGCCATTACCTGGTAGCGCTCAACAAGCTGGCGATCGATCGCTTCAATCCGGTCGGCCCGCTGCATCCTCAGAATCACCAGCTGATCGACATCAGCGGTGACAAGATGCAGTTGCTCTACGATATGCCGCTGCCGCTGGGTGAACCCCACTACGCAGTGGCGATCGGGGCCGACAAGTTGAAGCCGATCGTCCGCTATCCGTTCGGCACCAACAGCCGTACCGACAGCAAGAGCGAGTTCGCCGTGCGTCCGGGTTCGGAGCATACCGATCACAAGCCCGGCAAGGTCGAAGTGTTTGGCACCGCCATCCGGTCGCACTTCACGCCAGAGATCATCGAAGCCACCGAAGGCGACGAGGTCACCGTTCACATCACCAACCTGGAACGCGCCGAGGACGAGACGCACGGCTTCGCGGTGTCGAAGCACAACGTCAACCTCTCGCTCGAACCGGGCAAGACCAGCTCGGCCACGTTCAAGGTCAACAAGGCCGGCGTCTATCCCTATTACTGCACCGAGTTCTGCTCGGCGCTGCATCTGGAGATGGAAGGCTACCTGCTGGTCCAGCCAGCCAATTACAAGGCTGGAGCCGCCAAGTCGGTCCAGGGCACGACCTACACCCAGGCCGATTACGACACCCGGGTGAAGAACAACGTCGCCACCCAGGCCGTGATCGACTCGGTGGTCGGCTATATCACCAGCGTCAACTACAAGGACTTCCCCACCGTGGTTTCCCTCGTCGAGGATGCCACCGACCAGCTCGGCTCCGCCAAGCAGGCCAAGGAGAAGTCCGAGGCGTTCGCCGAGAAGGGCGATTGGAGCAACGCCATGCTGTGGGCCGAACAGTGGTTCCAGTATCAGGTCAAGGCAGCCGATATCGGCCTGCGCGCCAAGACCTATCTGGAGCAGAACGGCGCCCAGAAGGTGGCGAAGTAAGATCGTAAACGTGAGGGGGGCGGAGCAATCCGCCCCCTTTCATCTCTCCACATGGGGAACATCCAATGCATTCGTCCCAAAAGTTCATCGCGGCCGCCGCCGCGGCGAGCGTTGTCGCCATGCTCGCCGCAGCCGCGCCGGCCCTTGCTGCCGATGGTAAGGCGCTGTTCACCGCCAAGGGCTGCGTCGCCTGCCACGGCGTGGAGGGGCGCAAGCCGACCCTGCCCACCTATCCCAGGTTGGCCGGGCAGAACCCCGACTACCTGTTCCAGCAGCTTTCCGACATCAAGGGCGGCAACCGGACCAACGGCCAAACCGTCGCGGTGATGAAGCCGATCGTCTCCAAAATCGCCGATGATGAGTTGCGCGCCCTGGCCGATTACCTTGGCAGCCTGGGGCCTTTCGCCGTAGCCGATGCCAAAGGTCCCGATGGCCCCGGCAAGCAATTGTTCCTGACCAAGACTTGCTTCGCCTGCCACGGCAAGGAGGGCAACAAGCCAGTGCTCAAAAATTATCCGTTCACCGCTGGCCAGAACAAGGCCTACCTGCTCCAGCAGATGAAGGACATTAAGTCGGGCAAACGTACCAACGGCGCCGTCTCCGCCATGGCGCCGGTGATGCATCTAGTCCCCGACGAAGATATGCCAGCCATCGCCGAGTACCTGTCTAACGTCAAATAATCGGGCGTCGCCGCCTGCTAAATTAGCCGCACGTCGCCGATCCGGAGAACACAGATATGAAGACCGTCATTCGCACCCTGGCCGTCGCCGCCGCCGCGACCACCATCTTCACCGTCGGCGCCCTTGCTGCCGAGAAAGGCAAGTCGGTCGGTGAGGCCGGCTATGTCTGGAACTCCGGTGGCGGCGAGGAGGATGAGGCGCTCAAGTTGAAGCCCAACGCCAAGGCCGGTAAGGACGTGTTCGAGGTGTGTTCGGCCTGCCATCAGCCGGAAGGCTGGGGCCTGACCGACGGAACTTTCCCGCAGCTTGCCGGTCAGCATTTCAAGGTGATCATCAAGCAGCTGGCTGACATTCGCGCCGGCAACCGCGACAATCCGACCATGTATCCGTTTGCCCTGCCCAGCCAGATCGGCGGAGCCCAAGCGGTGGCGGATGTCGCCGCCTACATCCAGACCCTGAAGATGAACCCGGAGAACGGCAAGGGCGAGGGTAACGACCTTGAACTTGGCAAAAAGCTGTTCGCTGAGAATTGCGCCAAGTGCCATGGCCCCAATGGCGAGGGCAACAACGAGAAGTTCTTCCCGCGCATCCAGGCACAGCACTACGCCTACCTGATGCGGCAGTATGAATCGATCAAGGGCGGCAAGCGCCGCAACGCCAATCCCGACATGGTCAAGCAGATCCAGCATTTCACCGAGCGTGATACCAAGGCGGTGCTGGACTACGTCTCGCGCCTGCCGGCTCCGGCCGACAAGGTCGCCCCCAAGGGGTGGAAGAATCCCGATTTCCAGTGAGGCGGACGCCATGAGTACCATCGTCAGAAGTACTTGGGTCGTGCGGGGGCTGACCATAGCCGCCATCGTTCTGATCGGGCTGGCCTATTTTTCACCGATCTGGTGGGTGTCGTTGAAGGCGGCAAACTATCCGCCTGAGACCTTCCCCGACGGCATCCGCATCCACTTCCACGCCAATGGCGTCTTCAACGGCTGCACGGCGCGGCCACAAAGCTCCGAGGTCGATGAGAGCGAGGCGCTCGATTGTGTCCACGAGATGAACACCATCAACCACTTCATCGGCATGCACCCGATCTCGAAGGGCGCCCCGTTGGAGCAGGCGGCCGCGCCCTATCTGTTCAGCCTGGTGGAAGCGCTGTTGTTGGCTTTCCTGTTCTACGGCGGGCCGTTGTGGTGGATTCTGCCAACCTCGGGCATCGTCATCCCGGTGGCTTTCGTCATCGATTATTCAGGATGGCTGTGGTGGTTCGGGCATACCCTAAGCCCGATGGGAGCGTTCACCGTCAAGCCGTTCATGCCGACGGTCTTTGGCGAGGGCAAGGTCGCCCAGTTCTCGACCTTCTCCTACCCCCATTACGGCTTCGGCCTGTTCGTTGCCGCCTCGCTGTGCCTGATCGTGGCGCTGTTGCTCCGACGCAAACAACTCGGCGGCCACTAACGGGGATATGGCGATGAAGGCGCCGCTCCCCTTGGGTGTGTTGGGGGTGATGGCGGGGGTGATGGCTTGGGCCGCACCACCGCCACCGTCGGCGCCCCAGGACGTCTCGGTGATCCAGGCGATGATCGACCGCGCGCGACCGGGAGAGGTGGTGGCGCCCCCTCCTGGCCGCTATCGCGGCCATGTCGAAATCGACAAGTCGATTACCCTGGACGGACGCAATCTGGTGAGCATTGATGCCGGTGGCTTCGGCAGCGTGGTGACGATCCGCGCCGATGGCGCAGCGGTGATGAACCTGCATCTGACAGGCACCGGCGAGAATCACGACACCGAGGACGCCGCCGTCCAAGTCCGGGCCAGCAATGTCCTGGTGCGCGACAATGTAATCGACGACGCCCTGTTCGGCATCGATCTGCAGAAATCCAACCACAGCACAGTCCGCCGCAATCGTATCACCTCGAAGCAAATAGATCTGGGTATGCGCGGCGATTCAATCCGACTGTGGTACTCGGAAGATAATATGATTGATTCCAATGAGATCCGCGATTCGCGGGATTTCGTATTGTGGTATTCCCAGCGAAACCGCATCAAGGGAAACATTGCCACGCACGGCCGCTACGGCCTGCATTTCATGTTCGGGCGCGATAACCTCATCGAGGACAACAAGTTTTATGATAACTCGGTCGGCATCTCCATGATGTATGACGAGGGTGACGTCATCCGTCACAATTATATCGGCCATTCGGTCGGCGCCGCTGGCACCTGCGTGTCGATGAAGGAGGCCAGCGCCATCACCGTCACCGACAACGAGATTCAGTATTGCGCCCAAGGCATCGCGCTTGACGTCTCGCCCTACCAGCCCGGCGCCACCAACCATTTCGAGCGCAATCACATCGTGTTCAACGATATTGCCATCAGCTTCCTCAGCGACTGGCACGACAACGAATTCCGCGACAACGACATCAAGGGGAACATGACCGAGGTGGCGGTGTTCGGCGGCGGTAGCGCCAAGCACAATCTGTGGGAAGGCAATTCCTGGGACACCTACGAGGGATTCGACCGCAATGGCGACGGTATCGGCGATACGCCGTTCACCCTGCTTGGCTATGCCGGGCGGGTCTGGATGGACGTGCCGACCACTCGCTTCTTCAAGGGGACCCCGCTGTTGGAAGTAATCGACTTCCTCGATCGCTTGGCGCCTTTCAGTCGTCCCGAGGTTCTCCTGGTGGATGGCAAGCCTAGGTTCGTCTCGGCGGCGGTCAAGGAAGATAAAGAGGAGAAATTGCCGTGAGTCGCAGTGTTGAAGCTCGCCGCAAATTCCTGCGGTCGGTGCTGTTCGGCGGCGCCACGATCGGAGCCGCCATGGCGGGCTGGCTGCCGGTCGCCCGGGCCCATACCCCAAGACTGCGCCCGCCCGGTGCGCTGGCGGAGAGCCAATTCCTCGCCGCCTGCATCAAATGCGGCCAATGCGTCCAGGTTTGCCCGGTCAAGGCGATCGATTTGGGCGACATCGATAGCGGTTTTGGTATGGGGGTGCCGCATATCACCGCCCGCACCCAGGCCTGCGACTTTTCCTGCGACGCCCTGCAATGCATTCTCGCTTGCCCGACCGGGGCGCTCAGTCACCATCCCAACAAAAAGGAAGAAGTGGCCATGGGTGTCGCCCGGCTGGATAAGCCGGATTCCTGCCTTGCGCGCCAGGGCAAGGGCTTTCACGGCGCGGCGCGCGGCACAAACTTCAAAGGCATCCATCGTTATGCCGAGATCGACCGCTGGAAGCCGGTCGCGATCGCCAGCCATCCTTATGATTTGCCGCTATGCGACTTGTGTGTCCGCGAATGCCCGATCAAGGACGCCATCGCCCTGGAACCGCTGACCGCCGATCCGGCCGATCCGCGACGAACCCCGGTCGTCAAGGATGCCTGCGTCGGATGCGGCATGTGCGAAATGATCTGTCCGGCTGACCCCACCGCCATCGTCGTCGATGCCGGACGCAATGGGAGTGCGGCATGAATTTGCTCAAATCCCTGGCCATCATGCTCGGCCGCGAACCGACCAAGCCCGCCGAGTCCGAGTTCACCGAAGGCGCGCGAGCCTGCCACGACTGCAAACGGGCCAACAAGCGCAGCAGCGAGGAGCGCGCCGAGATCGTGCACCAGATGCACGAGGCCCATAACGTCCACACTTGGCGCAATCGTCGCTGGGTCGCGCTGGTCCTGGTCAATCTGCTGTTCGTGCTGTCCTATCGGTTCGACGTGCAATTGGTGGAAGGGGCATTGACCGCCTCGCGGGTGATCGGCTTTCACATGGCCGACCTCAATTCGGCGCTGCAGGTGATGCTCGCCTTCAAGACCATTCTGATCAACCTAGTGATCGGCACCTCGACGGTGCTGGCGATGTGGTGGCTGCTGGGCGGCCGCACCTTCTGCTCATGGGTCTGTCCCTATCACCTGCTGGCCGAATGGGCTGAGGCTCTTCACCTCAAACTGGCGGCTCGACGCATCATCTCCGACCATCCGCTCGACCGTCGCTTGCGGTCCGTGCTGTGGCTGGCCTTCGCCGGTCTCTCCTTCGCCAGCGGTTACACCGTGTTTGAATTCATCTCGCCGACCGGCATCCTGTCGCGTGCCCTGACCTACGGGCCGGGGTTAAGCCTCGGGGTGGTGGCCGTTCTGCTGGCCATCGAGACGTTCTATTCGCGGCGGATGTGGTGTCGCTATATCTGCCCGATCGGTATCACCTATGGAGTGGTCGGCGCGGTATCCCCGCTCCGGGTCGTATTCCGCCCCGAAGGCTGCCACCACGAGGGCGCTTGCCGCAAGGTCTGCCTAGTTCCCCATGTGCTCGACTGCACCAAGAAGGGCTACGCCCCGGACCTCAAGGTCCCTATCGGTGCCGATTGCACCCGCTGCGGCTTGTGCGTCGATACCTGCCCCACCGGCTCACTCCGGTTCGAGATCAAGGGGCTGGACAAGCTGCTGTCACTCGACGAGAGGTCGCGATGATCCACTTCACGAATGTCGCCAAGACCTTTCGCAAGCATCGGGTTCTGGATGAGGTGACCCTGACCATGGGCCAGGGCGACCGCATCGCCTTGGTGGGCTCCAATGGCGCAGGCAAGACCACTCTGATCCGTTGCCTGTTGGGAGAATATGTCCACCAGGGCGAGGTCAGCGTCGATGGCCTAGCGCCACGCCGTCATCGTGGCGAAGTGCTGAAACGGGTCGGCTTCGTGCCGCAGATTCCCCCGCCCTTGAAGATGCCGGTGGGGGAATTGATCGGATTCGCTGCAAGCGTCTGCGGCAGCGACCCGGCCCGCATGGTGGCGGTGATCGAGCGACTTGGGCTGGACTTCGAGCGCATCCGCCGCCTGCCTTTCGTCAAACTGTCCGGGGGAATGAAGCAGAAGACGCTGATCGGCGTCGCCTTGGGGCGCGACAGCGACATTCTGATCATGGACGAGCCGGCCGCCAATCTCGACCCCGAGGCGAGGCACATCTTCTTCCGCCTGCTGGCGGATCGTCCTTCGGGCGGCGTTATGCTGATCACCAGCCACCGCCTCGACGAAGTGGCGGCTCTGGTCAATCGCGTTATCGAGATGGATATGGGCCGGGTTGTTCTCGACGATCGTGTCGCCGATGCGGTCGATATCACCAGCCGGATGGATTGTCGCATCGCCCTGGTGAGACCCGACTTGGCTTTCGCCCGCACCATCGGCGACTGGGGATTCTCCTCGGCCCAGGGGGGACAGACCTGGACCGGGCTGGTCAATGGTCCCGATCGTCTGCGCTTCATGTGCATGCTGTCCCGCTATACCGGCCTGATCGCCGGCCTGGAAATGAGCGAAGGCGAGGAGGCGCCGCGATGTGCGATTGCCGGAAACTGAAACGCCGCCACGTTCTCGGCTTCGGCGCCGCCCTGCTGGCAACGGGACTAGCCCGCTGCGGCGGCTCCGGTGGGGGCCCTGAAGCGGTGCGCTGGGGGCGCGAGAACTGCGCCTATTGCGGCATGATCATCGACGATCCACGCTTCGCCGCCGAAATCCGCGATCCCGCCGGCAAATTGTCCAAGTTCGATGACATCGGTTGCGCCATGACCTTCCTCTCCCGAGGCGGCTTGATCGGCAATCTCGCCGCCTCGTTCTGGGTCGGAAACAGCGATGCCAGGGAGATCGCCTGGATGGATGGCCGCACCGCTTGGTATCTGGCCGGCCGCAAGTCGCCGATGGCTTATGATTTCGGCGCGGTGCCTGCGCGGGTGGATGGGGCGGTGGATTTCGCCGATTTTGCCAAGTTGGTGGCCGCCAAGGGCTCGACCAGCCGCTGCGAGCCGTCGATGCAGGGGAGGGGCTGACATGAGGGCTCTGTTATTGTCGGCACGCCTCGACATCACCGAATCGCTCCGGGCCCGATGGTTCCTGTTTTACAGCATCGTGTTCGGGGGAATCGTCACTCTCTTGTTCGTGTTCGGCTTGACCGAGTCCCGTGTGCTGGGCTTCACCGGCCTGTCCCGGCTGCTGGTCACCTATATCCAGCTCTGCGTCGCAATCCTGCCGGTCTTTATTCTGATCACCACCGTTCGCTCGGTGGCGGGGGACCGCGAGGCCGGAATCTACGAGTACATGCTGTCGCTGCCGGTGCCACTGGGCGCCTGGTACTGGGGCAAGATGCTGGGACGTTTCACCGTAGTGTTTTTGCCGGTGTTTCTGGCCATGACTGCCGCGGGCATCTATGGCGAATATCGCCATGTCGGCACACCGTGGACGCTGTTCATGGTCTACACCGCGCTATTGGTGTCGCTGGCCTGGTCGTTCCTGGGGCTTGGGATGCTGATTTCGAGCCTAGCGCGCTCGCCCGACGTCGCTCAGACCGGGGCTTTCCTGATCTGGCTGGTGATGCTGCTGTTCCTCGACCTGATCCTGCTCGGCGTGCTGATCCGTGAACGCCTACCGCTGGAGGCGGTGGTGGGTATTGCCGTGCTCAATCCGCTGCAATCGTTCCGCACCGCCGCCATCCTGCTGTTCGATCCGCAAATGGTGGTGTTGGGACCAGCAGCCTTTGTCATTCTCGACGGGCTTGGCCGAACCGGTTATCTGATCTTCGCCCTGGTGTGGCCAGTGACGCTGGGCACGATTTGCGCCTGGGTCGGCTATCGAATATTCCGCCGAGGAGACCTGCCGTGACGCTTGCCGACAGCTTCGGCTTCCACCCGGTTACCCCCGAGGAGCGCCAGCAGCGGATTCGGCGGGTGTTCGAGGCGGTCGCCGGCCGCTACGATCTGATGAACGACGTGATGAGCTTTGGCATCCATCGCCTGTGGAAGCGGCGCATGGCGCAGGTTGCGGCGCCGCGCGCCGGCCAAACCATCGTCGATCTGGCCGGGGGCACCGGCGATGTCGCCCGATTGCTGGCCGGTCCCGACCGCGAGGTCATGGTGTGCGACCCCTCGGCGGCGATGATGGCGGTGGGGTGCCGTCGTTGTCCCGCCACCGTCCGCTTCGTCGAGGGTGCCGCCGAGGCGATGCCGTTCGAGACCGCCAGCGTCGATACCCTGACCATCGCCTTCGGGCTTCGCAACGTCACTCTTCTGGAATCGGCACTCGCTGAAATTCTCAGAGTGCTGAAACCGGGTGGACGGTTCATTTGTCTGGAATTCTCACAACCGGTAGCGTTGCTACGACCATTCTACGACCTCTATTCCTTCGCTGCGATTCCGCGTCTAGGGGCCTGGATTGCCGCAGAGCCCGAGGCCTACACCTATCTAGTCGAGTCGATCCGCCGCTTCCCAGACCAGAGCGCCATGGCCGATCTGATGCGTCAGGCCGGCTTTGTCGATGTTTCCTGGCGCAATCTCAGCCTGGGCATCGCGTGCCTGCATGTCGGTGCCAAAAAGGCCGATGGATGAACCAGCCCGGAGGTTGGCGCCTATGGTTGCTGGCGGCGTTGATGAGCATGGGCATGGTTCCGGGGTGAACGAGACGACGGTGGGTGTGTCGCGAGCAAGGAGAACGAAATGATGAAGACGATTCGATTGGGTCTGCTGACCGCACTGATGGCCATTCTGATTCCGCTGGCGGCCACCGCCCACGAGTTCAAGCTCGGCGAGCTGACCATTGGCCATCCTTGGGCAAACCCCAGCATCGGCGGCTCCACCAACGGCGCCGTCTTCCTGACCATCATTAATGGCGGCACGGCGGCAGACCGCTTGATCGGTGTGGCCTCGCCGGTCGCCGGCAGGGTCGAGTTGCACACCCATCTGATGGAGGATGGGGTGATGAAGATGCGCAAGATCGAGGGCATCGATGTCGAGCCGGGCGCGCCGATCGCGCTGAAGCCGGGTGGGTTACATGTCATGCTGATCGGGTTGAAGGCGCAGCTGAAGGACGGCGATAGCTTCCCGCTCGATCTGACCTTCGCCAAGGCCGGCACAGTCACCACCACCGTCATGGTCCAGGCCTCCGCCACCATGGAGGGGATGGAAGGGATGCATCACCAACACTGAGACCGCCAACTCCAATAGCCTCCCGTTGACGGCGGGAGGATGTTTTTCTGGGTTTCTTGCGGAGGGTAGGGTCATGAATCGCAGAGAATTGATTTTCTCGGCCGACGAGCATATGGACCACGCCACCTGCAAGACCTGCGCGGCGGAATGCCAGAAGGCGATCTGATAGTACCGGTGCGCCGCCCGGGACCATGATCCGTGGCGGCTTGACGAAAGTCCATTTCCGAACGTCGGAAATGGTCTAGGATGCCTGCCTCTCACGTTGTTCGAGGCGACTTTGAACCAGGCTCGGCTTAGGTCGGCACGTCCCAACCGGTCACTTAGTGATCGGATGAGGCGTTTCGCCACCTGGGTCTGCCTGCTGGCGCTGGCTTTCAACACCCTGACCCCGCTGGCCCATGCGGCGGCGATGGAGCGGGCCGCCGCCGAAAGCGTCGATTTCGTCTGCCACGCCGGCCAACCCGCAGATGAGAACGGCCGGCAGGCGCCCGCCTCTGACCAGGGCACCCAGGACCATTGTCCGCTCTGCGTCCTGTTCACAAGCCATTCGGCGGCCCTATCGACGGACACCGCCGTCCCCCTGACACCGCCGTCCATGCGGGGAGCGGTACTGGCCATCCCGACGACGGCCGACACCCTTGCGCCCGGCGCCGAATCCCGCGCCTTCAATCCCCGCGCGCCTCCCGTTTCCGCCTGACCGCACGCTTCATTGGGGGCGATCAACCCTCCGTCAGGATTTTGGATCCGGAATTCCGCGATGTCTCATCACGCGTCACGCGCGCCGTTGCTGGCCACCGCCAGCCTTCTCGCCCTATGCCTTCCCGCCGCCTCGGCCTTCGCCGACGACGTTCCGCCGATCCCGGCTCCGCCGCCCAGCTCCCAGGCGGTACAGCAGGTGATCAGCACCGACACCAAGACGGCGCTGCCAGACAACATTCCGGCGGTCGTGGTAGATTTCTCGGACAAGCAGATCGAGGAGAGCGTTAACGCCATCACCTCGGCCGAGACGCTGAAATACCTGCCCGATCTGGAAGTGCGCGAGCGCTATATCGGCGACCGCAACGGCCTGATCGCCACCCGCACCACCGGCACCACCTCGGGCGCCGAATCGCTGGTCTATGCCGACGACCTGCTGCTGTCCAACCTTCTGGGCAACAGCTACAGCTATCCGCCCCGCTGGGGAATGGTCTCGGTCCCCGAAATCAAGGCCATCGATTTCGTCTATGGGCCGTTCTCGGCGATCTATCCCGGCAATTCCATGGGTGGCGTCTTGACGATGACCACCAAGATGCCCGACCACCCCACCGCCTACGCCGACGCCAAAACCTTCGTCGAGGATTTCAAGCTCTACGGCACAGAAGAATACAACCCCGGCTTCGACGGCAGCGCTGGCTTTGGCAACAAAGTGGGCAACCTGTCCTATTGGGTGGACGCCGATCATCTCGACGCCCATGGGCATCCCATGAGCTTCGCTACCGTCAGCACCGGCGGCGGCGACGGGTTCGGCACTTCGTCGGGGACGACCACCGCCCCGACGGGCTGCGGCACCATCAAGATTTGCGCCCCCATCGGCTCGCTCACCGGCTACAAGGTCGATACCGATTCCTACGGCAACACCCGCTATGTCTTCGGCGCCTACTCGATCGACCACACCATCCAAGATCAGGGCAAGCTGAAGCTGGCCTACGACATCACCCCGGATATCCGCGCCACCTACACCTTGGGGCTGTGGGGCAACACGTCGAATGAATCTTGGCAGTCCTATACCAGCAACACCGCTACCGGGCAGACCTTCACCAACGGCTACGTCCAGACCGGCGGTAAATGGTACAGCGTCTCCAGCATGGGGCCGGAGACCATCCAGGAGTTGCACATGATGAATGCGGTGTCGCTCAAGAGCGACACTCACGGGCGCTTCGACTGGTCTCTGGCCTACAGCGATTATTCCTACCTTCAGGATGACACCCGCATCGCCAGCACCAGCTTGGCCGGCACGGGTTTGGCCGGCAGCCTGGGCGGCACCAACCAAAAAATGGCGGGAACCGGCTGGGAAACCGTCGAGGCTCGAGGCATTCTGCGGCTGAAGGACCTGTGGGACGGCAAGCACGAAGTGACGGCGGGCTATCATCAGGACGGCTACAAGCTCAGTTCCTACACCTACGCCAATACAGATTCCTGGCAAAAGGACGACGGCACGCTATCCGCGTCCTCGCTCGGCGGCACCCAGACGCAAGCGGGCTATGTGCAGGATGCCTACCAGTTCTTGCCCGATTGGACCCTGACCCTGGGCGGCCGCGAAGAATTCTGGTCGGCGACCAACGGCGCCAATTACGCCGCCTCGACCGGCTGGATCGATTATCCCAACCGTACCGCCGTCAACTTCTCTCCAAAGGCCGCCCTGGCCTATCAGGTGACCCCCGACTGGGCCGAGCGCGTTTCGTTCGGTAAGGCGTATCGCTACCCCACTGTCACCGAATTGTTCCAAACCGGCCTGAACGCCACCAACGCCCCCGATCTGGCCCCGGAAGAAGCTTGGTCCTACGACTGGACATCGGAATACACCTACCGCCGCAACACCGCGCGACTGTCGCTGTTCGAGGAATTTCGCCAGAACGCCATCGTTTCGCAGACCAATTATCAAGTGACACCCAACGTGTCGGGCTACCAGAACGTCGCCAAGGTGCGCATGCGCGGCGTCGAAGTGGCCGACGGAGTCAAGGATGCCGGGATCGACGGGCTGGATTTGAGCGGCAGCGTCACCTACACCCAGTCCACCATCACCAGCGACCCCGAATACACCCTGGCCAACGGCGCCCCCTTCCCCCGCATTCCCATGTGGCGGGCCAAATTGCTGGGCGTCTATCACGTGAACGAGAAATTGAGCACCTCGGTCGGCATGCGCTATTCCGGCAAGGATTACACCTCGCTCAACGCAGCCGACACCAATGGCGGCGTCTATGGCGGTATCAGCGCCTATTTCGTGGTCGATTCGCGAGTGACCTACAAGGTGGCGGACGGAGTAATGCTGGCGGCCGGTGTGGATAACGCCTCCGACGCTCACTATTTCGTCAGCCCCCACCCCTATCCGCAAATCACCGGCTTCACCGAAGTTAAGTTTAGCTACTGATCATGACCGCCATCGCCGGGACCTGGACGCGACGGGGGGGGCGCATCGGCTTGGTGCTGGCGCTCCATGCCGCCGTGCTCCAGGTGGTTCTGAACGCCCCCACGCCACGGCGGATGTCGGCTATGCCGCCATCCGTCGATGTGGCGCTGATCGCGCCGCCCAAACCACCTCCGGTGGTATTGCCGCCCCAAGCGCCCAAGCTGGCCCCCAAAGTGGCGGCCCCACCCAAGCGGGCGCCGTTGTTGGTTGCCAAAGCGGCGGTGGCAGCGGTGGATGATGCTCCGATGGCGATGCCCGCAGAGCCAGTGAAAACGCCTCCGCCCAGGGCCGCGCCAGCCCAGGTGGAGACACCGGCAGTGCGGATCGCCGCTCGAATCGACGCCTCGGTATCCTGCCCCTCGCCGGATTACCCCCGCGCCTCGAAGCTGGCCGGGGAAACCGGAACGGTCCGCCTGCTGTTCCTGATCGGCACCGAGGGGCAGGTAATGGAAAGCCGGGTTGAGGCGTCGAGCGGTTCCAGCCGCCTGGACGAGGCGGCCCGCCAGGGGCTGTCGCTTTGCCACTTCGCCCCAGGGACGGTCGATGGGCGGCCGGAATTGTCCTGGGCCCGGCTTGATTACGTTTGGAGACTGAGATGACACCGTCTTACGCCTCGCTCCGGCGCTGGTGCCGCCGCCTGCATTACTGGTTCGGCATCGGCCTCGCCCTTCCGATCCTGTTGATCGCAGTGACCGGCTGCGTCCTGACCTTCGGTCGCGAACTCGATTCCATACTGTGCCCGGACCTTTATCGGGTGGCCGGGCCCGAGCAAACGGTATCGGCGCAAAAGATTCTGGAGACCGCCAGCGAACTGTCCCCCGCCCCCATCATCGGCCTTCAGGTTCCCGATGGCGTCCTTCCGGTGTGGATCGTCAGCCAGGGTACCGGCAAAGGCGAGAACATGGGGGTGCAGGAAGAAAGCTTCTTCGATCCCTCTACAGGAAAGCTGCTGGGCCGACGCCTGACCGCCGAAGCGCCCATCCGTTTCGTCCATCGCCTGCACAATGCCTTCCTGCTGGGCGCCGACGGCCGTCAGGTCGTGGGCTTGGTAGGGCTGGTGATGGCGGGAATGATCCTCACCGGATTGGTGGTGTGGTGGCGCCCGGCGCAAGGTGTGCGGCGCTCCTTCCTGCCCCGCTGGGGACGGGGCACGCGCCTGCTGCTGGATCTGCATACGGCGACGTCATTGTGGCCGTTCGTGGTGATCGTGGTGCTGACCGTCACCGGCATCACCATGGAATTCCCGCAAGCCACCCGCGCCATCCTGGGCCAGACCGGCGAGTCGCACGGGATGGGACGGCCGACGCGGTTGCCCTCGGCCCCCACCGCCATCAGCGCTGATCTGGCCATGGCCATCGCCCAGGACACAGCGCCGGAAGAGCAATTGGTCAGCCTAGCTCTGCCAAGCGGAAATCACCGCCACTGGCGCGTCGTCTTACGGCCCCGCCACGGCCCGTGGCGTGAGCGCCATCAGGTGATGGTCGATGCCGAAAGCGGCGAAATTCATGCCGAAGCCGCCGCGACCGGGGGAATGGCCGCTGCCTATCTGGCGCTGCAACACGCGCTGCATAGTGGCGCGGTGTTCGGCCGCCTGGGACGGGTCGTGGTCCTTGTCACTGGCCTGTGCCTAGCGTTTTTGACTATTTCCGGGCTGCTGGTATGGGCCAAGCGGCAAATGCGTCAGTCCCGCGACGCGACCGAATGCGACTGTACGCAAGACCTTTCTGCGGAGAACACATGATGATTGCGGAAAACCCCTACGGACTGGGCGCGTTGTGGGAGCAAGGCGACCTGGTGGCGCAAGCCACCCTGGCGATCCTGGCCATCATGTCGGTGGCCACTTGGTCGATTCTGATCGGCAAGCTGGTTGAGCAATCCTTGTTGCTGCGAAAGGCAAAGGCGATCAAGGCCGGCTTTTGGTCGGCCGGCAGCGTGCGGGCAGCGACCAACACCCTGTCGCCCGAGAACCCGTTTCGGGCCATCGCCCTGGCCGGAATCGACGCGGTCGAGCGCCACGACGAGGGCCTACTGGCCAAGATCGATCTGCATAGCTGGGTGACCATGAGCCTGCAACGGGCCGTTGGCGACGTGATTTCGCACGGCCAGAACGGCCTGTCCGTGCTGGCCACGGTTGGTTCGACCGCGCCCTTCGTCGGTTTGTTCGGCACGGTGTGGGGGATCTACCACGCGCTCACCGCCATCGGCATCGCCGGACAAGCCTCGATCGACAAGGTGGCAGGGCCGGTGGGCGAGGCGCTGATCATGACCGCCTTCGGACTGGCCGTCGCCGTTCCAGCGGTGCTGGGCTACAACCTGCTGGTCCGGCGCAACAAGCTGGCGTCGGAGCAGGTGCGCAACTTTGCCACCGATCTGCACGCGGTTCTGCTGGTCGGCCTGGGCGAGGAGCGCAAGGTCGCCCCGGCACGCGCCGTCGCCGGAGCCAGGTGATCGCCATGGCCATGCATTTCGGCCCCGCCTTGGGGGATGACGAGGACCAGCCCCTGGCCACCATCAACACCACGCCGCTGGTGGACGTGATGCTGGTGCTGCTGATCATCTTCCTGATCACCATTCCGGTGGTCACCCATTCGGTGCCGGTGGCGCTGCCCAAGGAGACCGCGCAGATCGCAGCCGGCGAAGCGGGGGCCAAGACCATCGCCATCGACCGGGCGGGAATTCTGTACTGGGACGACGAGGCGATGGTCGGAGACGCCCCCTTGGCCGAGCGATTGAAGGCGCTGGCGACCGACAATCCCCACGCGGTGGTGCGGGTGCGCGGCGACCAGGAAGCACGCTACGAGGCGGTGGCCAAAGTCCTGCGTCTGTGCGGCGAGGCCGGCATCGCCAAGGTCAGCTTCGTCACCGAGCCTCCCGCTCGCGGCGAGGGGAGGTAAGCATGGCCATTAATTTGGGGCCGGGCGGCGACACTGACGGCGACTTGGAGGAGATGGTCGAGATCAACACCACGCCGCTGATCGATGTGATGCTGGTCCTGTTAATCATGCTGATTATCACCATACCCTTACAGACCCAATCGATCGACCTCCATTTGCCGGTGGCCAAAGCCGAGCGCCCGTCGGTCCCGCCCGCAGTGATCGTGGTCGATCTCGATGCGGCCGGGGTCGTGCACTGGAACGGCCAGTTGGTGACCGACGGCCCGGCGCTCGGCACCCTCCTGGGCGAGGTCGCCCGTCAACCCGACCAACCGGAACTCCACCTCCAGGCCAATCGCGATACCGCCTACAAGCACTTGGCCGCATTGTTGGCGGCTGCGCAGCGGATCGGGGTCCGTAAAATCGGCATAATCCAAATGGCTGGTCCGTAAACGGTCGCCTAACGCCCCCACATCCTCGCCGGTGTCATTGAGCGAGACTAGCCGCCGCAAGATCGCCGGCAACCAAGCGCTGACCGATGTCTTCCGTCGGCCGCCGTGGCTGGCCGAGTGCGTCGCCACCCAGAGCCGGCGCGATCCTTTGCCCAAGGTCTAATCCCTGCACGCCCCAGAAGTGGAGTGCATCGGCAAGGGCAAGGCGCACAAGCCCTACGAATTCGGCGGCAAGGTCACCGTGGCCACCACCAACGCCCGCTCACCCCGCGGCCAATTCGCCGGCCACAACTTCCGCCTCCTGCTCAGGTGGCTGAGATTTCCTTTTTGCCCTGATTCTGGGATGGATGATGACGCTGACCCGTGACCGTCAGACCGCCGCCGCGCCGGCCTGATCGCCGACGGCGGATTTTTCACGGACGACGCCCGATTCCGAGTGACGGATAACGTCCCGCATCGCCGGTACTTTCTGCCGGCCGGTCTGATCTGCTCCGGCGGCATTGTCCGTATGCAGCGGACGATGAGCGCTAAACCCCCAGCAATTCGTTGCCCCGAAGCACTCGCACAATTTGTTTGACTTGGCCTGTCACGATTTCCTGATCACAAGCGGGCGAGAGCTGAGATAAAAGAAAGCCTGAGGCCGTCTTCCCAACATATGTCCGCAGAAGGACCCGCCTAATCCCATCAAAGGCTAATGGCTGAAGCTCAACGAGCACATCGCAGCCGGGAACCGCCGGCTTACCCGGGTGGGCAATGATGAGGTCGCCCTCGTCATAGCGTGGGGACATGCTGTCGCCAATTATGTAGACGGCAAACGCGGCGCGGGCGCCGGCCAGCGCGGGCAGCCGCCGCACTCGATCGATCACTTCGCCAGTCAGCACAAAATCGCAGTCCCCCGAACCGCAAACGCTGCCGATCACGGGC
>Ga0316222_1001188_pt1 | contig 33360 bp, 33 predicted proteins | sample TBH18011metaG_FD_206008 | JGI IMG/M metagenome (GOLD analysis project Ga0316222, IMG submission 206008) | Freshwater microbial communities from Trout Bog Lake, Wisconsin, USA - TBH18011 | ecosystem: Environmental > Aquatic > Freshwater > Lake > Hypolimnion/Profundal zone | place: USA: Wisconsin... | reverse complement strand
CTCTCGAAGAACTGCTCGGCGGTGGAAAGCTTGGCGAGGGCGGCGAGGACCATGATGCCTCCTTTAAATCATAGCGACCGGTCTGTCCGACGCTTCGTGATGGAAGCGCCGCAGATCATCAGGGGTGGGCGTGGTCTTGGTGGATACGGCATGATGGCGGATGCGGGCCAGCAGCACCCGGCCCTCGCCCGCATCGATGTCGAGGCCGATTTCGCGGCAGGCATGCAGCACCGAGGTCAGTCCGGAATGCTTTCCCAGCACCACCCGGTGATCGCGGCCCAGTTCGGCCGGGTCCAAGGATTGATAGGTGCGGCGGTCCCGCAGCAATCCGCTGACATGGATGCCGGATTCATGGGTGAAGATATTGGCGCCGACGATGCTCTTATCCACCGGCACCGGCCGCCCGGAGGCTTCGGCCACCAGCCGCGACACCGTGCCCAAGGCCCGTTTATCGACGCCGGTGGCGCGGCCGTATAAATGCTCCAGCGCCACCACCACTTCCTCCAGCGGGGCGTTGCCGGCGCGCTCGCCCAGGCCGTTGACGGTGGTGCTGACATGGGTGGCCCCGCCCCGGACCGCCGCCAGCGAATTGGCGGTGGCAAGGCCGAGATCATCATGGGCATGAACCTCCAGCTCCATGGAGGTGGCGGCGCGCAAGGTGACGAAGCGGTCATGGATGCCGAACGGATCCATGATCCCCATGGTGTCGGCGAAGCGGAACCGCCGCGCCCCCGCCGCCTCGCAGACCTCCACCACCCGGCACAGGAAATCCGGATCGGCGCGCGACGAATCCTCGCCGCCGACCAGCACCTCGAAGCCGAGATCGCGCGCCTTGCGGATCATGACATCCAGATGCCCCAGCGCCCAGGCGCGGTCGCGGCCCAGCTTGGCCGCCAACTGCAGATCCGAGACCGGGATGGATAGATTGACCGTGGTCAAGCCGCAGGCCGCCGCCGCCGCCAGATCGTCGTCGCGCATGCGGCACCAGGCGATCAGGCGGGATGGCAGGCCGAGTGCGGCGACGGCGCGAATACCGGCCCGCTCGTCCTCTCCCATGGCGGGGATTCCCACCTCGATCTCCGCCACCCCGGCGGCGGCGAGGGCCGTGGCGATCGCCAGCTTCTCGTCCAGGCGGAACACCACCCCGGCGGTCTGCTCGCCGTCGCGCAGCGTGGTGTCGTTCATCACCACAACCGGGGGCATCACCACAACCGGGGGCAGGGACATGGCCCTGTCCTCAGCCGCAGGTCTTGCTGGCGCAGGAACACCCGCCGGTGGCGGCGGGGGCCGGAGCGTTGGGGTTGTCGAACACGAAGCCGGTGCCCATGGCGGAATTGTCCACGTAATCCATGGTGGCGCCGGTCAGCCACAGGGCCGAGGACGGATCGACGAACACCTTGACGTCGGCGAAATCCAGCACCTGGTCGTCCTCGGCGGCGGCATCCTCCAGCCCCATATTGTAGGAAAAGCCGGAGCAGCCTTTCTGCACCATGATGCGCAGGCCCTTATATTCGCCCTGGCAAACGTCGCGGATAACGTCAACGGCCTTGTCGGTCAGGTTCAACATGACGGCTCTCCTTGGCTGCGATTAATCCTAGATACCGACGAGCCACTGTCGTTGCTCGTCTTGTTGTCCCTCAAGCGCCGGGCGCTGTGGGCTTCGCCCTTGCCGTCCCGCCATCGAACTGAAAGATCAGTTTGATGGCGGGACGGTACGAAAGAGACATAGCAAGGGGGATGCCAGACGCTAACTCATTGAAATAAAGCGCTGTTCTCTCCGGACAGTCCCGACGGAATCGAACAATGTCGGGTTTGCGACAGGGGGGGGATCGGTCAGAAGCGGCGAACCGTCCTCGACGCCGAAGCAAAGGACGGCATCGACGCAGATCTCGCAATTGGGCGATTTGCAGATCACCACCCCTTCGCGCCGGCAGAGTTCGCGATAGAAGAACTTCTTCCACTTCATGTCGCGATTGTTCAGCTCGGCGAGGCCGCGAAAGTGACGCCGCATCAGACCCGACAGGTCGGCCCGGCCGGTCAGCCCCAGATCCTGCCACAGATGGTTGGACCCCAGCGCGCGGCGGGCGATCACATGGGCCAGCCACTCCTCCTCCAGCAGGCCGCGGCTGCGGAAGTCCAGCAGCAGCGCCCGCAGATCGGGTTCTTCCGGGGCCAGCGGCGCATCCTCGCGCCCGGTGCGCGACAGGCCCGACAACAGCCCCGGCGCCTGGGGGAAATAACGCCCTACCACGGCGGCGAGGCATTCCGACGACAGGCCGAGTCCATGGGTCAGGGGCTGGTCCCTGGCTTCGAACGCCACGGCGATGGCACAGGCGAACAGGTGGCGGTCGAACGGATCGCCGCTGCCGGAACCGGCCATCAACCGACTGTAAAGGTCAGATGCCATGACGCGATCCTCCCTCGGAGCACGGACGGAACGCCCGCGCTCCGGTGCGGTCTCTTCCGACGAGCCAATGCCTTGGCTCGTCTCGTTGCCCTCAAGCGCCGGGCGCTGGCGCTGGGCTTTCGCGGCATAAGCCGCGCCGGGCTTTGCCCGCAACTCCTCGCCAAGGCAGAGATGCCTTGGCTCGTCGGTGTTACGCCGGAATCGGTTCGTGGGTCTGGGCCTTGGAGCCGCACACCGCCAGGCACGAGCCGCAGCCGATGCAATTGCCGGCATTGCCAAGGGTCATGACCTTACGCTCGACCTCGCCGTCCTCGTCATCGAACGGGTCGACGAACTCGCCGTCCTCGTTGACGCCCATCAGCTTCATCACCGCCTGAGTACAGACCTTGAAGCAGCGGCCGCAGCCGATGCACAGTTCGGTGGAAATCTCGGTGAGGTATTTGGGGACCCAGACGCTGCCGTCGCGGGTGATGAACTGGCGAAAAGACATGGAACTCTCCCTCTCTCTTGGGGATGGGGCAATGATATGAATCAGGCGGCGGTGGCGGCGACCTGGGGGAAGGCCTCGATGGCGGTCACCCCGGCTTCGATGATCTTGGCGGCCTTGTCGATCATGGCCTCGACACTGTCGAAGCCGAAGCGATGGAGGTCGCGCAGATAGGCGTTGATCACCACCAGCCGGCCGGCGGTCAGCAGCATGCGGCCCCAGCCTTCGTGGTTGATCTTCATGATCGGGGCACAGGCATGGCCGGTGCGCTTTTCGATGGCCATGCCGATGCAGTTGTAGAACAGCTCCAGCCGCCACAGGATGTCCGGGTCGGGATCGCCGATCAGCGGGATTTCGCGCCGCTGCTCCTTGGTGACGATGAAGGGGTCGATGATCTCGTCGTCGGTCACGGTCTCCCAGGCGCCGCTGCTGTCATGGGCGCGGATCAGCATCAGCAGGGACTTGATGAACGGATCCTGGGTGACGCTCGCGGGGTGGGCTGCTGTCTCGGCCATGGCCGTCCTCCTCAGTTGTCGTCGATGAAACGTTCGTCGCCGGCCTCGCCGTCGCGCATGGCCTTGCGCAGCCAGGGCGGCGGGTTGCCCTTCAGCATGGTCCGGACCCGCTCGATCACCGCGGTGATGGCCTCGTCGGCCGGCAGCTTGATGGGGTGGACATTGGCGCGCACCACCCGCGCCGCCGCCGGACCGCCGATGGCGCGGCAGAACAGCAGCGCCGAACCTTCCAGCGCCCCGATCTTGGCCGAAAGGCGGTCCTCGCCATCTTCCCGATGGCTGCCGTCCTCGGCGCTGACATTGTCGAACTGGACGGCTTCGAGGAAGGTATGCCCCTCGGGGCCGACATCGTAGAACATGAAGGTCTTGGCGCTGGCGAAGTGGGCGTCGACGCGTTGGCGATCCTGGGTGGCAACGGCGATTCTCATGTGACCTCCTTTGAGTTGCGGCGGGCGGCCGCTGTCTGGTTCGGCTGGGTCAACCAGCCGTAGCCGCCGAGTGGTCATGATGGCGCTCCGTGGCGTGGGCTTGGCCGGATGACTGACCATGGGCCGGGCGCTCCATCAGGATATTGCCGAGCTGGGTGATCAGGTTGCGGGTGCCGCCATAGCCGGCGCTGACCAGATGGGCCGCGCCCAATCGGTCGAACACCGGAAAACCGGCCCGGAACAGCGGGATGCCGTGGCGGGCCGAGACCTGGCGGGCGTTGGAATTGGCGATGATCAGATCGCAGCCGCCGGCTTCCAGGATCTGGTCCTCCATATCCTCGAAATCGCCGACCACCACCCGCTCGGTCTTCAGTTCGGCCAGCATGGGCACCGCCTGGGTGGTGATGGCGGCGGCGATGGTCGCCCCCATGTCGGAGGCCAGCTTGCCCATGGTCCACAGCAGCGCCGGCTCGCCGGCGATGGCCAGGGCGCGGCCGCCGAAATAGAAATGGCCGTCGAGCATGGCGTCGACCAATTGCGAGCGGGCGCGCCGCTGCCGCGCCGGCACCGGAATGCCGGCCACCGAGGACAGCGACACCATCAGGCGATCCACCGCCTCCAGCCCGGTGACCCGGTCCAACACCAGTGAGGGAACGCCGGTTTTGTCCTGCAAGGCCTTGGTGGCGATGCGCATATGCTCGCCGATGGCGATGGTGATCCGGGAGCGGCCCATTTCACGCACCGTGGCGACGCTGGTCCCGCCCAGGGTAGTGGGGGTGTAGCAATCGGGAACATGGCCGTCGAGCGAGTCGGACAGATCAGGCAGCGCCACCGTTTCCAGGCCGAAATCGGCGATGATATCCTTCAGCGTCTCGACATCGCCGGGGGTCAGATGGCTGCCCGGCAGCAGGTTGACCCGATTGAGGGTGCTCTGGCCATGGGCGGGAACCACCAGCTGGTGGATGATGGCGGTGACCGCCTTGCCCCAGCCGGTCTCCAGCGAGCCGGCGAAGTCGGGCGCGCTGACATCCACCACGGCGATATCGTTGAGTTCCTTGTTGCGGGCGCGGATGGCCTTGACGTCGCCGGCCATGTCCTCGCCCCGGGTCTCGGTCAGGGCGGTGGAGATCAGGCCGATGATTTCGGGCTTGGCGCGCTTGGCGATGTTGAGCAGCCCCTGCTCCACCTGGTCCATGCCGCCCAGGATGGTGCTGATCTCGTTCATGGCGGTGGTCTGGAGCGGAATGGCCTCGCGGAAATGGCGGACCATCATCACCAGGGCGAAGGCGGTGCACCCCTGGCTGCCGTGGAACATGGGCAGGCAGCCCTTCATGCCCATGAAGGCCAGCGAGGCGCCCAGCGGGGCGCTGATCTTGAGCGGACTGGAAGACAGCGCCTTGTTGTGATCGACGATGAGGGCCATGGGTCTATTCCTCGTCCCAGGGGGCGGGCGCCCGCACCTGGGACCAGATGGGGTTGTTGATGGACAGGTCGATCTCGCGCACCAGCGCCACCATGCCGTCATAGGCGGCGAACCCGTGGTGGCGTTCCTGATTGATATCGATCCAGGGCGTCTTGGCCTTCAGCGCCACGAATTGCGAACGCCCGCCCGACAGCATCATGTCGGCCTTGCCGTCCTTGAACATGGCGTACATGTCCCGGGGGGTGATGGCGTCGGCGAGCTTGTCCTCGTCCCCGCCCAGGCGCTCCAGCGCCTTCTTCTTGTCGGCTTCGGTGGCCTTGCGCACCGACGAACCGACCACCTCCATGCCCACTTCCTGCAAGGCCTGGATCACCGACCAGCTCTTGACCCCGCCGGTATAGAGCAGAACCCTCTTGCCGGTCAGACGCGCCTTGTAGGGTTCCAGCCGCGCCCAGGCCAGTGCCTCCTCCTCGGCGATCAGCGCCTCGGTCCGTTGGGCGAGGCCGGGATCGGCGCCCCGCTCCACCAGCATGCGGGCGATGTTGCGTAGCGCCTCGGAGGTGTCGGAAATGCCGTAGAACGACCCCTCGTAATAGGGAATGCCCCAGCGCTCCTTCATCTTGCGGGCCAGAGTGATCAGCGCCTGGCTGCACAGCACCATATTGGCGCGGGCGGTATGTGCCGCCGCCACCTCGGCATAGCGGGCATCGCCGGTGATGGAGGCGCGCAGGCGGATGCCGAGGCGGGCCAGCAGCGGCCGGAACTGGTCCAGCTCGCCGGCCACGTTGTACTCGCCCAGGATGTTGATGTCGCAGGGACCGGCATCGGCGGGTTCCACCGTGCCGATGACATGCTCGAACAAGGCATCGCCGGCCAGCCGGTTGCCGAGATTCTTCGAGCCGACGAAACCGGGCGCATTGACCGGGACCACCGGGACGCCCAACCGCTCGGTGGCGGCGCGGCATACCGCCTCCACATCGTCGCCGATCAGGGCGCCGACACAGGTCTGGTAGACGAAGACGGCGGGGGGATGATGGCGGGCGATGGCCTGCTTGATGGCGCGATAGAGCTTCTTCTCGCCGCCGTTGACGATGTCCAGGTTGCCCAGATCGGTGGTGAAGCCCCGCCGGTAGAGGTCGGAGCCGGTGCTCCACGAATTGCGGCCGTCCCAGGAATTGCCCTCGCAGGCGATGGGGCCGTGCACCAGATGAACCACGTCGGTGATGGGTTGCAGCGCGATCTTGGCGCCGTCGAAGGCGCAACCGCCGGCGGCGGCACCGGGGACCAGACTCTTGCCGCAGCCCTTCTTGCGATCCTTATCCGACTTGGACTGGTTGATCGAGCATCCCGGCTCGTTCATCAGGTCCTGGATCTTGTGCTTCAGCATGGCGGGGACTCCCGGTGCGGTTCACCGGGGGTCTCGCAAGCCTCGTGCCAGGAGGACGAATGGCGGAAATTCGAGAGCCGGATGCTTTGATGGCGAATCGCAAAGCGATTCGCCATCAAAGCTGAATCCGTCTCTAATCAAATAGTTAGAGGGCGATTCAGACACCCAGTTGAAGCTCGACCGCTTCAACCGGGTGTCATCGCGCTCTAGAGTTTTCCCGGAAGCCTCCCCCCCCCATTGTCGCGGTTGCGACAATGGGGAATGTCGGATCATCTCCGTCGGCCTCAATGCTGGCCGGCGAAGGCGCAGCCGCCGCAGCCCATGGGGGTACCGCAGGAAGGCGGCGGCGTGGGGGCGGCCTGCGACTTGCCCAGATTGGGGGCCATGATCGCCTTGCTCACCTCGTGGTCGCCGCATTGGGGACAGGCCAGCGCGGCGGCCGCCTTCTTGGCGTCGTAATCGCCGCTGTTGGAGAACCACTCCTCGAAGTGATGGTCGTGCGAGCAGCGCAGGGTATAGAGAATCATGGGGTGTTCCTTTAGGGCGTGTGATCAGTTAGCACATGGCCTAGATGAAGACCGCCCCGTTATAGGGGAGCGGTCCCCGCCGATGCAATCGTCTCGGATTGTTTTCCCAGTTCGATGGCTCGCCGGAATCAGAAACTATCCGAGCCGCCGTCGAAGCCGCCGCCATCATCGCCGACATTGGTGTCGAATTGCGGCTGGACTTCGTTGACCGCCTGGGTCGGCGGAGCGGAATCGTAGTAATTATTGATGGTGGTGTTCTCGGTGACGGTCTCGGAGCCCGGAGCACCGCCGCCCCACGAACCGCCGCCGAAGCCACCGCCGGCGCGGCCGCCACCGAACATGTGCGAGACGCCTTCGGCCAGCAGCATGCCGCCGGCCACCCCCACCGCCGCGCTGGCAGCGTTGCGCAGGAAGCCGCCGCCGGACGACGTTCCCCACGGCGCCTGCGGCTGGGGCGGGTATTGCGGTGGCGGGGCGTATTGCTGCTGCGGCGGCGCATATTGCTGCGGCTGGGGCGGCACCGATGGCACCGAACCGCGTCCCCAGGGATTGGCGGCACCCTGGCCGAAGCCGCCACCCTGCGACTGGGGCGGCGGAGCGCTGGCGAGGCGGCGTTCCAGCTCGGCGATATGGGCCTCGCGTTCCTTGATGGCCATTTCCTGCACCACCACCGCCTCCACCAGATTATAGGCGGAATCGGGAATGGCGCGCAGGCGCTCGATAATCAGGGCCTCGGCCTGCGGGTCCTTGGGGCCGCCCGCCAGCCGGGCGAGACGATCGAACACGCTTTGGATCAGATCATGTTCCTGCGGAGTCATGGCACCCTTCCCGGTTTGGCGAAATTCAGGTCGCACCAAATGTAGGTGCGAATCGACGCCTGTCCATGGGCCGGCGCGGAAGCGGCCGGAACCGGTTGGGAGGGTGAAGGGAAATGGGTGTAAAAACAATGCAATATCGGAAATATGAAAGAATCTTCACCCGAAGCCGCTTGACTCTCCGGCAGCCTCCCCCTAGATCATTGGCACTCGTCGGCGAGGAGTGCTAACAACGCCCTGGCCGGCATAGAGTTATCTTAGACGGAGGTTGTGAGGAATGAAGTTCAGACCGCTCCACGATCGCGTGCTGGTGAAGCGCCTCGACGCGGAAGAAAAGACCGCCGGCGGCATCATCATCCCCGATACCGCCAAGGAAAAGCCCATGCAGGGTGAAGTCGTGGCCGTCGGCTCCGGCACCCGTGGCGATGACGGCAAGCTGGTCGCGCTGGATGTCAAGGCCGGTGACCGCGTGCTGTTCGGCAAATGGTCGGGCACCGAGGTCAAGATCGACGGCGACGAGCTGTTGATCATGAAGGAATCCGACATTCTCGGCATTCTCGCCTAATCGAATTAGAGGTTTAGAAACATGGCTGCCAAGGAAGTCAAATTCTCCACCGATGCCCGCACCCGTATGCTGCGCGGCGTCGATATCCTCGCCGACGCGGTGAAGGTCACCCTGGGCCCCAAGGGCCGCAACGTGGTCATCGAGAAGTCGTTCGGCGCGCCGCGGATCACCAAGGACGGCGTCACCGTCGCCAAGGAGATCGAGCTGGCCGACCGTTTCGAGAACATGGGCGCCCAGATGGTGCGCGAAGTGGCCTCGAAGACCGCCGATCTGGCGGGTGACGGCACCACCACCGCCACCGTCCTGGCCCAGGCCATCGTCCGCGAGGGCGTCAAGGCGGTTGCCGCCGGCCTTAACCCGATGGATCTCAAGCGCGGCATCGATATCGCCGTCGCCGCCGTCGTCGCCGACGTCAAGAGCCGGTCGCGCAAGGTCGAGACCAATGCCGAAATCGCCCAGGTCGGCACCATCTCCGCCAATGGCGAGAAGGAAATCGGCGACATGATCGCCAAGGCCATGGAAAAGGTCGGCAACGAGGGTGTCATCACCGTCGAGGAAGCCAAGGGCCTGGACACCGAGTTGGACGTGGTCGAGGGCATGCAGTTCGACCGTGGCTATACCAGCCCGTATTTCGTCACCAATGCCGAGAAGATGACCGTCGAGCTGGAAAACCCCTACATTCTTCTCCACGAGAAGAAGCTGTCGGGCCTGCAGCCGCTGCTGCCGGTGCTGGAGCAGGTGGTCCAGTCGGGCCGTCCGCTGGTCATCATCGCCGAGGATATCGAGGGCGAGGCCCTGGCCACCCTGGTGGTCAACAAGCTGCGCGGCGGCCTCAAGGTCGCGGCGGTGAAGGCTCCGGGCTTCGGCGACCGCCGCAAGGCCATGATGGAAGACATCGCCATCCTGTCGGGTGGCCAGGTGATCTCCGAGGACCTGGGCATTAAGCTGGAAAGCGTCAACCTGGAGATGCTGGGCACCGCCAAGCGCATCACCATCACCAAGGAAGACACCACCATCGTCGACGGCGCCGGCGTCAAGGCCGACATCGAAGCCCGTTGCAAGCAGATCCGGGCCCAGGTCGAGGAGACCACCTCGGACTACGACCGTGAGAAGCTGCAGGAGCGTCTCGCCAAGCTGGCCGGCGGCGTTGCCGTCATTAAGGTCGGCGGCGGCTCCGAGGTCGAGGTGAAGGAGCGCAAGGATCGCGTCGATGACGCCCTCCACGCCACCCGCGCCGCGGTCGAGGAAGGCATCGTCGCCGGTGGCGGCGTCGCCCTGCTGCACGCCGTCAAGGTCCTGGAAGGCCTCGCCGGCGGTAACCCGGACCAGAAGGTCGGCATCGAGATCGTCCGTCGCGCCCTGCAGTCGCCGGTGCGTCAGATCGCCGAGAATGCCGGTCATGACGGCGCCGTCGTTGCCGGCAAGATCAGCGAGTCCAAGGACCTGTCCTTCGGCTTCGACGCCCAGAACGGCGTCTATACCGACATGATCAAGGCCGGCATCATCGACCCGACCAAGGTCGTGCGCACCGCCTTGCAGGACGCCGCCTCGGTGGCCGGCCTGCTGATCACCACCGAAGCCATGATCGCCGAGCGTCCCAAGAAGGACTCCGGCGGCGGCATGCCCGGTGGCGACATGGGCGGTATGGGCGGCATGGGCGGCATGGGCGGCATGGACTTCTAAGTCCGGGCCACTTCACCGTCACCGTTACGGAAACCCCCTCCTTCGCCGGAGGGGGTTTTTCGTTGGCGCAACATTGGTTAATGTGAGCCGGATTGTCGCCGGATAAAGGGGTTCCCGTCATGCCGTCCTTCGATATCGTCTCCAAGACCGACCTCGCCGAGGTGGACAACGCCCTGGCCGGCATCACCCGCGAAGTGGCGCAGCGCTTCGATTTCAAGGGGTCAAAATGCTCGGTCGAGCGCAAGGACCAGATCATCACCGTGCTGGCCGATGACGACGCCAAGCTGAAGCAGATGCACGAATTGCTGAAGGTGCATTTCACCCGCCGCAACGTCGATCCCAAGGCGCTGGACTACAAGACCGTGGAAAAGGCGTCGGGCAATACCGTCCGCCAGCAGATCCGCATCAAGGACGGTATCGAGAAAGACCTGGCCAAGACCCTGGTCAAGGAGATCAAGGACAGCAAGATCAAGGTCCAGGTCTCGATTCAGGGCGACGAATTGCGGGTCACCGGCAAGAAGCGCGACGAATTGCAGGAAACCATCGCCCTGCTGCGCAAGCTCGAAGTGGACCAGCCGCTGCAATACATCAATTTCCGCGACTGATCCCATGTCACGGCAGGGCTGCCATGCTGCCGCAGCGCAGCAAATCGCCCGCTCGACCGCCCGAAATCAATGACTCCGTAAGATGTTTCGGCCTATGCTGCAGTGCATCAAATGAATATCCCCGCCCGCCGGGGACGATCAGAGTATGGAGTCTGTCATGAAACCGTCGTCCGGCCTTCGTTTCGTTCATGCGCAACTGCTGTGCCAGGACGCCCTCGCCACCGGCGAAAGCAAGCCGGCGGTCTGCGAAATCATCCGGGTCGCGGAAGATATCGTCTGGTACTCGGTGCTCGGCCGCAATGGCGCCCCGGTCAGCCGGGAATGGTGCGAGACCGCCCGCTTCCCGGAGATCTGCGCCCAGGCCGCCTAAAAACAACGGTTTGCGCTTCTCAGAACCCGCCGGCTGGATCAGGACTCCGAATTAGAGCGGGATGATTTCAAGTCGACTCATCTCGCGACAGAGGCCGTTGAGGCCGAGGCCCAGCAGACCGGAGGTTTGCGCCCGGCGAGGGACATACAAAACGGCTAGCCCCCTCCATGGCGCTCGTCCCGGGCGGTCGCGGTTTTGAATGACGGGATGGAAGCGATGGAGAGCCGGTCCGAATTTACCGCATTGTCACCCGGCCGCCGCCGCGAGCTGAAGGGCTGGACGCTGCTGGCGGTGGCGTCGCTGGCCATTGCCGGGGTCCTGGCGCTGCTGCTGGCCCTGTCGCGGACCCCCGGGATCCAGGACGGGTTGCCGTGGGGGCCGTCCTTCTTCCACCGTGCCCTCGTCACCCATGTGGTCCTGTCGTTCCAGGTCTGGCTGCTGGCAGCGCTCGGAGCCCTGTCGGCGCTGGTGGCGGGCGGCGGGCCGTTGGGCAGGGTGGCGCTGGCCGCCGGCTGGACCGGCACCCTGCTGCTGGTGATTCCGGCCCTGGTCGATCAGGGGGAGGCCTCGCTCAACAACTACGTGCCGGTTCTGATCCACCCGCTGTTCTATTGCGGCCTGGCGCTGCTGGCCCTGGGGGTGGCGGTGGCCGGGGCGAGGACGCTGCCGCTGCTGGGGCGGGGCGGGCCGGTGGCCTGCGGCATCGCCTGCGGCAACGGGATCTTCCTGATCGCCTGCCTCTGCTTCGCCCTGGCCGCCCGGCTGATCCCCGCCGGCACCGATATGGTGATGGCCAACGAACGGGTGTTCTGGGGCGGCGGCCATGTGCTGCAATTCCTCAACACCGTCATCCTGATGGTGGCCTGGGAGAGCCTGACCCGGCAGGCCTTCGGCCGGGGGCCGCTGCCGCCCACCCTGTCGCGCGGGCTGTTCCTTGCCCTGCTGCTGGTCGCGGCGACGGCACCCATCCTCTATCTGCGCGGCCGGATCCTGGAGATCGAGCAGCAGCAAGCCTTCACCAACCTGCTGTGGTTCGGCCTGCCGTTGCCGCCGGCAGTGATGGGCGCCGGACTGGCCTGGCGGCTGTGGCACGGCCCCAGGGACTGGAAATCGGCGGCGACCCTGTCGCTGGCTCTGTCGCTGGCGGTGTTCGCCATCGGAGGCGTGGCCGGATTTTTCATCGGCACCGGCGACACCAGGACACCGTCGCACTACCACGCGGTGATCGGCGGGGTGAATCTCGGCCTGATGGGGATTTTCATCGTCCAGCTCCTGCCGGTGCTGGGACGCCCGCTGGTCTCGGCGCGGGCGGTCAAACTCCAGTTCCATCTCTACGGCTGGGGCCAGTTGATCCACGCCCTGGGCTTCTTCGTCGCCGGTGCCGCCGGGGTGCCGCGCAAGACGGCGGGCGCGGCCCAGGGATTGGACAGCCTCGCCAAGACCGCCGCCATGGATGTGGTCGGGTTCGGCGCCGCCATCGCCGTGGCGGGTGGAGTGATCTTCGTCTGGACGGTTCTGGCGCGGCTGCTCGGCCCCTTTTATCTTGCAAGGCCGCGCCGGTTAGGTTAGAGCGCGATGACAACAGAGCATCCGGCTCTAGCAGGCAGAAGCCATCAAATGCGCGGGTTTCCATGACCGAACTTTCCGCCCTTGCCGACCGTGTCGAACTGCTGCGCAACACTTCGGTGCTGTGCATCGGCGACGTCATGCTGGATCGCTTCGTTTACGGCTCGGTCGACCGGGTCAGTCCCGAGGCCCCCATCCCGGTGCTGTGCATCGAACGCGAGACCGCCATGCTGGGCGGTGCCGGCAATGTGGTCCGCAATCTGGTGGCGCTGGGGGCGGCGCCGGCCTTTCTGTCGGTGGTGGGCGACGACCCCGCCGGCCGCGAGGTCACCCGGCTGGTCGGCGAGCATGGCGAGATCGACCCCTGCATCGTGGTCGAGACCGGCCGTCAGACCACCATCAAGACCCGTTTCTTCGCCTCGCATCAGCAATTGCTGCGCGCTGACCGCGAATCCCGTCTGGCGGTGGGCGAGGCCATCCGCAATCAGCTGCTGGCCCGGGCCGACCGGCTGCTGGCCAAGGCCGCGGTGATGGTGCTGTCCGATTACGGCAAGGGCGTGCTGGCCCCCGCGGTGGCCGGCGAGCTGATCCGCCGCGCCCGGGCGCTGGGCAAGGCCGTGGTGGTCGATCCCAAGGGTACCGACTATGCCATCTATGCCGGGGCCACCATCGTGACCCCCAACCGCAAGGAATTGCATGAGGCCACCGGAATGGCGGTGGACAGCGACGACGGAGTGATCGCCGCCGCCCGCCAGTTGATCGCTAGCTGTTCGCTGAACGCGGTGCTGGTGACCCGCAGCCAGGACGGCATGACCCTGGTGACCGCCGATGGCGAGGCCCATCACCTGCCGGCCGAGGCCCGCGAGGTGTTCGACGTCTCTGGCGCCGGCGATACCGTGGTGGCGACGCTGGCCGCCGCGCTGGCCTCGGGAGCCTCCCTGCTGGAAGGCGCCCTCCTCGCCAATGTGGCCGCCGGCATCGTGGTCGGCAAGGTCGGGACCGCGGTCGCCTATGCCGAGGAAGTGGTGGCGGCACTGCACCACGGCGATCTGACCGCCGGCGAATCCAAGATCGTGCCGGTGACCGCCGCCGCCGAAATGGTCGATCGCTGGCGGCGCAAGGGCCAGAAGGTCGGCTTCACCAACGGCTGTTTCGATCTGCTGCATCCCGGTCACGTGGCCATCCTGACCCAGGCCAAGGCGGCCTGCGACCGGCTGGTGGTGGGCCTCAACAGCGATGCCTCGGTCCAGCGGCTGAAGGGGCCGACCCGCCCGGTGCAGTCCGAGGCGTCACGCGCCACCGTGCTGTCCTCGCTGGCGCCGGTGGACATGGTGGTGATCTTCGGCGAGGACACGCCGCTGCGGCTGATCGAAGCGCTGCGGCCGGACGTGCTGGTCAAGGGCGCCGACTACACCATCGACACGGTGGTGGGCGCCGACCTGGTCCGCTCCTGGGGCGGAAAGGTGGTGCTGGCCGATCTGGTGGACGGCCAAAGCACCACCAACACCATCAAGCGCATGAACGGCCACTAAAAGAGGAACTGTCCATGGGCGAAGCCGGCCTTACCCAACTGGGCCACGCCACGGCGCTGCCGGCCGATCCCGACCAGGCGGTGCTGGAGACGGTGGCCAATCCCCATCCCGACAGCCTCTATCTGGTCCGCTTCGCCGCGCCGGAATTCACCTCGCTTTGCCCGATCACCGGCCAGCCCGATTTCGCCCATCTGGTGATCGACTACGTCCCCGCCGCGGCGCTGGTGGAAAGCAAGTCGCTGAAGCTGTTTCTTGGGTCCTTCCGTAATCACGGCGCCTTCCACGAGGACTGCACCCTGGCCATCGCCAAGCGGCTGGCGGCGGCGGTGGCGCCCCGATGGCTGCGCATCGCCGGCTACTGGTATCCGCGCGGCGGCATTCCCATCGACGTGTTCTGGCAGACCGGCTTGCCGCCCGAGGGGCTGTGGCTGCCCGATCCGGGGGTGCCGTCCTATCGCGGCCGTGGCTGAGCCTTATACATAGCGATGAAGACGGCAATCCGCCACAAGGCACGGGACCTGGGCTTTGCCGAGATCGGCTTCGCCCCGGCCTCCGGCGATTCCCGCTGGGGTGCCGCCCTGGCCGCCTATCTGGCCGATGGCCGCCACGGCGACATGGGCTGGATGGCCGAAACCGCCGCGCGCCGCGCCCAGCCCCGGGCCCTGTGGCCCGAGGCCAACAGCGTCATCGTGCTGGGGACCAATTACGCCCCCAAGGGCGATGCGCTGGACCTTACCCGCCGCCCCGAGCGCGGCGCCATCAGCGTCTACGCCCGCAACCGCGACTATCACGACACGGTCAAGAAACGCCTGAAATCCCTGGGGCGCTGGCTGATCGAACACTATGGCGGCACCCTGAAGGTGTTCGTCGATACCGCCCCGGTGATGGAAAAACCCCTGGCCGAGCAGGCCGGGCTGGGCTGGCGCGGCCGTCATACCAATCTGGTGTCGCGCCGCTGGGGCAGTTGGCTGTTCCTGGGTGAACTCTTCACCAGCCTGGAGATCGAACCCGACCCGCCCGAGCGCGATCACTGCGGCTCGTGCCACGCCTGCGTCGACGCCTGTCCGACCCGGGCCTTGGACGGCCAGGGCCATCTGGAACCGCGCCGCTGCATCTCCTATCTCACCATCAAGGCCGCCGCCCCCATGGCCGCCGAATTGCGGCCGCTGCTGGGCAATCGCATCTATGGCTGCGACGACTGTCTGGCGGCCTGCCCGTGGAACAAATTCGCCACGCCGACCCGTGAGCCGGATTTTCTGCCGCGGGTGGAATTGACGGCGCCGCTGCTGGCCGATTTGGCGCAACTGGACGAGGCGGATTTCCGGGAGGTGTTCACCGCGTCGCCGGTCAAACGGGCCGGGCGCGAGCGTCTGGTCGCCAACGTTCTTATCGCCATCGGCAATAGCGGGCGCCGCGACCTGACCCCCATGGCCGAGCGGCTGCGCCACGATCCGTCGCCACGGGTCCGCGCCATGGCGGACTGGGCGGTCTTGGAGCTTTCCCGGACATAACGCCGCCGCGCCCGACGCCTCAGGGGCTAATTCTCGCTGGCGAGGGCGCGGGCCAACTGTGACAGCGCTTCCTGGTGCTTTTCGTTGGCGATGCTGGTGAAGTTGCGCGCCAGTTCCAGGCACATGCGCTGGCGGGCGTTCAGCTCCGAGCCGCGGCGATTCTCCAGCCCTTCGTAGAAGAAGCCCACCGGGACTCCCAGAACCTGGGAAATCTCGAACAGGCGGCCGGCGGAGATCCGGTTGATGCCCCGCTCGTACTTGTGGGCCTGCTGATAGGTAACTCCGATCAGGTCCGCCATCTGCTGCTGCGACAGGCCCAGCATAATCCGACGCTCCCGAATCCGGGCACCGACATGTCGGTCGGTATCGGTCGCGCGATTAACCGGTCGTTCGGGTTTAACCTCAGTATTCGTGGGCATGATTCTCGGTTTGTCAGCAGTGGACTTGGCCGAACCCCGGACAAAACTCGATGTTCCAGGCATGGCGACCCTTTCCTTCAGATAGTTTAAATCGACCGGATGAGCAACCTGAAACTTCCTAACTTGTGGAAAACCGAAATACTTGCCCTGATCAACCTGAGGTATTTATCTTACGTTACTTATAACGTCGCTAATATGGCGGCGGCTGGGCACAGTCGCCACCTTTGCCACCATGGTGTCACTTGGGGATCGGGGAGGCGTTCTACCAGGGGTTTTCTCGAAACCACCCCATTACCTAACCAATGGTGTATGTCTATGGTATATACTAGACGGCCAGATCGAGGGCATGGCCCGAGGAGAGCCGGGGCGGGATGATTTCGACGGTTGCATTACCCTGGGCCGCCGCCGCCCCGCTGCTGCGGGCATAGGCGCGCAGACCGGCGGCGATCTGCGACACCGGAGGCGAGGACGACGCCGTCTGGCCGTGGTCCTGGGCCAGGAATTGGGCGACGAAAGCGGTAACCGGCCGGCCCGGTGCCGACCCGCCGCCGCCGCTGGCCTGCCCACCCGACGACGGGGTGTCGGCACCGTCGGATTGCGGATCGGTGGACCGGCGGGAGGGCTGCGACCGTCCCGGGATCTGGAAGGGCGCAAGCGGATCGTAACGCTGCCGCGCCGCCAGGGAGGGCAGCACGCCGCCAGCCTGCGGCACCGCCTCCGCGTTGCGAAGGGCCGTCGGGTTACCCGAGCCTGTGATGCCGTCCAGCGACACCTTTCGTCTCCCCGCCTGATAACCGTACCCCGTATGATCCTTGAGGATACGCCCGCGTGAGGATGAGTCGCAATCACTTCGTCATGGAATCGGCCCGAGCGCCGTTTCACGCCGCAACCATGGGCGAATGAACGCTGCCGTGACGGGGCAAGGCGGTTTACAGGGGAGGTGTCGGCTGATATACGGGAGCCGAATTTACGGAACGGTAGCGGACCCGCGCGGGAATGTCCGGGGACAGGAGTCCCCAGGCGGTTCAGCCCGCGCGCTTCGGCCCGCGCCGAAGCTGAAATTGGCGCATCGTCGCCATCGGTCAAGCACGCTCCACGGGTGGCACGCCATGAAAATTCTTGCCTGCAACTCCAATCGCCCCCTTGCGGAAGCGATCGCCGAATATCTCACCATGTCCATTACCAAGGCGGTGATCCGCCGCTTTTCCGACATGGAGGTTTTTGTCGAGATCCACGAGAATGTCCGTGGCGAGGATGTTTTCGTCATCCAGTCCACCTGCTATCCCGCCAATGACAATCTGATGGAATTGCTGGTCACCCTGGACGCCCTGCGGCGCGGCTCGGCCCGGCGCATCACCGCCGTGATCCCCTATTTCGGCTATGCCCGCCAGGACCGCAAGTCCAGCCCGCGCTCGCCGATCTCGGCCAAGCTGGTGGCCAATCTGATCACCACCGCCGGCGCCGACCGGGTGGTGACGCTGGACCTGCATTCCGGCCAGATCCAGGGCTTCTTCGATATTCCCCTCGACAACCTCTACAGCGCGCCGGTGTTCACCAACGATATCCGCGCCCGCTATCAGGGTGACGATGTCATGGTGGTGTCGCCCGATGTGGGCGGCGTGGTCCGCGCCCGCGCCATCGCCCGGCGCATCGACGCCGATCTCGCCATCATCGACAAGCGGCGCGAGAAGGCCGGCGTGTCCGAGGTCATGAACATCATCGGCGACGTGCGCGGCCGCCGCTGCATCATGGTCGACGATATCGTCGATTCCGCCGGCACCCTGTGCAACGCCTCCGAAGCCCTGATGAAGGCCGGCGCGGTCTCGGTCGCCGCCTTCGTTACCCATGGCGTGCTGTCGGGCGGCGCGGTCGCCCGCGTCACCGCCTCGGCGCTGGAGGAACTGGTGATCACCGATTCCATCCCCGCCACCGAGGCGGTCAAGCTGGCCCACAACATCCGCCAGCTCACCATCGCGCCGCTGATGGCCGAATCCATCCAGCGCATCAGCGAGGAACGTTCGGTCTCCAGCCTGTTCGATTAGAACGATACCCCGGCGCCTTGAAAACCAAAAATTTCACGGGGAAGAATGTGGACTCCGCCCACGCCCGCAAAGGGCCAAGGCCCTTTGATCCCATTGGATTAATTCGCGCCTATCCGGTTAAGACAGGCACCCACTAAATGGTGGATTGCCACACTCACCCCTTGAGCGGTCGGTGTGTGCCAGGAGCGGTCACGGTCGCCACGATGCACAATGACCGGACCGGGCCGGGAACGGTCGTTAAAGCGGCGTGATGTCCGTGTCCGTTTTGTGCCAGGAAGAGCCATTCGCCACTCGGCGGGAGGCCATTTGCCGACCGGTGTCGGTTGACCGAAGCCAGGACCATCATCGAAGCGCGGATGCGGCACGCCAAGCCGGCTACCGGCGGTCGGATCCTTGCTGCCCCTCTGGCGACGGTGGGAGCCGGCGTTGATCGGCAAGGCCCCCGGCTGAAATTTGCCGTCCAGAAGTTTTCTCGTGCATGAGTGCCGCCAATTCATCATCTACGCTGGGCGTCGCGAGTGCTGCCACCCGCATCTCCAGAGAGGCCCCGGAATGCGAATCCGCTTGCTCCAAGGCTGCATTGGCATGCGCCTCGCGGCGGAGCACATCATCCTCTAGTCGCTTGAAATCTTGGACACCCCCGATACCGTCAATTGCGCCCAGAGCGTTGGCCACCTTTTCGGAAGCAATGGCGACCCGATTGCGTGCTTCAAGGGCTTCGGTCCGGCTCGCCATCGCATCGCGTTCGGCCTGAAGCTCCCGGATTCGGCCTTCCAGTCTTTCGATCAAGGGACGAAGCTGACCGAGTTGGGAGTTGACTTGATCTTGTTCGCCTTTGTCTTTGGCCTTGCGGACAAGGCACTCGCGGGCCAACGCCTGGTCGCCTTGATCCAGGGCGCGACCGGCCGATTCTTGCCACTTATCCACTGCGGCTTGATGTTCCTTGGCCCTAGCGTCCAGAAGGGCTACGTCGGCCTTTACCTCTAACAGATGCTTATCGGCGTCGGATATGGCCGCGCCGATGTCTCGGGTGTCCTGCCGCGCGTCGCGACCGGGGTCACGTAAAGCATCCACGGCATCATGGGCCATGCCCTTGATCGTATGCGCCACTTTCCCCACAAGACTGTCATTCATGGACATATACCCCTGGCTGAACCCAAAATTCCACAACGCCGCTTGGACCAAGAACGTGAGGGGAAGATCACCAGTCGGAGTTCGAACCGCCGTTATCCGAAGAATCCCCTCCCCAACCGCCGCCCCTTTGGTCGAAGCCAGACTCGCGGCGCCCCTCAGGTCGAGGGACTTCGCGCTCAATGATGCGGTCTCGCTCGATCAGCCGGTCATGACGCATAAGATCGCCAACGATCATGCCTCCGACGAAGCCACTGCTGTTATCAACCACAACCACCTGCGGCTGCGATCCATAAACATTGCCCTGGTTGACTGGAGCGGGGGGAGCTCCCCAAACCGAAGCGCCACCGGCAGAGAACGTGCCTCCGTTATGACCGACCGGAATTTCTGGTGGTCTGTTGCCGGTTGCCGCCCAGACAGCAAGCGTGTCGACGCTATCGGCCAAGCCGGAAACGTCGCCGGGATCCACCTGAAAACCGTTCTTGACGGCTTCGATGCGGCTTGCCACATGCCGGCTCAATTCATCGGCTCTCGCGACGAGTTGGTTCTTGATATCCTTGCCATAAGCGGCGGCACGCGCCTCAAGGCGGATGTCATCCAGCCTGCTTGTTAGAGGAAGCAGGCGCGCCAGTTGGGCTTGGCTGGCGTCACGCCGTTCCGCTTCCACCTTGGACTTGGCTATGCGCCGGAAAATGATGAACCCGAGTGTGCCGACGATACCCGCGCCCAGCAGGACCCAAACCCAGCCGTGCGAGTCCGAGGCGTTGGCATCTGCCATCTTGGCGACCTGCACCGGCTGGCGCTGAGGGGGAATTGCCTCGACCAGACGCTGCTCGCGGTCGAATTTCTCCTGGAATATCCGGGGTGAGGCCGCGAAGCCAAGCGACGCGTCAATGCGGCGGGCGGCATCAAGCTCCGCCACAGCTTCGCGATGCCGCCCTTCCTGAGCGAGGATCTGCCCCAATTCGTAATGCGCCTTGGCGCTGGTGGGGCGCTCCCTGATAACCTGCCGCACCAAGTCCTCAGCCAGGGGCAGGTTGCCAGCGCGCACCGCCGCATCGACTTCCTGCGTCGAAGGCAACGCCCAGGCCACATGGACTACCAAAAGGCAGAACACCGCCGTCCATGCGCCACGCTTCATGTCTCGCCCCCTCGCCAGCACCACCGTTGCGCATCATGGAATACTACAGAGCTTTTCGGATTCCAACTGCTTACTCAGGAGTTAAGGTGTCTCACGGGAACGTCTGGCGCGGGATGACGCCTGTCGCCGGGCTGCCAGACGGGGGCTCCGTTGTTCAGCCGGTGCCCTTCCGGGCGCAAATCATTGGGGTCAAGGTGACGCGGCACCCAATTCGAACGCCCCCTTCGGGTCATAACCGGAAATTGATCAGGTCGGGGGCGAACGACCCTAATGGGCGCGAAACGGTCGAGCGTAGCCGGGGCAGCTGGACCGCCTGCCGCGTCGCTGAGGCTCCGTTGGAGCCTTGCGCCAAGGAGGCTAGCCTTAGGCTGAACTTCCTACATGCACGTTACTTTATCGCATTGAAATTGCATCGTTTTTCCGCGTTGCCCGCCAAAAATGTAGCCATTACTGGGTACATCCGGCGGGCGCATAGAGGGCAAATTCGGCGTATTCGAGTTGCCGTTGACGTGCCTCCAAGGCTCGCTATGATTACCTCTGGGTGAAATTGCCTCGCCCGACAAATGTACCAGTAGCGCATATGGCTCCGAACTGAGAATCTAGCCATATCAGTGGGTTGCGCTCATCCGAACCAGGAAGTTCAGCTTAGGGGACACCCCTTAATTCGCCCGGATGCGCTTGAGCAACGCTTCGAGAAGATCGCGATTGATGCGCTTGCCAAGGAAAAGGGCCTGCACACTCCGCTCGGCTTCCGGTCGGGTGAGGATGTCCCGCTGCAATCCGTCCAATAGCAGCCCAACCGAACCGATGGGGGTCAGGCCCAGCCGCTCGGCAACGGCATGGCCATGCCGTTCTTCGATGAGAAGCGGCAGCCTGCGGGCGCTCGCCAGCGCGATGGCGTAGCATTCCCCATCATGAAGATTTCCGGTTCCCGGTAGCGGCCCCGGCGCCCGTACAACCTCGACAAAATCGGCAATGCCGAAATGGGCAAGGTAGTCGTGTCCAAGTGGGATGCCCGCTGCCAATTCCTCGTAAACCTGTTGGGGAATAACGACGGCGCGCGCCAAACGCCGAAGAAGCGAGAAGCCCTCGGGAATGCGCTCGAACGAAATCAGCGGCCCGGCATCGCTGACGTAATTACGCATTATGGCTGCGGGAGAGACGGTCCACGGCGGCCAGTTCCGCTGCAAGGTCGGCTTCATCCACGACCGCATAACCGAAATCGGCCAGACGGTCCTCGAATTCCCGGCGCGTCACCCCCATCATTTCCCGCGCCTGAGCGGGAGAAATGCGCCCCTGCTTGTAAAGCACGGCGGCAAGCGCATCGCGCATCATCTTCTGGTCGTTGGCGACATCCGGCGGAAGGATGACGGAGGTCGGGAGGTCGATAACGAGTCTATTGGTCATGGGACATCGGGCTCATAATGGGTGTCAGGGGCGTTCCCGAGACGATCACAGTGTAACATGGGCAACCGCCACAGGGACAGCCAGACCATCACACGGCAACCGACACAAGCCCCATTCTTCGCCGCAAGCGGCGGGGAATTCAACCCGAAGAGGATTAATCCAATGGGATCAAAGGGCCTATGGCCCTTTGCGGGCGTGGGCGGAGCCCACATGGTTTTGTGGCCGTTGGCCATCCCTACGAGACCGCATCTGCGATGCGTCTCTTGCCCTTCGGGCTGCGCCGGATTTTGAGGTGAACTAGGCGCCGAGGGCACGGGCGACCTTGGAGCCGGTGGGCCGCTCCAGCGCCGCCGAGATGAAGCTGCCGGCCGCCGTCAGCATGCCGAGATCGACGCCGGTGGCGATGCCCAGGCCGTTCAGCAGATAGAGCACATCCTCGGACGCCACATTGCCCGAGGCCCCCTTGGCATAGGGACAGCCGCCCAGCCCGGCGACCGAGCAATCCACCACCGCCACCCCCTGGTCCAGGGCCGCCAGCAGATTTGCCAGGGCCTGGCCGTAGGTGTCGTGGAAATGGGCCGCCAGCATCTCCACCGGCAGGCGCGCCGCCACCGCCGCGATCACCGCCTGGACCTGGGCGGGGGTGCCGGTGCCGATGGTGTCGCCCAACGAAATCTCGGCACAGCCCATGGCGGCCAGCCGTTCGGCCACCTCGGCCACCGCCGAGGGCGCGATGGCGCCCTCGTAGGGGCAGCCCAGCACGCAGGAGACATAGCCCCGCACCCGCACGCCCCCGGCGCGGGCCTTGGCCACCAGCGGCGCGAAACGGTCCAGGCTTTCGGCGATGGAGCAGTTGATGTTCCGGCGCGAGAAGGTTTCGGAGGCGGCGGCGAACACCGCCACCTCGTCCACCTTGGCGGCCAGCGCCGCCTCCAGCCCCTGGAGGTTGGGGGTCAGCACCGGATAGGACACCCCAGGCCGGCGGGTGATGGCGGCCATCACCGCGGCGGTGTCGGCCATCTGCGGCACCCATTTGGGACTGACGAAGCTGCCCGCTTCGATCACCCGCAACCCGGTGGCGGACAGCCGGTCGATCAGGCCGACCTTGACCGCCACCGAAACCGGCCTGGCCTCGTTCTGGAGGCCGTCACGGGGGCCGACCTCGACCATCTTGACCTGCTTGGGGACTCTCATGGGGCGGCGGCCTCGAATACCAGCAGTTCGGCGCCCTCGGCCACCGGGTCTCCGACCCGGTAATGGACCGCCGTCACCACGCCATCGCCGGGCGCCTTGATGGTGTGCTCCATCTTCATGGCCTCGACCACGATCAGCGGCTGGCCGCCGGTGACGCCGTCGCCGGAGGCGACCAGCACCTGCACCACGGTGCCGGGCATGGGCGCCGCCAGCCTGCCGTCGCCGGCGTCGCGGTCGGCGGCCTTGGCCGAGGGGTCGTCCAGCTTGATCCGCCAGGTCCGGCCGTCATGCAGCACGGTGATGTCGAGACCGCTGCGCACCACCGTGGCGGTGCGGCGTTCACCGCCGATTTCAGCGGTCAGCCGGCGGTCGGCCAGGGTGGCGTGCCGCGCCATCAGCGGGCCGCCGGGCAGGTCCAACCGCCAGCCGTCCCGCACGAAATGCACCGTCACCGGGCAGGAGTCCGCTCCGTCGGTGAAGCGGAAATCGTGATGGTTGTCGTCGTTGAGCCGCCAGCCATTGGTCTGGTGCCAGGGAGAATGGGGATCGCCGGAGCGCAGGGCGGCGCGGGCCGCCTCCTCGTCGCGCCACAGCAGCAGGCCCAGGGCGGCGAAGGCCAGCCCCAGAGCCGGAACCGGCGCCGGGGGAGGCAGCAGCTCGGCGCGGTAGCGCTCGATGAAACCGGTATGGATCTCGCCGGCGGCAAAGGCGGCATGACCGGCGATGGCGCCGAGGAAATCCAGATTGGTGGCGAGGCCGGCCACATGGTAATCGGCCAGGGCGCGGCGCAGGCGGCGCAGCGCCGCGTCGCGATCCTCGTCCCACACGATCAGCTTGGCGATCATGGGATCGTAGAACATGGAGACCGTATCGCCCTGGCGCACCCCGGTATCCACCCGCACATGGCGGTTTTCCACCGGCGGTTCCAGATGGGTCAGGCGGCCGATGGCGGGCAGGAAGTCGCGGCTGGGGTCCTCGGCGTAGAGGCGGGCCTCGAAGGCGTGGCCGTGGCGGGTGATCTGTTCCTGCGCCAGCGGCAGCGGCCGGCCGGACGCCACCAGCAACTGCCACTCCACCAGATCGAGGCCGGTGATCATCTCGGTGACCGGATGCTCCACCTGAAGCCTGGTATTCATCTCGATGAAGAAGAAGCGGCCGTCCTGATAGAGGAATTCCACCGTGCCGGCCCCGACATAACCGACCGCCTGGGCGGCGGCCACCGCCGCCTCGCCCATGGCGCGGCGCACATGGTCGGACAGGGCCGGAGCCGGGGCCTCCTCCATCACCTTCTGGTGGCGGCGCTGGATGGAGCAGTCGCGCTCGAACAGATAGACCGCGTTGCCCTGGCTATCGGCGAAAATCTGGATTTCCACATGGCGCGGCTGGGCCAGATAACTTTCCAGCAGCAGCGAATCGTCGCCGAACGCCGCCTTGGCCTCCCGCCGGGCCGAGGCGACGGCATCGGCCAACCCGGCCTCCCCGTCGACCACCCGCATGCCCTTGCCGCCGCCGCCGGCCGAGGCCTTGACCAGCACCGGATAGCCGATCCGGGCCGCCTCGGCGGTCAATTGCCCGAGGGATTGCCCGGCGCCGTGATAGCCGGGCACCAGCGGCACCCCGGCGGCGTCCATCAGCCGCTTGGACTCGGACTTGGACCCCATGGCGCGAATGGCCGCCACCGGCGGACCGATGAAGGTGACGCCGGCCCCGATGCAGGCCTCGGCGAAACCGGCATTTTCCGACAGGAAACCATAACCGGGATGCACCGCCTGCGCCCCCGACCGGGCGACGGCGTCCAGGATGGCCTCGGAGCGCAGATAGCTCTCCGCCGCCGGGGCCGGACCGATCAGGAAAGCCTCGTCGGCCATGGCCACGTGCATGGCACCGGCGTCGGCCTCGGAATAGACCGCCACGCTGCGGATGCCGAGACGCCGGGCGGTGCGCATGACGCGGCAGGCGATTTCGCCCCGGTTGGCGATCAGGATCTTGTCGAACATCGGGGCTATCCCTCCACCCAGCGGGGTTTGCGCTTGTCCAGGAAGGCGGCAACCCCCTCCTTGCCCTCGTCGCCGGCGCGGATCTCGGCGATCTGGGCGGCGGTCCAGTCGCGCAGGCTCTCGTCCAGCGGATCGTCGCCGACCCGGCGGATCAGGCGCTTGGTCGCCGCCATGGCCCCGGGGGCGTTGCCCAGCAGCCGGGCCAGCCAAAGATCGCGAACCTCGCCCAGCTTGTCCGCCGGCACCACCTCGTGCACCAGGCCGCAGGCCAGCGCCGTCGCGGCGGTGAAGACCTCGGCGGTGAGGCAATAGCGCCGGGCCGCCCGCCCGCCCATGGCGCGGACCACGAAGGGGCTGATGGCCGCCGGGATCAGGCCCAGCTTGACCTCGGACAGGCAGAAGCTGGCGGTCTCGGCCGCCACCACCAGATCGCAGCACGCCACCAGGCCGACGCCGCCGCCATAAGCCGGCCCCTGGACCACGCCGATCACCGGCCGCGGACAGGTGTCGACCGCCTCCATCACCCCGGACAACGCCTTGGCATCGGCCAGATTGGCGGCCGGGTCATTGCCGGCCATGCGCTTCATCCAGGCGAGATCGCCCCCGGCGGAAAAGCTCTTTCCGGTGCTTTGCAGCACCACGGCGCGGCAGTCGCCGGGCGCGGCGAAGGCCTCGGTCAGTTGGGCGATCAGCCCGTCGTCGAAGGCGTTGTGGCGGTCGGGGCAGTTGAGGGTGATGGTCCGCACCCCGTCGGCGGTGGTGATCAGGAGTGCGCTCACTGAGCCCTCCCCGGAGCCGATTGAGGATACGGAAACAGGGGATCAACCACAGAGACACAGAGGCACAGAGGTGGCACAGAGAAAAAGAGAGAGATTTTGTTCCTCTGTGTTTTCTCTATGTCTCTGTGCCTCTGTGGTGAATTCCACCGGAGGCAGCACACGCGACGTGGACGATATCCCATCCTCCCCTCCTACATTCTGAACACGCCGAAGCGCGTTTGTTCCATGGGAGCGTTGAAGGCGGCCGACAGGCCCAGTGCCAGCACCATGCGGGTCTCGGCGGGATCGACCAGACCGTCGTCCCACAGCCGGGCGCCGGCATAATAGGGATGGCCCTGGGTCTCGTACTGGTCGCGGATCGGGGCCTTGAACGCCTCCTCCTCCGCCACCGGCCAACTCTGGCCCTTGGCCTCCAGGGCGTCGCGCTTGATCTGGGCCATGACATTGGCCGCCTGATCGCCGCCCATCACCGAGACCCGGCCATTGGGCCACATGAACAGCATGCGCGGCTGGTAGGCGCGGCCGCACATGCCGTAATTGCCGGCCCCGAAACTGCCGCCGATGATCACGGTGAAGCGCGGCACCTTGGCGCAGGCCACGGCGGTGACCATCTTGGCGCCGTCCTTGGCGATGCCGCCGGCCTCGTACTTCTTGCCGACCATGAAGCCGGTGATGTTTTGCAGGAAGATCAGCGGAATACCGCGCTGGCTGCACAATTCGACGAAATGGGCGCCCTTCTGGGCCGATTCCGAGAACAGGATGCCGTTATTGGCGACGATGCCGACCGGATAGCCCCACAGCCGGGCAAAACCGCAGACCAGGGTGGTGCCGTAGCTCTGCTTGAACTCGTCCAGCCGGGAGCCGTCCACCAGACGGGCGATGATCTCGCGCACGTCATAGGGCTTGCGGCGGTCGGCGGGAATGATGCCGTAGATCTCGCGCGGGTCGTAGAGCGGCTCCTCCGGCTTGGCGATGTCCAGACCGACCGGCTTGACCCGGTTGAGATTGCCGACGATACGCCGGGCGATGGCCAAGGCGTGGCCGTCATCCTGGGCGTAATGGTCGGTGACTCCCGAGACCCGGCAATGGACATCGGCGCCGCCCAATTCCTCGGCGCTGACCACCTCGCCGGTGGCGGCCTTGACCAGCGGCGGCCCGGCCAGAAAGATGGTGCCCTGATTACGGACGATGACGCTTTCGTCGCTCATCGCCGGGATATAGGCGCCGCCGGCGGTGCACGAGCCGTGCACCACCGAGATTTGCGGAATGCCCAGGGCCGACATCTGGGCCTGGTTGTAGAAGATGCGGCCGAAATGGTCGCGGTCGGGAAAGACCTCGTCCTGGTTGGGCAGATTGGCGCCGCCCGATTCCACCAGATAGACGCAGGGCAGGTTGTTCTCCCGGGCGATGTCCTGGGCGCGCAGATGCTTCTTGACCGTCAGGGGGTAGTAGCTGCCGCCCTTCACCGTGCCGTCATTGGCGATGATCATGCATTCCTGGCCCTGGATCGAGCCGATGCCGGTGATGATGCCGGCCCCCATCACGTCCTTGGAATACATGTCCCAGGCCGCCAGCTGCGAGAATTCCAGGAAGGGCGACCCCACATCCAGCAGCCGGCGGATACGCTCGCGCGGCAGCAGCTTGCCGCGGGCCAGATGACGCTCGCGCATGGCGGGGCCGCCGCCCAGCTTGACCGCGGCGACCACCCGTCTCAGGTCGGCGACGGTGGCCGCCATGGCCTCGGCATTGGCCTTGAACTCGTCCGAGCGCGGAGTGATGGAGGATTTGATCACGGTCATTGTTTCTGTCCCTCAGGCGGCGGGCGCGTCCCTCCGGGACGCTTGCCTCTCGCGGCACGAGCCGCGCCGGGCTTCGCCCGCAACTCCGAGCCCGTCGGCTCGTCAATTCATCTGTCCCTCAGGCGGCGGGCGCGTCCCTCCGGGACGCTTGCCTCTCGCGGCACGAGCCGCGCCGGGCTTCGCCCGCAACTCCGAGCCGGTCGGCTCGTCAATTCATCTGTCCCTCAGGCGGCGGACGTTTCCATCTGGCTGCTTACTTGGTCTCGTCGAACAGCTCGCGGCCGATCAGCATGCGGCGAATCTCGCTGGTACCGGCGCCGATCTCGTAGAGCTTGGCGTCGCGCAGCAGCCGGCCGGTGGCGTTCTCGTTGATATAGCCGTTGCCGCCCAGGGTCTGGATCGCCTCCAGCGCCATCCAGGTCGCCTTCTCGGCGGCGTAGAGGATCACCCCGGCGGCGTCCTTGCGGTTGGTCTCGCCCCGATTGCAGGCCTTGGCCACCGCATAGGTATAGGCGCGACAGGCGTTGAAGGTGGTGTACATGTCGGCCAGCTTGCCCTGCATCAGCTGGAACAGGCCGATGGGCTGGCCGAACTGCTCGCGCTGGTGGACATAGGGCACCACGATATCCATACAGGCGGCCATGATGCCGAGCGGCCCGCCGGTCAGCACCACCCGCTCGTAATCCAGCCCGCTCATCAGCACGTTGACACCCTTGCCGACGGCGTTGAGCACGTTCTCCTCCGGCACCTCGCAGTCCTGGAACACCAGTTCGCCGGTGTTGGACCCGCGCATGCCCAGCTTGTCCAGCTTCTGAGCCACCGAGAAGCCCTTGAAGGTCTTCTCCACCAGGAAGGCGGTAATGCCGCGCGGGCCGGCCTTCATATCGGTCTTGGCATAGACCACGATCACATCGGCGTCGGGACCATTGGTGATCCACATCTTGGAACCGTTGAGGATGTAGCGATCGCCCTTCTTCTCGGCCCGCAACCTCATCCCGACCACGTCGGAGCCGGCATTGGGCTCGCTCATGGCCAGTGCGCCGATGAACTCGCCGGAGATCAGCCTGGGCAGGTAGCGACGCTTCTGGGCCTCGGTGCCGTTGCGGCGGATCTGGTTGACGCAGAGATTGGAATGCGCGCCGTAGGACAGGCCGACCGAGGCCGAAGCGCGGGAAATCTCCTCCATGGCGATCACATGCTCGAGATAGCTCATGCCAGCGCCGCCGTATTCCTCCTCGACGGTGATCCCCAGCAGCCCCATCTTGCCCAGCATGGGCCACAATTCATTGGGAAACGCGTTGCTGCGGTCGATCTCGGCGGCGCGCGGCGCGATGATGCCGGCGGCGAAATCCGCCACCGAATCGCGCAGCATATCGGCGGTCTCGCCCAGATCGAAGTTCAGCGCGGACGTGAAACCCGGCATCGGTCGGTCCCCTCAAGCAGTCAACGACATTAAACGAGCATACGTTTTTTTAATGCCGCCGCAAGAGGTTTCAGAGCCGTTGATTTACCCTCTCAGCTTTCGATGCCGTTCTCCGCCAGCGCCGCCTTGGCGTCGGCGAGATCCTTGCCCATGGCCCGAATGGTGGTGAGCAGCGACTGCACCAGGGTGGTCAGACCCGGCGGCGCCTGTTCCATCATGGAGCGGATGGTGTCCTTTTCCAGCACCAGGCAGACCACGTCGTCATCGGCCAGGGCGCCGGCCATGCGGGGCGCGTCGTCCATCATGGACAATTCTCCGAACACCTGGAACGGCCAGACCCGGCCGATGGTGACCCGCTGGCCGGCCACCGTCTTGAAAATCCGCACCGTGCCCTGTTGCAGCATATAGGCCTCGCGGCCGATCTCGCCCTCGCGGAAAATCACGGTTCCGGTGGCAAAGCTGCGGCGTTCGGGCAAGCCACTCTTCTTATCGGTCATTTGAATCTGGTCCTTCCCCGGACAGGCGATGGGGGCGCAGCATACCGCGTCGCGCGCGGCGAGTCAGAGCCTGTCTTATAAGCCCCTCGGGGTTGCGCCGCTGTGAAATTTCGCGCGGCCCGAAAGGGTTGTGCGGAAACGGGCGGTCTGGTGCGTTGCGGTCGCCTGACGATGCCGCCGGCATCGCCGGCGCGGCCGCGCCTGCCATCCCATTTCCGTGACAACGCGACCTCCGTGCGACTTATAGGACAGGCTCTCAGGTTGCTCATGCCTCGGACCAGGAGTAGGCTCGGAAAATTCACGATCCGGCAGCATCGGGAGGCGAGGCAATGGGTAAGACGCACAAAATCGCGCTGGCCCTGCAGGGGGGCGGTGTTCATGGCGCTTTCACCTGGGGGGTGCTCGACGCCCTGCTGGACGAGGTCGTCAGCGGCGAACTCCAGATCGTCGGTCTCAGCGGATCGTCGTCGGGGGCCTTGACCGCCACCACCCTGGCCTATGGCCTGCGCGAGGGCGCGGCGCTGCCGGGTCCCGCCGCCGCCCGGACGCGGCGCATGGCCGAGGCGGCGCGCGGCAAGCTCCGCGAATTGTGGGAGACCGTCGCCCGCACCGCCTTCTGGGGCGGCAATCCCTTCGTCGCCGCCATCGGCCTGGCTTCGGACTGGAATATCGACGACAGCGCCTCCGCCCGTTGGGCCGATGTCTCCGCCGCCTCGGGACAACCCGCCGAGACCGGCCTCGGCGCCACCCTCAACACCGTGCTGCGCGAAGTCCTGCCCGAGATTCCCGCCATCTTCGCCCTGCCCCTCGACGGCACCCCCATGCTGGCGGTGGCCGCCACCGACATCGCCGATTGCCGACGGCAATTGTTCGTCGACGGCGCGGTCTCGCCCGACGTGATCAAGGCCACCTCCTGCCTGCCCACCAGCTTTCAAAGCGTCACCATCGACGGCCGCGCCTATTGGGATGGCGGCTATATGGGCAACCCGCCGCTGACACCGCTGATCGAATGCCTGCGCGAGACCGATGCCCACGATCTGGTGGTGGTGACCCTCAACCCGCTGCATCGCGACGGCCCGCCGACGGGGCCGCGCCAGATGCTGGACCGCCTCAACGAGGTGACCTTCAACGCCTCGCTGGTGCACGAGGTCAACGCCATCGAGACCATCAACCGGCTGGTCGATGCCGGCATGGTGACGGCGCCGATCGGCCGTCAGCACCCCTTCACCCGGGTCAATCTCCACCGTATCCATGCCGACGAGGACATGGCCGAGCTGGGGATCTATTCCAAGGACGCGCCCGCCTGGGATTTTCTGGTTCACCTGCGCGATCTGGGACGCGAGACCTTCCGGAAAGCCTGGCCCGAGATCAAGCCGGCCCTGGGCAGGCAATCGTCCTGGGACACCACCGCGCTGTGCGACCGCATCCTGGCCCGCAAGGCGATCACCACCCGGGAGAGATAGCGGTCGCGCCCCTTGACCGATTGCATCCACTTGTCCATCCTCGCGCCATGGACGAGGGAAGACGGATCTTATCGACGGCGGAACGGCTGGACTGGCTGCGGTTGATCCGCAGCGAGAATGTGGGGCCGCGCACCTTCAACCGCCTGCTGGAGCGGTTCGGCAGCGCCGCCGCCGCCCTGGACGCCCTGCCCGATCTGGCCAAGCGCGGCGGGTTGCGCCGTGCCGTCGCCATCGGTTCGAAAGCCGCCGCCGAGCGCGAACTGGCCGCCGCCGAGCGGGCCGGGGCGCGGCTGATCGCCACCCTGGAGCCGGGTTATCCGCGCTGGCTGGCCGCCACCGAGGATGCGCCGCCGCTGCTGGCGGTGATCGGCAATGCCTCCCTCCTCGCCAAGCCCATGGTCGCCATGGTAGGCGCCCGCAACGCCTCGCTCAACGGCCGCAATTTCGCCCGCAAGCTGGCCGCCGATCTGGGCCGGGCCGGCATGGTGGTGGCCAGCGGCATGGCGCGCGGCATCGACACCGCCGCCCATTACGGCGCCCTGGCCTCGGGCACCGTGGCGGTGCTGGCCGGCGGCGCCGACGTGATCTATCCCCCGGAAAACGACGGATTGTGGCGCGAGATCATCCAGACCGGCGCGGTGATTTCGGACATGCCGGTGGGCACAGCGCCCCAGGCCAGCTATTTCCCCCGCCGCAACCGCATCATCTCGGGGCTGTCCCTGGGAGTGGTGGTGGTCGAGGCCAATGCCCGTTCGGGGTCGCTGATCACGGCACGCTTCGCCGCCGACCAGGGCCGCGAAGTGTTCGCGGTGCCGGGATCGCCCATGGACCCCCGGGCGGCCGGCCCCAACGACCTGATCCGCAACGGCGCCACCTTGACCGAATCCGCCGAGGATGTGCTGGCGGTGCTGTCCGACCTGCTGCGGCACCCGCTGGGTGAGGGCGAAACGGCGCAATACCGGGGGACGGCGGCCGGCCTTCCCGACCCGATCGAGGATGCCCGCACCCGCGCCCAGATCCTCGAACTGTTGGGGCCAGCGCCGGTGATGGTTGACGAAATCATCCGCCAATGCCAATTGTCACCCTCCGTGGTGTCCTGGGTGCTGCTGGAACTGGAACTTGCCGGCCGTCTGGACCGCCACCCCGGCAACAAGGTCGCACTTCTGGTTGGCTGACCGCGTTGCCCTACGAGCGTGATCGGAAGCGGATGAAAGTCGTCGTCGTCGAGTCTCCGGCCAAGGCCAAGACCATCAACAAGTACCTGGGAAGCGATTTCCACGTGCTGGCCTCGTTCGGCCATATCCGCGATCTGCCGGCCAAGGACGGATCGGTGCGGCCCGAGGAAGCCTTCGCCATGGACTGGGAGACCGATCCCAAGTCCGAACGCCACATCAAGGACATCGCCAACGCCGTCAAGGGGGCCGAGAAGCTGTTCCTCGCCACCGATCCGGATCGCGAGGGCGAGGCCATTTCCTGGCATGTCAAGAAGGTGCTGGAGGACCGCAAGGCGCTGAAGGGGGTCGAGGTCAAGCGGGTGGTGTTTCATGAGATCACCAAATCCGCCGTGCTCGACGCCATGCGCCATCCCCGCGACATCCATCAGGAACTGGTGGATGCCTATCTGGCGCGGCGGGCGCTGGATTATCTGGTGGGCTTCACCCTGTCGCCGGTGCTGTGGCGCAAGCTGCCGGGCTCGCGCTCGGCCGGGCGGGTCCAGTCGGTGGCGCTGCGGCTAATCTGCGAGCGCGAATCCGAGATCGAGCGGTTCAAGTCGCAGGAATACTGGACCATCGGCGCCGAGTTCCAGACCCCCAAGGGACCGGTGCTGGCCGCCGCCTTGACCCATCTCGACGGCAAGAAGCTCGACAAGTTCGATCTGCCCAGCCAGGATTCCGCCCGCGCCGCCGAGACCAAGGCGGCGGCGGCGGTCTATACGGTGGCCAAGGTCGAGCGCAAGCGGGCCAAGCGCAATCCGTTCCCGCCCTTCACCACCTCGACCATTCAGCAGGAGGCCAGCCGCAAGCTCTATTTCGGCGCGGCGCGAACCATGCAACTGGCCCAGCGCCTGTATGAAGGCGTCGATATGGGCGGCGAGACCGTCGGCCTCATCACCTATATGCGAACCGACGGCGTCCAGATGGCGGCCGAAGCCATCGCCTCGGCCCGCGAGGTCATCGGCCGGGAATTTGGTGCCGCCTACGTCCCCGAGGCCCCCCGCCTCTACAAGACCAAGGCCAAGAATGCCCA
>Ga0316222_1001186_pt1 | contig 33379 bp, 21 predicted proteins | sample TBH18011metaG_FD_206008 | JGI IMG/M metagenome (GOLD analysis project Ga0316222, IMG submission 206008) | Freshwater microbial communities from Trout Bog Lake, Wisconsin, USA - TBH18011 | ecosystem: Environmental > Aquatic > Freshwater > Lake > Hypolimnion/Profundal zone | place: USA: Wisconsin... | reverse complement strand
CGAACTTTGCGCGTGGAGTCGCCGGAATGCGCGGCAGAGACTGAAAGTTCGCGCCGGCGGGACGCCCAATACTGTTTGGATAAGCAGCGGCTTTGAAATCAGAGGGAGATTGGCGTTCGCGCCAGCGGCGTGGAGTGCGCCAGTCCTGTCTTTCCATTACCCACAGATCGAAAGCCGAGCATGCTGGCGGGGTCAGGCATTACTTCTTAACCGGAATCCGCCGCCGCAAAGCGATAATCGCGGCGTTGATTGTTGGGCAAGAACCTGCGGCGCGCCGGCTTCCGGGGAGCGCACGCGCCCTCGCGTGTGGCCTTTGGCGCCCTCGCCAAAGGCATCTTCGCGGCTGATCGCATCGGAATGCGAGTTTCGGGAAGCGCACCCGTCCCGGGTGCTGGCCGAGGCGTCCCGCCTCGGCGAACTTTGCGCGTGGAGTCGCCGCAATGCGCGGCAGAGACTGAAAGTTCGCGCCGGCGGGACGCCCAATACTGTTTGGATAAGCAGCGGCTTTGAAATCAGAGGGAGATTGGCGTTCGCGCCAGCGGCGTGGAGTGCGGCAGTCCTGTCTTTCCATTACCCACAGATCGAAAGCCGCGCACAGAAAATGGCTGCGAAACTTGTGGTTACTGCTCAGCGGGCAGCCACGAGCGGGCGCTCCCATTACCATCGTCCCTTTTAGGGCGCAATGCATTCGCCGCGGTGACCCAGGCGCCGCCCTCCGACGCGCAGGGAATCCCCTCCGGCTTTGGCAAAGAAATTGACAGCGCCGGAATGATGGAGAGAGTCCTTCATGCCAAGCAAGGGTTCTTCCAGAATCGGCTTCGCGACGCATCCCGATTCGTCCGGATTGTCCGTGCGCTCCCTGAGGTACTTGGGCGTTGTCACCGCTCTTACCGGCGCGGCGACACTTATGGGCTGGGTCTTCGCCATTCCCCTGTTGACGGATGATTATCCCGGATTTTTTGCCATCAAGGCCAATGCGGCGTTGGGGTTGTTGTTAACTGGCGCGTCCCTATGGCTTTTCCAGAGAGCGGAAAACGGTTGGACCTTGACAACGGCCCGGCTCCTGGCGGTCGCTGTCATCGCCCTGGGGACTCTCACGCTGGTCGAACACCTCGGAGGCAGGGACCTTGCTATCGACCAACTGCTCTTTCGAGACGCTACAAGCGATTCTCATGGGGCACTCAATCATCATGGCCGGATGCCGCCCGATACGGCGCTCGCCTTTACGCTCCTCGGCTCGGCGTTGCTGTTTCTGCGTCGATCGAGCGGGACCGTGGGAGTTTTTGGCTTGCTCGCTCTGGTTGTCGGGATGAACCGGATTATTGCCATGGCCTCCGGCCCCCAGATCTTGGGAAATGAGGTGGGGACAGCCATCCCCGCGACCGTCCTTTTTCTCCTTCTCGGAGGGGCGTTCTTGATGCGCGGGTTCCAGATCCGGTGGGCTCTCAAAAAGGGAGTCACCTTCGTTTTTGCAGGGGCTGTGATCGTGCTGATCGCCATTAGCATGCTCAACTACAGGAAGGCCAATGAATTGAAGACCGCGGTCTCAATGATGAGTCACACGCAGCACGTGCTTGCCCAAATTCACGCGGTGCGGGTCGCCGCCGACAAAAGTCAAGCGGCTGCGAGCGGGTATGCGCTCACCGGCCGCGATGAATTCCTGCGAGCCTTCGCAACGGCCCAGCGCGAGATTGGCCCTGCGCAAACGAAGCTGCGGCAGTTGACCGCCGACAACCCCTCACAACAAACACGGCTTGACACTCTGGCTTCCGAAATCGCCGCCCGGCTTGCCTTTGACCAAACTACGATCACTGCGAGGCAGACCGGAGGACTCCAGAAGGCTGCCGGGCAAATGAGCGCTGACCACGGCGAAGCGTTAGCCCGGCAAATCCGAACAACACTGGAGACGCTGGACGGCGAGGAACATCGGTTGGGGGGCATCCGTGAAGCAACCACCGCCAAGGTCAACCAGGCAATCTTTCTTATCCTTCCCGCAGGAACCCTCCTCAGCGTGGTCTTCCTCGTCGTCGGCTTGTTCCAGCTTAATGCCGAGGCGATCGCAGCGTGGGAAGGCGAAGAGCGCTTCCGCATTCTCGTGGGGGCCGTGCAGGACTATGCGATTTTCGCCATGGATACCGCCGGGCGCATCGTGAGTTGGAACGCCGGAGCGCAGCGGATCAAGGGTTACCGCGCGGATGAAATCATCGGCGAACATTTTTCCCGCTTTTATCCGCCCGAGGAAGTCGAGAAGCGAACGCCCGCCCACGAGTTGGAAACTGCGGCAAGAGAGGGGCACTTTGAAGCCGAAGGGATTCGCGTGCGCAAGGACGGCACCCGGTTTTGGGCCAGCGTTACGATCACCGCCCTTCAGGACGGGAACGGCGGATTGCGGGGTTTTTCCAAAATCACTCGCGACATCACCGCTCGCAAGGCAGCCGAGGAGAGCGCGCGCAACGCCCATCGCAAGGCGATTTCGGAGTTGCTTGAGAGCGTCACCGACGGGTTCGTGGGATTTGACCGCGACTGGCGCTACGCGCATGTCAACGCGGCGGCGGCCCGGTTGAGCCGCAAGGCTCCGGAAGAATTACTCGGCAAGGTGCTCTGGGAGGTCTTCCCGGAGGCTCAGATGCGTTTCGGCCCCCAGTATCGCCGGGCAATGGAGGAACACACCGTCGTTCGATTTGAGGAATTTTATCCCGAGCCGCTCAACGCCTGGTTTGACGTGCGCTGTTACCCCTCTGCCGATGGGTTGAAAGTCTTCTTTGCCGACATCACCGAGCGGAAAACCGCCCAGGCCGCCCTCATGGAAGCCAAACAAAGCGCAGAGGAAGCCAACAAGGCCAAGGACATCTTTCTGGCCACCTTATCCCATGAGTTGCGAACTCCGCTCACTCCGATCCTGCTGACGGCGAGTTCCCTGGAAGGCGACGAGAATCTTGACGCGGACTCGCGCGCCCAGTGCGGCGTGATTCGCAACAACATCGAATTGGAAGCCCGCTTGATCGATGACCTTCTCGACCTCACCAAGATCGCCCACGGAAAGTTTTCGGTCCGACGGCAGAAGCTCGCTGTCGGCGACCTCCTTCCGGCGGTCTTGGAAATGCTGCGCACCGATTATGAGGGCAAGGAGATCACCGTTCAAGTTGATGCAGCAGCCTCCTCCACGGCTGTTTGCGCGGACCCGGCGAGGCTTCAGCAAGTCTTTTGGAACCTTATTAAAAACGCCATCAAGTTCACGCCGGCGGGCGGAAACATCTTCGTCCACACCTTCAACCCCGACCCCCAACACCTCTCGATCGAAATTCGCGATAACGGCATCGGGATCGTCCCGGAATTTCTCGAAAAGCTCTTCGATCCCTTCCAGCAAGGGGCGGCGACCGGCAAGGCTCAATTTGGCGGGCTCGGACTCGGACTGGCAATCTGCAAGACCATCATCGAAGTCCACGGGGGACGAATCGCGGCAACCAGTGCCGGTCTCAATACCGGGGCGGCTTTTACCGTCGAGCTTCCCCTGTGCGAAGGAGCGGGCGACGTCAGGAGCGAGCCCGACGCTTTCGTTAAGGAGTCCTCGCCACCGCTTCGCATTCTACTCGTCGAAGATCACGAATCCACCCGCTCCGTGCTGGCTCGCCTCTTGAGAAAAGACGGTCACCGGGTGGAAGCGGTCGGTTCCTGCGCGGAGGCCCTGAAAGCCATAAACTCCCAACCTGCCGGTGAACCTTTCCAGGCGCTCGTCTGCGATCTTGGGCTTCCGGACGGCAGCGGGCTCAAGGTCGTCCATGAACTGAAGGCTCGCACGGCGTGCCTTACCGCCTCTGTAGCCCTCAGCGGCTACGGCACCGACGACGACATTCGAAAGAGCGTTGAGGCCGGCTTCACCGCGCATCTCGTCAAGCCCGCCAGTCTTCAGGAGTTGCGACAGGCGCTTGCCGCTTGAGGAAAAAACGGGGGGTGAACGGCCCATCCCGACCGTCTAATCCATGATATGTGGACACTTTATGCCACATGACGAAATTACCCAGAAAGCGCGTAAAGCCGGAAGTAATACCGGTGCTCGCCGGAGGGCGGAGCGGGGTCGCCATGGGGGAAACTTCCCGAAATACGCCGCCGCGGGCAAGCGGAAATACCAGCCCATCCGCCCGTCGTAACACGATTCTTGTGTAATGAGACCGGCTCTTCCTTTGTTCGAGAGTTTTTTCCTTGGCGGCTTCGAGTGCTCCACGCATCGGGTATCCGCCGAGCGCCGGCTCGACATGCTGGCGGCCACCCAGCACGATCGCTTTGCTGCGCGGGACTACGCCCTTTTGCAGGATTACGGCATCTTCAGCGCGCGCGATGGCATCCGCTGGAACTTGGTGGAGCCACGCCAGGGGTATTACCAATGGGCGGGCGTCCAGTCCATGGTGCGGGCCGCTCGCGAGACCGGCATGCAGGTCGTCTGGGATTTGCTTCACTACGGCTGGCCCGACGGCATCGATGTCTTTTCCGCCGAACTGGTGGACCGCTTCGCCCGGTTTGCGCGCGGTTTTGCCAACCTCATGGCTGACGAGACCGCCGAAACTCCGTATCTGGTGCCGATCAACGAGATCTCCTTCTTCGCCTGGGCCGGCGCAGACGCCGCGATCATGAACCCGTTTACGAAAGGACGAGGCGTTGAACTGAAACGCCAACTGGTGCGCGCGACAATCGCCGCCATCCGCGAACTGCGCGAGGTAAACCCGGCCACGCGGATATTTTCGATCGATCCCATGATCAATGTCATCCCGCGACGGAACCGCCCCGAGGATGCCCCAAAGGCGGAGATGTTCCGGCAAAGCCAGTTTCAGGTGTGGGACATGATCGCGGGCCGCCTCGAACCGGAGCTGGGCGGGCACCCGGATTACCTCGATGTAATCGGCGTAAATTACTACATTCACAATCAATGGCGGTATCCCGGCGGGCACGGCTCAATGATTGTGCCGTCGGACCCGCGCTACCGGCACGTGCGCGACATGCTGGCGGAGATTTACGAACGCTATCAACGTCCGCTCTTCATCGCCGAGACAGGGATCGAAGACGATGCGCGCCCTGCCTGGTTGCGTTACGTTTGCAACGAGGTTGCGGCGGCAATCTCCGAAGGGACCCCGGTCGAGGGGATATGCCTTTACCCGATCATGAATCATCCGGGCTGGGACGACGGGCGCCACTGCCATAACGGGATGTTCGACTACGCCGACGATCTGGGAAACCGCGAGGTAAACCTCCCGATGGCGACTGAACTCGCTTACCAGCAGCATCGTCTGGATGCCATTCGCTCCGGGCGCGAATCGTTCGCGGATACCTGGGATCCCGCAAGTTCCGCCCTCGACTGGGCCGCACACTTGATGGAAAGCCGGACCGACGAAGCACGGCACGAGGCGCCCCGTTAGCGCGTGTTCTTCCCATCGAAGCGACACCTTTTCCGCGACCAGCGCGATCTATCGCCTCTCAACCCGTCTGCCCCGCCTAGTCTCCCCCCCGTGCATTCCCTTCATTTTTTGATGGCAATCGAGGCCCAAGGCAGCGTATTGAAAGGCTTCTTTTCCGGGGCGGCCCGAATGGGGCCGGCGCCGGTTTGCATCATGAGAAATTATATCGCCACCATCGGTCTCGAAGTTCACGTCCAACTGAAAACGGCCGGGAAGATGTTCTGCGGCTGCCCGGTGGAATACGGCGGGGAGCCAAACACGCACACCTGCCCGGTCTGCCTCGGGTTGCCCGGCTCGCTGCCGGTGATGAACCATCAGGCGCTCAAGCTGACCGCGCTGACGGGCCTCATGCTCGGGTGCGAAATCCCGTCCGTCTGCAAGTTTGACCGAAAGCACTATTTCTACCCGGACATGCCGAAGAATTACCAGATTTCGCAGTACGACCTGCCTCTGTGCCTGGGCGGCGGCGTTGCGCTCCACGATCTGGCTTACCCGAAGGACGCCCAGAAGAACATCGCGCACCCGGACAAGGTCGTGCATCTGGTCCGCATTCACCTTGAGGAAGACGTGGCCAAGAGCTTTCACTTCGAGTCGAGCACGGGCATCGATTTCAACCGCGCCGGCACGCCCCTGATGGAGATTGTCAGCGAACCGGAGATCGGGTCGCCCGAGGAAGCGTTCGCCTATCTCACCGCGCTCAAGCAAATCCTGATTTACGGCGGGGTCAGCGATGCGGACATGGAGAAAGGCCAACTCCGCTGCGACTGCAATGTTTCCGTGCGCCCCGAGGGCCAGGAGCAGTTTGGCACCAAGATCGAGATCAAGAACATGAACACGATCTCCGGGGTGCGCCGCGCGCTGGCTTACGAGATCGACCGGCAGATTCAGATCGTCGGCAACGGCGGAACGCTCCTTCAGGAAACACGCCGCTGGGACGACGCCGCCGGCCAGACGTTCCTGATGCGGATTAAGGAGAGCGCGCACGATTACCGTTATTTCCCCGATCCCGACCTGCTCCCGGTGAAGACGGAGGCGATCGTCGCGGAAGTCCGCCCGTTGGTTCCGGAATTGCCCGCCCAGAAACGCGCGCGGTTCGTGCGCGAGTACGGCGTCAGCCCATACGACGCGGGCGTTCTGGCGGACGATCTGCCGCTGGCCGCCTATTTCGAGACCGCCGCAGCCCACGCGCGCAAACCGAAGAGCGTGGCGAATTGGATCATCAACGACCTGCTCAGCGCTGGGAGCGCGGCGGGATTGAGTATCGAAGAGTGCCCGATTTCGGCGGACAATCTCGACGCGCTGGTGAACCTGATCGACGACGGAAAGATCAGCGGCAAGCAAGGCAAGGAGGTGTTCGCGGAGATGTTCGCCACCGGCAAGCGGGCGGAAGTCGTGGTCGAAGAGAAGGGGCTCAAACAGGAAAGCGACATGGGCGCCATCGAGGCGTTGTGCGACCAGGCGATTGAGGCCAGCCCCAAAGCCGTCGCCGAGTACAAGGCAGGCAAGCTGGCATCGATCAATTTCATCAAGGGACAGGTGATGAAGCTCTCCCAGGGGAAGGCGAACCCGGCGGTCGTCAGCGAGGTGCTTACCCGGAAACTGACTCCCCTGTAGGCCCCAGGCAAACTTCGCTATGCGATGGAGGTGGACGAGACACGGTTGACCCCGGAGGAGGAAGAATTGCTGGTCTTCCCGAGCTTACCGCGGAATTCTTCTGGTTTTTCACCCCCGCTCCTGCTCTCGTAACCGGGTGCGAAACACCCAGCCCCCCCACGCCCTCGACGCCGCAAAGCTGTGGATTCTGCTCTCAGCGTTTCTGTCGGCGGCAGGCGTGGCTCTTTCCTTTTTCCACCGCCTGGACCTCACGGGTTATCTCGCGGTCCTGACGGTGGGGATTGCCTTGTGCATTGCCGCATGGCGGTGCGGAGTTCGAATCCGGCTGCGCTTTTGCCTCGGGAAATGGCGGTGGCGCCGCCGGCACCTTCTCCCGGCGCTTTTCGTGTTGCTGGCCGCACTGGCGACGATCGGCGGCCTGTTGTACGCCCCCAACAACTACGACGGTCTCACGTACCGGTTCCCAAGAATCCTTCACTGGCTGGTCGAACACCGCTGGCACTGGATTGCGACCGACGAACCGCGGATGAACCTGAGCGCCACGGGCTTCGAGTGGTTCATGGTCCCGCTGTTCGTGTTCACCCGCGGCGACCGCCTTTTCTTTCTGCCCAACATCGCCGCGTTCCTTCTCATGCCGGGGATGTTCTACGGCATGCTCGTCCAGCTCGGTGCAAAGCGCAGGGTGGCATGGCACTGGATGTGGCTGCTGCCCGCGGGCTACTGCTTCCTCGCCCAGGCCGGCAGCATCGGCAACGATTCGCTCGCGGCGGTTTATTTGCTGGCGTCGGTCTATTTTGCGCTGAAAGCCCGGCAGTCCAAAAACATCTCCGATTTGTGGTATGCAACGATCGCAGCCGCGCTGGTCACCGGGATCAAGAGTTCCAATGTGCCACTGTTGCTGCCGTGGATGCTGGCGATGCTGCCGTCTCTGCGGCTCCTCAAGACCAGGCTTACCGGGACGCTGGCGGTTGCCGTTGTCTTTCTGGTCGTATCGGTCGCGCCCGTGGGGTGGCATAACCTCAAGCACACCGGCGATTGGACGGGCGATCCGTTCGGTCGTTCGGGGATGAAGATGGACAGCGCGTTTTACGGTGTCACAGGGAACGTTCTCGAACTCTTTGCGCGCAATGCGATGCCGCCGGTCATGCCGTTCGCCAGGTCGTGGAATGCGGAGATGGACCGGCTGAAGAACTCGCCGCGTTTTCAGACACTGCTCCGCCATTTTCCAAGATTCACCATGGCGTGGAACGAACTGGAGCAGGAGGAGGCGGCCGGGTTGGGCGTGGGGCTTTGCGTGCTGGCGCTGGCGACGCTCATCGCGGGCCTGCGGCACGGCGAGCTGCACCGGTGTTGGACGGAGCCAAATTTGCGCTGGGGCGGGCTGATCTGTGCAAGCGGGGCCCTGGCTTTCCTGTTTTACATGGCGAAGATGGGGAGCGAATCGGCTTCGCGTATCGTTGCCGCGTATTACCCCTTGGTAGTAGCGGGGCCGCTGCTGCTGCCGGGAGCCGGCGCGGTGATGCGCAAACGGTGGTGGCGCGTCCTGGCCTGCGCCGCGGCGCTTTCGGCGGTGCCCCTGGTGGTTTTGACACCCTCGCGCCCGCTGTGGCCCGCGCTGACGGTCTTCCGTAAGCTTGCGGCAGCCTCACCGCAGAATCGTCTACTGGAGCGCGGGCGCATGGTTTACGAGGTCTATGGGAACCGGGCGGACTGCCTTGCGCCGCTCCGCAAGTACCTTCCCGCGGACCGAAAGACTGTCGGCCTGGTAAGCGGAGACGTGCCGCAGGTATCGCTATGGCGGCCCTTTGGCACGCGGCGAGTGGTGGACGTGATTCCCGCCAATCAGGCCAGGTTTGCAACGCGTTCCTCCATCGTGGTCGCCAGCGACGACGCCGTCAAATCCCTCTTCGGCCAGTCGATGCCGCAATGGATTGTCGCAATGCACGGGCGGGTGCTGGCCAAAGAAGCGCTGGTGACCAAATTGGCGCGCGGTTCTCAGGACTGGTACATCATCGAGACCGGAGTCGCTTCGCGTTCGGCGGAGTGATTCAGCGACAACGCCTCCCCGGCGCTATCCGCCCGATGGCCCTTGTTCGCAAAGTTTGGCCGCTCTGAACGTCCCGACCAGCCAGGCGATGGTTTCACCCAAATCCTTCATGTTCTCCAGAGCTTCGGCGTCGTTTTCAACCTCTCCTTTGTTCAGCCCAACGCCGAAATTCCAATAAGTTGAGCCGGGGACGATCATTCGGGACATCAAGAACATGTGGTTGATGGAATCCATGACGCTCGTGGCGCCGCCCCGTCTGTTGGCTATCACCGCCGCCCCGATCTTGCGGGAGAACAGGCCGCCGTTGGCTCTGGCCACAAAACCGGCCCGGTCGATCAAGGCCTTCATTTCGGAGGTCATATCGGCAAAGTAAGTCGGCGATCCCAGGACGATGCCGTCAGCTTCGATCATCTTCCCGATAAATTCGTTCATGATATCGGTGTCGATTGCGCATCGTGAGTTCATGTTCTTCCTGCACTGGTAACAGGCGTGGCAACCGTGAACGTGCTGGCCGCCAATCTGGATCAACTCTGTTTCGATACCCGCCTGCGCAATCGGTTCGAGCACCTTTCTCAGCAGGAATTCTGTGTTTCCGCCCTTGCGCGGGCTGCCATTGATGGCAACGACTTTCATTGGGGTTGCACCTTCGATTTGCTTCTGGGCGTCGGTCATGCGGCGATGTTATCCGAAGCAATTGCCGAGGAAAACCGGAAAAATTGTGGGGTCAACGCTTGACACTTGACAGGAGGCATTGGTGTTCATGGCTGGGGATGGAGGCGCGACTGGTGAGGACGGGAGCTTTTGAAATTTCGAATTGGAGAGGTTTGAGCATAGGGATGATTGCCCTCCTATCTTCGTAGCCGAGGTTCCGGGCGATGTCGAGGCCGTGCTTGCGCTTAGCCCTCGCGTGTCCGTTTCAAGAAAGCGCTTGCCGCGCCCCTAGAAGGCGATACACTCTTCCCTTGCCTCAATGCCGGGCCAACCCCGTCCATCGGGGCGTTTTTCTGTCCAACCAAATACACTATGGCAAATACCGTTCTCGTCGGCGCTCAGTGGGGCGATGAAGGCAAAGGCAAAATCATCGACTTCCTTACTGAAGAGGTCGATATCGTCGTCCGCAGTCAGGGCGGCAACAACGCCGGGCATACCGTCATCACCGGTGACAAGAAATACGTCCTGCACCTCATCCCCTCGGGGATTCTGCGGCCGGGCAAGACGTGCGTGATCGGCAACGGCGTGGTGCTCGATCCGGTCTCGCTGGTGGAGGAGATCGAAGGCCTGCGCGCCGCAAAGATCAAGGTGGGCAAGAACCTGCTGATCAGCGACTGCGCGCATCTGGTGCTGCCGTATCACCGACTGCTCGACCAAGCGCGCGAGACGGCCAAGGGGAAACAGAAAATCGGCACGACCAAGCGGGGGATCGGCCCGACGTATGCCGACAAGGCGTTCCGGGTGGGGTTGCGGATGGGTGACCTGATGCAGCCGGAACTGTTCTCCCAGAAGCTCGCCGCGCGGATCAAGGAGAACAACGCGGTGCTCAAAGCGTATGGCGCGAAACCGATTTCCTTCAAGCAAGTCAATGAAGCGTACCTCGCGGCGGGCGAGAAACTGCGGCCGTTTGTGACGAATACGGTCGTCTTTCTGCACCACGCCCTGAAGCAGGAGAAAGAGATGCTTTTCGAAGGCGCGCAAGGGACGTTCCTGGACATCGATCACGGCACCTACCCTTACGTTACGTCCTCCAACACGACGGCGGGCGGAGCCTGCACCGGCTCGGGCGTGCCGCCGCACCGCATCGACCGGGTTTTGGGCGTAATGAAAGCCTACACGACGCGCGTGGGCGAAGGGCCGTTCCCAACCGAAGACCGCGGGCTGGGAGAGATGCTTCATGGCATGGGTCGCGAGTTCGGGGCAACCACGGGCCGCGCCCGGCGTTGCGGCTGGTTCGATGCCGTCGCCACCCGGTTTGCGGGGATGGTCAACGGGATCGACGACATCGCCATCACCAATCTCGACGGCCTGGACACGGTGGAAACCATTCGGGTTTGCGTCGGGTACCAAAAAGGGCGCAAGAAAATCGAGGTGCCGCCCTCGGATTTCCGGCAGCTTGCGGATTGCGAGCCGGTTTACATCGAGATGCCGGGCTGGCAGGCGCCCACCACCGAGGCGCGCAGCTTCGACACGCTGCCGGCCAACGCCCAGGCTTACGCGCTGAAAATCGCCGGGCTGACCGGCGGCAGGCTGGCCATCGTGAGCGTCGGCGCGCACCGCGACCAGACGATTTTGCTGTGAGACGATCGCTCGGACGCAGGACCAATTTTTTGGGAGCACACGTGCCTTTGTGTGCGGGCGTCGGCGCCACCCCAAGACTTGGCAACGAGCCCGCTGTAAGCCCGCGCGAAGCGCTTTGGAGTGCGGCTGAGCATCCGGGTCAGGTTCCGGCGTCCACTCTCGTCGCTGTAAGCCCGCGCGAAGCGCTTTGGAGTGCGGCGGCCCTCCGCCGCTTTGAGAGGGCGCCAGTTGAACACCGTTCGCTTCGTGATCCAGCAGAACCGTCTTTGAAAGCATTCCCCGTAGAGAGAAGCGTTGTCGTGCCAGCAATCCGCACTCCCAAAGCGGCGGAGGACCGCACGCACTCCAAAGCGCTTCGCGCCCCGCTCTCGAACGCTCGTCGGACATCTCACGTTCGGTGGGCCACTGTAGTTTTCCTCGTTCCCTGGAACGAGTCGTCATGGGCCGGCGCCCACCACGCATGATGAGCACCCCTCGCGAGTCCTCCCCTCCTTCCCATTGGTCCCTTAGGTCCCTTAGGTCCCTTTCGTCCTTTCGTTGCCGCTCATGAAACCGCTTCCGAACCCCCGTTCTCCAGCCGGCGAAATCCCCCGTCACGTGGCGATCATCATGGATGGCAACGGACGCTGGGCGAAAGGCAAGGGGTTTGCGCGCATCACCGGCCATGAACAGGGGGCCGAAGCGGTGCGCGATTGCGTGAAGGGATGCCGGGAACTCGGGATCGAATTCCTGACGCTGTACGCTTTTTCCACCGAAAACTGGAAGCGCCCCAAGGCCGAGGTGCTCGGACTGATGAAGCTGCTGGAACGATTCCTCGAAAAGGAGACACCGGAATTGAACGAGCAGCAGGTGCGTTTGCAAGCCATCGGGCGGATTACCGATCTGCCTGCGTTTACCCAAAGGGCGCTGCACAAGGCGATCGAAGCCACCGCGCACAACGACAAGCTGACCCTCGTCCTCGCGCTGAGCTACTCCAGCCGGATGGAAATCATCGACGGCATCCGCAGCATCGTGTGCGACGTGCAAGCGGGACGCATCGATCCGGCGATGATCGACGCCGAGCTGTTCAGCCGCCATCTGTACACCCGCGCCTATCCCGACCCCGACCTGCTCATCCGCACTTCGGGTGAAATGCGTCTCTCCAATTTTATGCTCTGGCAAATGAGCTACACGGAGTTCTACATTACACCGACGTTCTGGCCGGACTTTCGCAAGGCAGACCTTTTCGAAGCCGTGCGCGAATTTGGAAAACGCCACCGCCGTTTTGGCGATATTTCATGACAAAAGCTCAAAGCATTCTCGTCGTCGACGCGGACTCGGACTTCCTGGACTGGGTCTGCAAGCAGCTCGAAACACCCAGCACCCGGGTGATCACCGCATTTACCACCGACGAAGCCTACCGGCTCTACTGCCAGGAAAATCCGGACCTGCTCATTACCGACACCCATCTCCAGCCCTTCAGCGGCCTGGAACTGCTGGTCAAGGCCCGCCAGCGCGATCCCAACGCGATGGTGATCCTCACCAGCGCTTTCGGCACCACGCAAACGGTGATCGAATCGATGAAGCTCGGAGCGTTCGATTTCCTGCGCAAGGAAGGGCTGCCGTTCAACCTGAAGGTGGTCGTGGATGCCGCGCTCAAGGAGCAGGAGCAGATGCGCTCGGCGACGACCTTCAAGCCTCAGCTCACCGTCGAGCAATACCAGGACAGCATCGTCGGCAAGTCCCAGGCGATGCAGCAGGTTTTCAAGATGATCGGGCGCGTTTCGCATTCCGACGCCCCCGTCATGATCACCGGCGAAAGCGGCTCGGGCAAGGAACTGGTCGCACGCGCTATTCACCATTACAGCCAGCGCAGCACCAAGGACTTCATCGCCATCAATTGCGCAGCCATCCCGGAGCAACTCCTTGAAAGCGAGCTTTTCGGGCACGAGAAAGGCGCCTTTACCGGAGCCGTCAGCCAGCGCGTGGGCCGTTTCGAACAATGCAACGGCGGCACGCTTTTTCTCGACGAAATCGGGGATATGCCGCTGCCGATCCAGAGCAAGATCCTGCGGGTGTTGCAGGAGGGCGAATTCTCGCGCGTGGGCGGCAACGTGACGCTGAAGGCGGACGTGCGCATCGTGGCAGCGACCAACAAGAACCTCGAACAGGAGGTCTCCCGAAGGGCGTTCCGCGAGGATTTGTTTTACCGGCTCAACGTCGTGCGTGTGCAGCTTCCGCCGTTGCGCCAGCGCGTGGAAGACATCCGCCTGCTGGCGGAGTATTTCCTGCAAAAAGTCGCGGCCAAGAAGCATATCCCGCTGCTGCGCCTCAGCGAGGAGGCTGTGCGCTCCATGGAGGCTTATCCGTGGCCGGGCAACGTGCGCGAATTGGAGAACACCATCCAGCGGGCGACTGTGCTGGCGACCGCCGACGTGATCTTGCCGAAGGACCTGCCGCTGGGCAACGATGCGGTCGCGGTTGAGCTTGAAGTCGGAGCGCCGCTAACGGTCGTTTCCGCTCCGCTGGAGCTGACCAAGGAAGCGGCGATCGAGTTTCTGCTCAAAACCGCGCAGGTCGATCCAGAGGTGCAGCTTCTGCCGTGGCTGGAACGGGAGTTCACGATTCACGCCATGCGCGCCACCAGGGGCAACCAGGTCCGCGCGGCGAAGCTCCTTGGCATCACCCGCGCCACCCTTCGCAAGCGTATCGAGATTTTCGGAATCACCAAAGAGCTGAACATTTCATAGCCCACGGAGGCGTTTATGGCCCATCCGCTCATCGTCAAGGATCTGTGCGACACCGATCTCTACAAGTTTTCGATGGGCCAGGTGGCTTTCAGCCAGTTTCCGGGGGTTCAGGGCGTTTACCGTTACGCCAACCGTGCCGCCGACAAGCGCTGCCGCGCCGGTTTTGCCGAAGAGGTGCGCCGGCAGGTGGAAGCGATGGCGGACTTGCGCCTGACGCAGCCCATGTTCGATTTCTTCCGCCAGCGCTGCCCCTGGCTCAAGCTGACCTACTTGCAATGGCTGCGCCAGTACCGGTTCGACCCCGCCCAGGTCACCGTTTCCCAGGACGGCGGCGAGCTTCAACTCGAAGTGCGCGGCCCGTGGTTCGAAACCATCTACTGGGAGGTGCCGTTGCTCTGCATCGTCTCGGAACTGAGCCGCGCCGATCCGGCCACCGGCGCCATGCTTGCGCGGGCGACCGATTGGCGGGAACGCATCGACGCCAAAGCGGCGGCGATGGCCGCTGAAGGCGTTTTCTGGATCGACTTCGGCACGCGCCGCCGCTTCGATTTCGAAACGCAGGAGACCGTCTGCACGCGAATGAAACCGTTTGCGCCCAATTTCCGCGGCACCAGCAACCCCTTCCTTGCCATGCGTCACGGAATCGCCGTGTTCGGGACGTATGCCCACGAACTGGTCATGGCAATGCAGGCCATTTACGGGCTTCGACGCAGCGACGAGCAAGCCATGGAACACTGGGTCCGGGAATACCGGGGCGACCTTGGCATTGCCCTTACCGACACGTTGACCACCGACGTTTTCCTGCGGCAGTTCGACAAGTTCTACGCCAAGCTCTTCGACGGCGTGCGCCAGGACTCCGGGGACCCGTTTGCGATGGGCGAAAAATACATCGCCCATTACGAGAAACTGGGCATCGACCCGCGCGGCAAACTCATCGTTTTCTCCGACTGTCTGGACACCCGGAAGGCGATCGCTCTTACCCGGCATTTCAAGGGCCGCATCAAGACCACGATGGGGATCGGCACCTTCCTGACCAACGATGTGGGGCATCCCGCTCCAAACCACGTCATCAAGCTCGTCGAAGTGGACTGCGGCAATGGCCCCCTTCCTCTCTTGAAGCTCTCAGACGACAGCGGAAAGTTCACCGGGACCGGCGGCCTCATCGACGACGCGAGGCGGATTCTTAATATTTAGCAGTGGATTCGAAACGTCACCCCCTGGACGCCTGCAACCGCAACTGTCCGCAGGCGGCGGCGATGTCGTGGCCCTTTTCACGGCGCACGGTGGCATCCACGCCGGCGCGTTCGAGGATGGCGACGAACGCGTCCTGGCGGCGAAGCGACGGGCGTTTCCAGTCCAGCCCGGCGACCTCGTTGTAGGGGATGCAGTTGATCTTCGCGTCCAGTTTCCGGGCGATCCGGGCCAGGGCGGCGGCCTGGTCGAGCGAATCGTTCACTCCGTCGATAAGGATGAATTCGAAGGTAATCCGTTGGGTCTTGCGTTCGCAGTAATAAACGCAGGCGTCCAGAAGCTGTGCCAGCGGGTGCTTGCGGTTGACCGGCATGATCCGGTCGCGCACCTCGTCGGTGGCGCCATGCAGGGAAACCGCGAGCCGGATTTGCAGCGGCTGTTCGGCCAGCTTGCGGATGGCCGGCGCGATGCCGCTGGTGGAGACGGTCATGTGACGCGCTCCCAGGCCGACGCCCCACGGAGCGTTGAGAATCCCCACCGCGCGGATGAAGTGGTCGTAATTGGCCAGCGGTTCGCCCATTCCCATGAAGACGACGTTGTTGACCCGTTCGCCGCCCAGTTCTTCCACGCGCAGGAATTGGTCCACGATTTCTCCCGCGTGCAGGTTGCGCGAGAAGCCGTCGAGGCCGCTGGCGCAGAATTTGCACCCGTAAGCGCAACCCACCTGGGAGGAAATGCAGGCCGTGCGCCGGTCCGAACCCTCGCCGTACAGCGCGGGCGAGGCCGGGATGAGCACCGACTCGATCAACGAGCCGTCGGCCAGTTCGAAGAGGAATTTGCGCGTGGTATCGTCGGAGCCGAGCTTGCGCACCGGTTCGAGGATGTCGAAGGCGAACCGGGCGTCGAGTTCCGTGCGCAGAGCCGCGGGCAGGTTGGTCATTTCCGCAAACGACTTGGCGCGTTTGACGTAAAGCCAGTCGAGCACCTGCCGTGCGCGATAGGAAGGCTGCCCCAGATCGCGCAAGGCCGCTTCGAGTTCCTCAAGGGACATCGACTTGATTGGAGTCCTGGCAGTTGCGGCGGGCATGAAAACGGTAATGCAGCCTAAAGCCTCGCGCCAAGGACGCAAGACCGGCAAAGAAGAAGTCCCCAATCTTTAGCGAAGAAAGCAATCGTGCGGGAGCCGCTTTCCGGGGAGCGCACGCGCCCTCGCGTGCGGCCTTTGGCGCCCCGCCAAAGGCATCTTCGCTCAAGATGCCCGCATTCAACCGATAAACCACGGCTTACACGAATGAACACGGATAGGTTTCATCCGTGCCAATCCGTGAAATCCGTGGTTTCGATAAAGCAAAAGTTCGCATCGGCGAGGGCGCCGACGCCCGCCCGCCAAGGCGCGTGCGCTCCCTTGGAACTGGTGGCTTCGATGCCCTAAATCCGGCCAAAAACGCTACGCCCGCTGCAATGTAATGTGGATCAGCTCCGCCGGCGCGGCAGTCCGGATCGGAAACCAGTTTCCGATGCCGTTGGACACCACCAGCGAGTGCGCCCGGCGGGTGTACAGCCCCGACCAATACCGGAAGATCGCCGGGCCGAACCCGAGCCGCTCGTTGAGCATGAGCTGCCCGCCGTGCGTGTGGCCCGAAAGCGTCAGCGGCAGGTCTGTCGCGTAGTCCCAGGCGTGGGGATGATGGGCGATCAGGATGGGGAATGCAGCGGGATCGCGCAGCGAACGAAGTTCCCGCATTGACAGGGACAGCAGGTGTTCGTCGTGGCGGTGCTGGCCGTAATTGGGCGGGCCGCCCCAGCGCAAGCCGAGAATTTGAACCGGCACGCCGCGCAGCGCCAGGGTCGCGGCTTCGTTGATCAGCAGCTTGAGCCCGGACGCCTTCACCGTTCGATCGAACGCCTTGGGATCCTCGATCATGTCGTGGTTGCCCTGGCACAGATAGAGCGGTCCGTCGATTTGCTTGAGCAGCCCGATCGCTTCCGGCAGCCACACGAGCGAGTCGTTGACGAGGTCGCCGGTGAAAAGGACCAGGTCGCATTTGAGTGCGTTGGTGGCGTCGATCGCCGTCCGGGCCACCTGCCCGTGGGTGAACCGCCCAAGATGCAGGTCGCTTACATGGGCGATCGTCAGGCCGTCCAGCTCCTGCGGCAGGCCGGGCAGCACAATCGCAATGCGGCGGATTCTGAATTCGGTAAGCTGCCGGGCCGCGACGGCGCTAAGCGCAAGGGTGAGCGCCGGCGGTGTGAGCGCCACGGCGCTACCGAGAAATTCGCGCCGGGTGAGGCCGTTTCCAGGGGATTCAGTCGCCGGCGGCAGAGCAGGCCGGCCCGACACCAGCCGAACCCCGGCGGCGACGGCAGTCCCGAGGACTCCGAGCAAACAGGCAACCAGCGCCACGGGAGCCACCAGCAAGTGCCAGGTGATCGTAATGATCCAGACCGCCGTCGGGATATAGTTGTCCACATGGATATGCCGGAGCCTCCCGGTGATCACCAAGGCAAGCAACGCGAGCTGAATCGCGAAAAATCCGTGAACCCCGGCGTGGAGCATCTTCGGAGCGCGACTTCTGTGCAAAGACCGGGAGACGGTCGCCCAAACAACGAGATCCTCCACGAAAAGCATGCCGACAATGAATTGGAAAAAACCCATAGGATTCCGGAGTAAGAAAAAGCATAGCGCGAAAGACGCCCGGCGGCAACCCGAGCTGGAGAAGTGACTCCGTTTGGGTTCATGCGCCACTCCGAAAATACCCATGCGCGTGTATCCGAAGGGGAGCGCGGGCTTCCAGCCTGCTGCCTTCGGCATCCTGCCGGAGGCATGGGTGCGCGCCGAGTGCAATCCGATGCCGGCAGGATGCCGGCTGATGCGGGCAAGATGCCCGCGCTCCCCTTCGGATCGACGCACCGCCCGTAATCCAACTTTTCATAATGCGTGGAGGGCGAAAGCCCATGGGGACTCGTTCCCGCTTGAACGCCGCGGCGATTCCGCACAGAATTTGGCCATGCAGCTCATCGACGGGAAACAGATTGCCCAACAAGTCCACGCCGAAACCCGCCTCGCGGTCAACGCGCTGATCGCCCGCGGGATTACCCCCGGGTTGGCGGTCGTGCTCGTGGGAGACGATCCCGCTTCGCGCGCTTACGTGCGCTCGAAAGAAAAGACCTCCAAGGAACTCGGCCTCTATTCGGTCAAACACGAGCTGTCGGCGGATACGCCGCAGGCCGAGTTGATCGCCCTGGTCCGCGAGCTCAACGCGGACCCGGCGATCCACGGAATCCTGGTGCAGTCTCCTCCCCCGGTGCACATCGACGAAGCGGCGGTGGTGGAGGCGATCGATCCACGCAAGGACGTGGACGGCTTCCACCCCATCAACGTCGCCAGGCTGGCGCTGGGCGATCCCGCCGGGTTTGTCCCATGCACGCCGCTGGGCTGCCAGCGCCTGCTGATGGCCAGCGGGGTCAATCCCGCCGGACTGCACGCGGTGGTTCTGGGGCGCTCGATGATCGTCGGCAAACCCATGGCGCTCCTGCTGATGGCCAAGGGCCCCGGCGGAGACGCCACCGTTACCGTCGCCCATTCCCGGTCGCGAAACCTAGCCGAAATTACACGGTCGGCGGATATCCTGATCGCGGCCATCGGCCGGCCGGGTTTTGTCCAGGCGGAGCACGTTCGCGAAGGGGCGGTCGTGATCGATGTCGGCATCAACCGGGTGCCCGATCCGCAGTCCGCGGGGAAGGGGTACCGTTTGGTGGGGGATGTCGATTTCGAGTCGGTGGCGCCGAAATGTTCGAAAATCACGCCGGTGCCCGGCGGCGTCGGCCCGATGACGATCGCGATGTTGATGGCAAACACCGTCAAGGCGTGCCGACAGATTTGCGGAGCGGATTGACGCCGGCGAAAAAGAGCCCGTTTTTTCATCCATTTCGTTTGACTCGCGTCCGTTCGCGGCCAAAACTGCGACACCCCTGAACCACTAACAAAAGAACACTCATCTATGGCCAGTCTCAACAAAGTGATGCTGATCGGCAATCTCACGCGCGATCCCGAAATTCGTTATACGCCCAAGGGAACCGCGCTCGCGGAAGTGGGTATCGCCGTCAACCGCCGCTACACCGCGGAAAACGGCGAGAAACGCGAGGAAACGACCTTCGTCGAGGTCACCATGTGGGGCAAGACCGCGGAACTGGCGGAACAGTATTTGAAGAAAGGCCGACAGGTCTATATCGAGGGCCGCCTTCGGCTCGATACCTGGGACGACAAGACAACCGGTCAGAAGCGGAGCAAGCTCGGTGTGATCTGCGAGGAAATGCAGTTTCTCGGTAGCCGCGAAAGCGGCGGCGAAGGCCGCCCGCCCGCCAGTGAATACGACGAGGCCAGAGAGTCTCGAGAGGCTCGCCCGCCCTCGCGCCCCGCGCAACGCCCGCCCAGCCAGCGCCCGGCGGCTCCGCCCAAGCCCCCAGCCGACCCCGATCTGGACGTCGAAGCGGACGATATCCCCTTCTAATTCTAAGTCGCGTTCAAGATGAGACTAATCCGCTTGTCCTTTTGCCCTCTGGCTTCGTTGCGCGCTCGTTTCAGACCGCTGCGGGTATGCGCCTCGCTCGCGTCTCGCCAGCGGGCAAAAATCCTGCGCGCCTTAATCTCATCTTGAAAGCTCATTAGAATAAACCGGAGCGCGTTTTGCGCTGGCGTTCCTCACCCCTGCGGGTCAGCGCGGTGTCCCTGTTCGGCGGTTAACCGCCGCCGCCCTCCATGCCCCTCAAGTCCTACGCCGTTCTTAAAGGCAGAGCGAAAGACAAGCTCACCTCGGCCCAGCACCATCCCCATTTCCACATCTGGCTGACGGCGGACGGGTGCGACTACCGCGCCGCGGTCAACGTTCGCTCCCTGCGCGACCCGTCGGCGATGCAGTACCTGCTCAAGTTCCGGTGGCGGCACCCGATCACCGCGGACCTCAGCCGCCTCGAACCGGGGCTGCACGTGCTCGAAAACCACGACGGTGGCGTGGCGCTCGACTTCATCCGGCTCAATCTGTTTCACCCCGATCAATTCCTGACGCTGCCGTGCGACGGTCCGGGTTGCGGCGGGGACATCAGCGCTGTCATGGATGGCGTGGTGGGAGGCGCGGTCATCGACCCCGACTGCTGGGTCTACGTCTTCGGCGAACCGTGGGAAGCCAACGGAACGGACCGGGTTTTCCGGTTTTTCCCCTCGCGCGGGATGCACGAAATCCACATGAACCAGGGGAACGACCCGCTCCACTGGTCCCAGGACGGCGCCTGGCAGGACGGCGCCATTTTGTTCGAGCACCCCCGGCAACAGCGTTGGACCGGGCTGTTTCTCAAATTCCAGTCGCAGTCGTGGCAAACCAACGACGCCACGGGGCACGCGATGGTCTCGCCCGTCGGGCCGGTCCCGGAGCCGCACAGCGTCCACCGGCCGGAGGGAATGGTGCGGATCGTCGCCGTCATGGTTCACCCGCTATCCGGCTCGGGCCGGCACGGCGGTCAGGAATCGGTCACGCTGCTCAATGTTTGCCCGGCGCCGGTGGACCTCACCGGCTGGGTGTTGCAAAACCGCGCCCGGCAATCGTGGCGGTTGCGCGGGAAGCTTTTGCCCGGGGAAACGCGGGAGGTGCCGCTGGGCGCTTCCTTCCTGTTGGGCAACGCCGGGGGGATCGTCACGCTGCTCAATCGCGAGGGTTTGAAGGTCCATGGCGTTTCTTACACAGCGGAACAATCTGCCCGCGAAGGATGGCGGATTGCATTTTAGAGGGCGCGTGCGCTCCCCAGAACCCGGTCTCCGACGCTCTCGCAAGAATCGGCGGGCCGAATAATGGAAGAAATTTGTCCTGCTCCCCATTTTAGATGTCGAGCCCGATTTTGCTTGCTTGCGGCGAGTATTTCCTCAACAACGCTTGAATGGCGGAAATCGATTCAGAAAGCTCGCAGATTTCACTCGAACCAGGCTTCCTCCCAATCCCGATCTTCAGCGCGGAACTGAACGCGTCGGTGCGGGTCTGTGTCGTCACTCGGCGCGAACCGGACCCGGTTTCGGGCTGGTTTGTCGTCCTCAGGCGGACCTTTTTCGCGAACATCCTGCTCGGATGCCTGACCGACTGCCAGGGTGCTCCCGTCGCGTGGGTGGAACTCTGGATTCAGAACTCGGGCGGCAGATCCTCCATTCAGGCGCTCCAGAAGCAGAACGTCGCCGGCGCCCGCGCCGACGCCCGCTGGCGGGAGTTCGTTGCGGAGAAGCGCGAGGCGGATCGGGACGCCCACATCGCCACTGCGCACGAGTCCGCGCATCCGCTGCCGATTTGGATCGACCGCACCGCCTTGCGGCCGGTGAACCCATCCGCCGCCAATGGCGCGGCATGGCAGTTGTGCGTGGACGACGCGCTGCTGGTGGCTGCGGGGCTTCCTCCTTACAGCGAATCCGCGGCGCGCTACCTGCATGCTCCGGGGGCCGAGGCGGGCGGAGCGTTCGTTCCCGTCACGGAAGGCTCGCCTCGAAACGAGCGAACCGTCGAGCTCGCACAAGCGATTCCGCAGGTGAACGGGATGGCGCCTCTGAACGCCGAATGCGGGATGATCGCGCTATTTCGATACGCGCCGCTTGGCCTGGAGGAACTGGCCGATGTTCTTGGCGGGAATCCGTGGAAGGGCGTTGAGAACGGGCGCAAGGCTGTCCGGCTCGGCGGACCTTACCGCGCTCTGGAAAACGAGATCGAGATGCGCAACGGCATCAACACCTTGTTTGCTCCCTCATCGGGAGCGAGCGGCCGGTTCGCGGAGTCGGTGCATTTGAAACTGCTGCTGCTGGTGCGCGCCTTTCGCGCCGTGAAAGCCCAAGTGAAGCGCAGCCAGCTTCCGATGCTCAATCTTGGCGCCGAATCCTTCAGGGCTTCGCTCGCCGCCGACGGCTTCGGCTTGCCGCTGTTGTGGACGGCTCGCGTCAGCCTTGCCCAGCCGGGGCAGGCGGAAGCACTGGAAATCGAGAAGAGCGATTTCCGTTATTTTCACTCGGTGGAGGCCCTCGCGCCATCCATTTACCGCCCCGGCGACCTCGCCGTGCCTCGCGAAGGCGTGACCGGCGTCCGGATTCGCAAGGCCTCACCCGTGAGCGGCGGCGCCGTTGTCGAGGCGACGCTTTCCTCGCAGGAGAGGATTGCCAAAGACGAAACGGAGCTGATCTGGATTCAAATCCCGCTTCCTTCGGGAAAGGTCGATCTCTACGGCTACCTGAGCGCCGGACAGGCGATGGCCACGGGGGAAGCCGTGTTTCGTTCCATCCCGCTGGCGCTTTCGCAGCCGGCGCTCGCCGCTCTGGAAGCCACAGCCGGCGCGCCCTTCTCCGGAGTTCCCTTCGCCGTTCTTCCACAGCTCGGCACGCCGGTCGACCTCTATTCGCTGGCTGTCCTCGCGCTGAGGATATTTGTGGTCAGCGCCCAGAACCCCCTTCCGCTGGTCGTCGATGCGGCCATGAGCCTCGCCCGGCAGATGGCCGGAGACGGAAGCGGTCGTGAACCGGCGGGAGCGCGGATCGCTCTGCTGGCCGGAAAGGATGCCCGGTGGCTTGAAGCGCTCGGGCCCGCGCGTTTGCGCAACGAGGATCTCCCTCCCGAAGCTGCCGCAAGCTGCCTGCCCGCTGGCCTTTGGTGGGATATTCTCGGTTGCATCGTCCGCTGTTTCCCGGGCGTGGGCCAGGACTCCTATTGCAAAGGCTGGGGAAGCACGGCGCTCGACACCGTCTTCGACGCGCCGCTGGCGGAACTGGAGCGGCTTTCCCGCGCTTCACGTTCGCTCATCGCGCTCGACTGGAATCACAATCGTGAAATCGCATTGCTGATCCGGCAAGTGGCGCAGGGCGTGCGGTAGTTGTGTTGGTCTCCGCACGCCGCCAGGCCCTTATGCCCGCGCTTTCTTTACCGCTTCGACAAACGCGGCGGCGGTCTCGGTCAGCTTCTTCCAGTCCTGGTTTTTCAGAACGTCTTTGCTGACCAGGCTCGAACCCGCCGCCAGCGCGACGCACCCCGCCTTGATGAAGCTCTCCGCCGTTTGCACGGTGACGCCTCCCGTGGGGATGATTTGCAGCATGGGCATCGGCGCCAGAATGTTCTTGATGTATTGCGGCCCGAGTTGGTCGGCGGGGAAGATCTTCACGAAATCCGCGCCGCTTTCGTGGGCGGTGAGCGCCTCGCTGGGCGTGTAGGCGCCGCTGGCGATCGGTTTTCCGTAGCGGTTGCACATCTCGATCACCGCGGGACGCGTCACCGGGGTGACGACAAATTCCGAGCCGGCGAGGATTGCTGCGCGGCAGGTTTCAGTGTCCATGACGCTGCCGACGCCGATCAGCACCTTCTTGCCAAAACGTTTGCTGACGTCGGAGATCACCTGCAAGGCGTTGGGCGTCGTCATGGTGACTTCCATGCCCGTGACGCCGCCCTCGTAAAGGGCTTCCGCCGCGGCAAGGAGCTGTTCGGAGGAATCGGCGCGAATGATGGCGACGATTCCGGGATTGAGAATACGATCGATAATTTCAGGCTTGGTCATGCGGCCAGAATGATGCGGGCGGGCGGTTCGTGTGAAGGAGAAAGTTGGGTGAACTGGAAAGGGCTTGTCTTCGGGTGCGCCTTTGAGAAGCTTCCAAGGTGACAGCGAAACAGTTTTTTGACTGGCAAACGTCCGGCGGGGTCAACGACGTCCTGCTGCTGGTGGACTGTCTGGAGAGACTGGATATTCCATGGTGCGTCATTGGCGGGGTCGCGGTGAACCACTGGGCCGTGGAGCCGATGGTCACGCAAGATGTCAATTTCGTCGTCGCCACCGAAGCCGTGGAACGGACCGTCCAGGCATTGGAAGATGCGGGATTTCGCTCAGAGCGGTTCGAATGGTCGATCAATTTCAAAGGGCATTCGAAGGTGAGCATTCAGCTCAGCACCGAAGCCTTCTACAGGGATTTCTGCGCGCGGGCAGTTCCCGCGGATGTGCATGGCATCTTGATCAGGGTCGCCTCTCTGCAAGACACGCTTCGTGGCAAAATGGAAGCATGGAACGATTCCAGCCGCCGGCAGAGCAAGCGAATCAAGGATCTCGGCGACATTGCGCGATTGGTCGAAGCCCATGGCCGCTTATGGGACTCCCTTACAGACGACCTCAAGCAGCAGATTAAACGCCCGGAAAGCGGCGAAGTGGGCTGAACAGCTATCAAGCGCGAGCCGACCTGGAAAAGTTTTTTTTGGAAACCGCTTTTCCGGACCCGAGCATCAGAACTCTTCACGCAAGTCTGAGCTCAATCGAGACTGCTCGGACGGAACGGAGTGCCATCCCAACCGTGCGTTTGTGTTCGTTTTTTAGAGTAGCAAAACCTGGCGTCCCTTTTTTCCACGCTCTCCCGCCACCCCTGCGTCGAAATTATCAAAGACGATGAGACGACCATGAAACGATGGCTTGGGTGGGTTTTCAGGGCCGTGCGGGTGTTTATCCTGAAGACGATTGTGATCGGCGCGATGGCGGCGGTGCTGCTTGGCGCGCTGGTCTTGCGCACGTACCGAATCCGCGCCGAGGCGTTCGATCTGGCCAATGTCGGGCGCATTCCGGAACGTTCGGCGGTCTGTGACACCACGGGGCGCATTTACGCCTATCTTCAGGGCGAAAACAGGCTGCTGATCCCGCTCTCGCGGGTTCCCCAAGACTTTATCCATGCGCTGCTGGCCCGGGAAGACTCGCGGTTCTTTCGCCACTCGGGGGTGGATTACCTCGGAATCCTGCGCGCCGTTCTGGTGAACCTGCGCGGAAAATCGGTGCGTCAGGGCGCCAGCACGATTACCCAGCAGCTTGCGCGCAATTCGTTCGGGCTCACCGCGCGGACCGTCGATCGCAAGCTGGTGGAGGCCATGCTGGCCCGGCGCATCGAACAGAATTTCTCCAAGAACCGCATCCTGGAGCTGTATATCAACCGCATTTACCTCGGGTCTGGCGTTTACGGGCTGGAACGGGCGGCGCAAGTCTATTTCGGGAAATCCGCCGACGTCCTAACCCTCCCCGAGTGCGCCATGCTGGCGGGCCTCATCCGCAGCCCGAACCGGATGTCACCGACGACGAACCTCAAAGGGGCGCTCACCCAACGCAACGAAGTGCTCGACCGTATGGTTACGCTGGGAATGCTGAGACCGGCAGCGGCGGCAGCGGCCAAGGCGGCTCCCGTCGAAATCGTCGGGCGGCGTCATCTTCCCTACCAGCAAAGCTATGCCATGGACGCGGTCCGGCGCGATCTCGATTTCATCCTGACGCAAGACCAGATCGACCAGGGCGGACTGCGCATCTACACGACGCTGGACGCAAAGCTTCAGGCCGCCGCCGAGCAGGCGGTCGAGAAGGTGACGCGTTCCATTGAGGAGTCGCCAGGATGGGGTCATCCGACCAAAGCGGATTTCGATGCGGCGCCGGCGCCGGCGGCGACCGCCGGGGGGACCAATGCAGCCGAGAGTCACACGCCGTATCTTCAGGCTGCCCTGACCGCCATCGACAACCGCTCGGGAGCCGTTCGCGCCCTGGTGGGTGGACGGGATTACAACCAGAGCAAGTTCGACCGGGCCACGCTGGCGCGCCGGCAGGTCGGCTCCACTTTTAAGCCGTTTGTGTATGCCACGGCGTTTGAACACGGGCTGCTGCCGGGTTCGCTGGTGAGGGATTCCCGGATCGCTCCCGGCGAATACAAGGATTTGCCGAGAGGGTGGTCTCCGGAAAACTCCGATGGCGAATACGGCGGCTGGCTGCCGGCGGGGCTCGGGCTGGTCCATTCGCGCAATACGATGAGCGTGCGCGTGGGCGAAGTCGCCGGACTGGCGGCGGTGCGGAAAACGGCGAAGCTGGCGGGGATTGGCAAAGACGTGCCGCCGTATCCGGTAGTCTTTCTGGGCGGTTTCGAAACGACGCTGAAGGACCTGACGACTGCGTACACGGCGTTTCCGAACCGGGGGGAACGCAAGCAGAGTTACCTCATTTCGCGGATCGAGAACGCCGACGGACGGATTATTTTCCAGGTATCGCACGCGCGCGTTCACACCCTGGGGCGCGGGGCGGCCTGGCTGACTTCGGAGTTGCTGCGGAAGGTGCTGCGGGTCGGCACCGGCGCCAAGGCGGCGAGGCTCGGACTGACCAAACCCGCCGCCGGCAAGACCGGCACGACGAACGACTATCGGGATGCGTGGTTTGTTGGCTACACCAGTTCGCTGACCTGCGGGGTGTGGGTCGGTTTTGACCGGCCGCAAACGATCATGGAGAAGGGCTACGGTGCCACGCTGGCGCTGCCGATCTGGATCGATTGCATCGAGGCGGCATCGGACACCGATTATCCGGCGCGCCCACTGACTGCCCCCGAGCCGCTGGCGAACGTGCGGGTCTGTTCCGTCAGCGGCGGTCTGGCAACGCCGGGGTGCAACCGCGCCCAGACGAGTTATCCGATGGATCTCCCGCTTGCGATGGCGCCGAAATGCCGCTGCACCTTGCACGACGCGCTGATTCCGATCCTGGCGGCCCAACCGGTCGAAGGGGCTCCGACGGTGCGGAATTCGCGCCGGGCGTCCGCGGGCGGGCGCAGGGACGGTGCGTTGGACTTGCCCGTGGTTCCGCCGCGTTGGGCGGTGTTGGTAACGGGGGGCAACGGGATTCCTGCGGCGCCCCTGCAAGCTGCGGAGTTTCGGGACAGAGCGAAGGAAACGGGAGAAGTGTCGCGGAATTACCGGCCCACGATTGAAGTCGGGCGCGCGACAGGGGTGTTGATGCGGTAGGCTCAGACCCATTCCCAACCCGCCTCAGGCCGTCTGAGCCGCAGTCCCATCCACCGCTAATTCGCGGCGGAAGAGCCTGCGGATTACCTCCTCGACCGGGATCTCCTCCACGCTGAGGTCGATGACCTTGTGCCGCGCCAGGATCGCCCGGCAGGTTTCCGCGACGCCGGCGCGGGGCACCTTGAGAACCACCGTCTGCGGCGAACGCTCGGTGACTTCGCCCAGTCCGGTGAAATCCCGCTCCATTTTATCCTCGAAGGTGAAGCGGACGATCTTTTCGGTCGAAAACCGGTCCACGACCTGCGCCAGTTGCCCATCGTAAAAGATGCGGCCGTGGTCGATCACAATGACCCGCTGGCAAAGCTCCTCGATGTCCTGCATGTAATGGCTGGTGAGGATGGTGACGATCTTGTGCGTGGCGTTGTAGTGCTTGAGAAACTCGCGCACCCGCTGGGCGCTGCCCACGTCCAGGCCGATCGTCGGTTCATCGAGAAAGAGCACGCGCGGGGCGTGCAGCAGCGCTGCGATCAGCTCCATCTTCATGCGTTCGCCCAGGCTCAACTCGCGCACCATGACGCCAAGCTTGTCCGTCACCTCCAGAAGCTCGGAGAGGCCGCCGACGATCTGGTTGAAATCCTTCCGGTCGATGCCGTAAATGGCGCGGTTGAGTTCCATCGATTCGCGGGCCGGGAGATCCCACCAGAGCGCGTTCTTCTGTCCAAGCAAAAGCGAGAACTGCCGTTTAAAATCGTTGCGGCGCTCCCAAGGCACATAGCCCAGCACCCGCGCCTCTCCCGAGGTCGGGTTCAACAGCCCGGAGAGCATCTTGAGCACCGTCGTCTTGCCCGCGCCGTTCGGTCCGAGGAACCCGACCAGCTCGCCTTCTTCAATCGAGAAACTGACCCCGTCGGCAGCGCGAACTTCGTCGTATTGCCGCCTGACCAACCCCTTGACCGCGCCCCAAAGCCCGGCCTCCTTGCGGTAGGTCCGATAGGTCTTGGTCAGATTTCGCGTTTCGATGGCGGGCATGAGCGGTTTACTTAAGCGGGAGTTTCGCCGGGGCCGAGCAGGCGGACACGCTTGTCGTGGAATGGCAGGCGGATGGTCAGCGTCAACCCCACGCCTTCGGTGCTGACCAGGTCGATCTCCCCGCCGTGCGCGCGCACGATCCGCCGCACAATCAGGAGACCCAGGCCCGATCCCTTGCTCTTGGTCGTGAAATACGGCTGGAATACGCTGCCCATCCGCTCGGGCGGAATCCCGCCGCCGGTGTCCGCAAACCGGATGAAGACGAATTCGTCATTCATGTCGGTGCAGATGCGCAGGATGCCTTCGCTGGTCATCGCCTGAAAAGCGTTCTTGATGATGTTGTAAAAGGCCTGTTTGAGCTGGTCGCGGTCGACTTCCAGCATCGGCAGGTCGGGGCGCAGTTCCTGCTCGACGATGATGTCGCGGTCGTCGATCTCCGCCTCCAGGAACGCCACTGATTCCTCGATGAGGCGGTTGATGTTTTGCGGGCGCGTTTCCAGCGGCGTGGGCCGGATCGCGCGCAGGAACTGGTTGACGATGGAGTCCAGTCGCTTGATTTCGTCCTTGGCGATTTCGATCGATTCCTTCAACGGCGCGCGGATGTCCTCGGGCAGCCGCCTCAAACGCCGCTCCATGAGCTGCATGTGGATGTGCAGGGAATTCAGCGGATTGCCGATTTCGTGCGCCACGCCCGCAGCCAGCAGCGTGAGAGCGGAGAGGCGTTCGGATTCGATGGTCTGTTCGGCGCTGCGCCGGTTCTGGGTGATGTCGTGCAGGATGACCGCGTATCCCATCACATCCGCGTGCGCCGCCGGAGGGCCGCCTCCCGGCGTTGTCTTAAGGGGGGCCACGTAGAAATTCAGGATGCGGTTTTCCGGGTAGAACACCTCCATGTCCCGGCTGACGACCTGGCCCGCACCGCCGGCGACCTCGTTCCAGTTCAGCCCGCGCAAGCGCTCGGAGATGAGCCGTCCGACGCATTCCTCGCGCGAAAGGCCAAAGAGGCCGCACGCCGACTCGTTGACATAGTTGATCTTCCCGGACGGGTCGGTGACAATCACGCCTTCATGGATGGTGTTGAAGATCATCTCCAGGAAGCCCTTCTCGTGAGCCAGCCGGGTGAGGTAGTTCTGGACCTCCTCCGGCCCGACGCGCCCGATGCGCTCAATGAGTTTATCGAGAAAACTGGGGTTCATGGATGAAAGGAATTGCGAGCGGATATCTTAGCGCGACGGAACCGCGACCGAATTTGGCCAGCCGGTCTCTTGAGTAAGAACGGCGCCCAGTAAGCTGTCATCCTGAGCTTGCGAAGGATCTCGCGAGGCCGGACGAACGAAATTTTCTCCTCGAGTGTTTTCGGAGCGGACGACGTCACAAAGAGCGCCGTCCGCTTCGAGGATGATGAACAGTGACACGGCGTTTCCTGGTGTGTCGTGAGATCCTTCGCAAGCTCAGGATGACAGCCAATAGAGCGCACCGCTTCTTCGGAAGCGAACCGCGTGGATGCCGAAAAATCCTCGCTGAACAGCGCAAAACATGGTCTTGGCGGATCATGGAGCAGGCGGTGTTCCCCGCGCGCCACCCCAAAGCGGCGGGGGGCCGCCGCACTCCAAAGCGCTTCGCGCAAGCCGAGCGCGGGTGTCTCCCCATTCCGCATCGACTACACAGGCGCGGACTCCGTCGGCGCGGCGGGCTCGCCCTCCTCTTCATCGTCATCGCGAACCACCGGTGCCACGCCCTTGAGCTTCTCGTTGCCCTTCAGGTCGATCAGCTTCACTCCCATCGTGTTGCGGCTGGTTTCGCGAATCTCTTTGACCCGGGTTCGCACCATCTGGCCCTTATTGGTGATGAGCATGATTTCGTCGTTCTCCATCACCGTCAGCGCGCCGACGACATCGCCGGTCTTGTCCCCGGTCTTCATCGTGATAACCCCCTTGCCGCCGCGCGATTGCAGGCGGTAGACGGGTCCGTTATCGTCGTCGAACGGCGTACGCTTGCCGATGCCGTTCTCACCGGCAACCAGGAGTTGCGCGTTCTTATTGACAATGGCCATTCCGACCACCACATCGCCTTGCTCCGGACGGATGCCCCAGACGCCCACCGTGTCCCGGCCCTGGTCGCGCAGTTCCTCCTCGTGGAAGCGCAGGCTCATGCCGCCCTTGGTGATCAGCACCAGTTCGTTGTGACCGTCGGTCAGCCCGGCTTCGATGAGGCAGTCGCCCTCCTCGATCTTGATCGCGATAATGCCGCCTTTGCGGATGTTCTGGAAGTCCGCGAGGTTCGACTTCTTCACGATGCCGGAGCGGGTCACGAACACAATGTGCAACTGGTCATCCCAGGTATTGTCCACTGCCGCCGGCCCGGTGCCGACGCTCTTCGCCTGGATGCGAATCGTCGCGGCGATCTTTTCCTCGCTGCGCAGCTCCAGCAGATTGGCGATCGAGCGTCCCTTGGAGGCCCTGCTCATCTCCGGAATTTCGAACACGCGCTCGATATAGCAGCGGCCCGATTGCGTGAAGAACATCAGGAAGTCGTGTGTGGTGGCGGTGAAGAGATGCTCGACGAAATCGTCCTCGTCGGCTTCCGTCATTCCCTCGCGCGTGGTCATGCCGCGCACGCCCTTGCCGCCGCGCCGCTGGGCGCGATACGCGCTGACGGCCGTGCGCTTGATGAAGCCGTTGTGCGTGATCGTGATGATCGTCCCCTCGTTGGAAATCAGGTCTTCGAGCGAAATCTCGCCCTCGTCAGGCACGATCTGCGTGAGGCGGTCGGAGGCATACTTGGATTTGATGACGCCCAACTCGTCCTTGATAATCTGCATCACCCGTTCCTCGCGGGCCAGGATGTCGAGCAGGTCGGTGATCTTCTCCATCAGTTCCTTGTATTCCGTCTCGATCTTGTCCTGCTCCAGGCCGGTAAGTTGATAGAGGCGCAGTTCGAGGATGGCGTTGACCTGCTGTTCGCTGAAGGCGTAGCGGCCTTCGGTCAGGCGCGCCTCGCTGCGGATGCGGATGCCCAGCCCTTCGACCACGCGCTTGGTGAACTCGTAGGCGAGCAGGCGCGTCCGGGCTTCGTCGCGGTTGGCCGAGTCCCGGATGATCCGGATGAAATCGTCCATGTTGGCCAGGGCGATCAGGTAGCCTTCCAACGTCTCGGCGCGTTCCTCCGCCTTGCGCAATTCGAAGCGGGTCCGGCGCAGGACGACCTCGCGCCGGTGCTCGATGTAAGCCGCGTTCGCCTCGCGGATCGAAAGCAGCTTCGGACGCCCGTGGTCGATCGCCAGCATCGTGACGGCAAAGGAAGACTCCAGCGCCGTGTGCTTATACAGGTTGTTGATCACCACCTTTGGCGTCGCGTCCCGCTTCAGCTCGATCACCACCCGCGTGTTCTCGTCGGACTCGTCGCGGATGGCCGTGATATCCGTGAGGATCTTCTCGTTCACCAGGTCGGCGATGCGTTCCACCAACGTGGCGCGGTTGACGTTGTACGGAATCTCCGTGATGACAATCTGCTCCTTGCCACCGCGCATTTCCTCCACCCCTGCGCGCCCGCGTACCTTGATGCTGCCGCGTCCAGTCTCCGTGTAACTCTTGATGCCCGCGCTGCCGCAGATGGTGCAACCCGTCGGGAAATCGGGTCCCTTGACGAACTCCCGCAGCGCTTCATTGGTGATGTCGGGATCGTCGATTTGCGCGCAAATGCCGTTGATGACCTCGCCGAGATTGTGCGGCGGCATGTTCGTCGCCATGCCGACGGCGATGCCGGTGCCGCCGTTGACCAACAGGTTTGGCCACGCTGCGGGAAGCACCGTCGGTTCCGTGCGCGTCTCGTCGTAGTTCGGGACGAAATCGACGGTGTCCTTGTCCATGTCGTCCATCAGCGCGGCGCCGAGGTGCGTGAGGCGGGCCTCCGTATACCGCATTGCCGCGGGCGGATCGCCTTCCACGGACCCAAAGTTCCCCTGGCCGTCGATGAGCCGCTCGCGCATCGCCCATGGCTGGGCCATATGCACCAGCGTTGGGTAAATAACCGCCTCGCCGTGGGGATGATAGTTACCGCTCGTGTCGCCGCATATCTTGGCGCATTTACGATGCTGCCGGTTGGGATAGAGCGAGAGATCGAGCATGGCGTAAAGAATGCGCCGCTGCGAAGGTTTCAGCCCGTCGCGCGCATCCGGCAGCGCGCGTGAAATGATAACCGACATCGAGTAGTCGAGAAACGACTTCGACATTTCCTCGGCAACATTGATCGGCTCGACTTTTTCGTTTGGTGTATACATTTGGAAACTAAAATGAAGGAGAGTTAGGGGAAAATAGAGGAAAGAGATGGAGCGCCGTGGCGTTCAAACCGTGGAAAGAACAAACCGCTTTTCGGAGCGCGCCAGCGTCTTGGAGTGCGGCGAAGCTCCGCCGCTTTCACAGCCGGACGCGCCTCAATAAAACAGAAATCTTGCGACTGCACTCCGATCCCCCTACCATTCTCGCCATGTCTTCCCCGGAGACTCCATGGCCTCACGCTCCCACGCATCGGCTGTCCGAGAACGGCGCCTATTTCGTCACTGCCGCCACTTATCAAAAAGCTCACCATTTCCGGGGCCGCGAGCGTGTGAGCGTTCTGCATCGAGGGCTCTTGACCGTGGCCCGTGACTACGGCTGGCAACTTGAAGCTTGGGCTGTGTTTTCCAACCACTATCATTTTGTGGGTAATTCGCCCGAACCCGAGTCTGGTGCTGAGAGCCTGGAGACCATGCTCCGCGTTCTCCATGTCAAGACGGCCCGATGGGTCAATCGTTTGGATGGCACTCCCAACCGGCAAGTGTGGTTCAATTATCGAGAGACCAAATTGACCTATCAACGGTCGTATCTCACGCGGCTGAACTATGTGCATCAAAACGCCGTGAAGCACGGATTGGTCCCGGAGGCCAACCAATATCCATGGTGTTCGGCTGCATGGTTTGAGAACAGAGCGGCCATCGCGACGGTGAAAAGGATTTACCAGATCCGCATCGACTCCGTAGCGGTGACCGATGATTTCGAAGTGGCCGCCGAGTGGTGACCTTCCGCTTGCGCGCCAGCGCTTTGGAGTGCGGCGGCCCCCCGCCGCTTTCACAGTGGATCGTCGATTGGCGATGTAGCTTCTCATGCTCGACTTGTGGCGTTGTGGCGACTCAGTGGGTTCATTGGCAAAACGAAGCAAACTCCCAAAGCGGCGGGGGGCCGCCGCACTCCA
>Ga0316222_1001185_pt1 | contig 33440 bp, 23 predicted proteins | sample TBH18011metaG_FD_206008 | JGI IMG/M metagenome (GOLD analysis project Ga0316222, IMG submission 206008) | Freshwater microbial communities from Trout Bog Lake, Wisconsin, USA - TBH18011 | ecosystem: Environmental > Aquatic > Freshwater > Lake > Hypolimnion/Profundal zone | place: USA: Wisconsin... | reverse complement strand
GAAATCGGCCGGCCGCCCTCCCCTCCTGAGGGGGGGGGGTCGTTTTCGTCAAGCTGCTGCCAAAAAAACTTGTGGGAAATCGGCGGCCGACTGATTGCCAACCCACCCGGCGGGGCCGCCGCATTGGGGTCACAGTTTACTAAAAAAAGTAATTGCTCCCGGGCGGCCTCCCGCAACTTTTTTTGGGAGCCAACTTGAACGGGTCACGGTACTGTGACTGTGGCAATAGTGGTGTTTGCCTCCGAGTCCGACTCGGAGTCGGACTCGGAATGGTCGCGGTTTGCACGATGAATGAGTTGATGGTGTATTTCGTTATGGAATGGAGCGATCAGACCTTTTTCACTGGTGTCGTGGAGAGCGCAGCTAAAATCCATGATTTGGTCGTTTTCTTTATGTCGCTCGCTGTCGTATGCAGAAAGCATGTAAAATCCACACTTGTCAATCATTTTTTTAGAGGCGTCTGTGAGGGCGATTGTTTTCCATTCTCCGTTCGCACTTATTTCAACTGTTTTGGATGACATGTTGACCGTGACGCGAATGGTGTGATTTTGAGGTTGTTGATCATTAAAGTAAACATCTTTTAGTAATTCATGTAGACCGTTGAATGCATTTTCCAGGTACTGTAAAGGAGGGTGGACATAGGACATGTCTTCATTGCCGAAATTTAAAATGATCACATTATTATTATTATGTTGATTAATTGTTGTGGTCACTGTGACGGGTCGTTCTCGCAGTTCTTTCAGCTCCGCTTCGATTTGAGTGATGCGTTCTTCCGCCGTCTGTTTAGGCGGTGCTAGATTGATGGTAGAAAGCGAAAATGGAGCATCGGTATGAATACCTTTTTTGTGAAATAGTCGTAAAATAGATTTGCGTAAATTGTCTTGTCGGACGAATTTGTTGGTATGAAATGTACATACGTGATCTGCATCCAAAATGCTGTCGGTTTGAATTCGACCATGCTTTTGAAGCCAGCAAATGAATGTTTCTTTGCCGATAGATGGCTCGGTTGGAATTTTGATTTTGAACGCAACGCTTACCGCTGGTCCTGGCATACACGTAGATCAATAAAAAAATATAGCAGGGGGCATCCTCAACTTAAACAGTGGCCCCCATTTTTCGCGATGGCCGCGGCGGCCACCTTTCAGGTCGTGGTGGCCGTGGACTGGCGCACGCGGGGCATCGGGGCGGGCGGGCGCCTCGCGTGGTACGTGCCGGAGGACATGGCGTACTTCGCGCAGCTCACCACGGAGACGCGCGACCTCAAGCGCCAGAACGCCGTCGTCATGGGTCGCCGGACGTACGAGTCCATCTCGGAGCTGTGCCGACCGCTGCAGCGCCGCCACAACGTGGTGATGTCGCGCACGGGCGCCTACCGGAGCTTGGACGCGGCGCTCGACGGCGCTGCGGCGTTGGGCGCGGAGACGGTGTTTGTCGCGGGGGGCGAGGGGGTGTACCGCGAGGCGCTCGCGTCGCCGCGCTGCGTCGCCGTTCACGTGACCGAGCTGGACGTGGCCAATCCCGCGGCCTACGACTGCTTCTTTCCGGCGCTCGACCCCGCCGTCTTCGCGCTGTGGAGCGCGGACCCGGAGCCGCGGAAGTCGCGCAAGCAGGGGGCCTGGTTTCGACGCCTGACGTTCGTGCGTCGAAAGGCGATGCCTTTGGCTTTGCCTATGGCGTCGCCGCCGCACCCGGAGCGCGCGGTCGCGGACCTTGTGCGCGAAGGCGGTCCCGTGGTCGGCGCGCATGTGCGCCTGTCGTTGCGCGACCGCATGGTTCCGATGCTGGGGCGCGTCGTGGCCTCGGACGTCCTGGCGACGCTGCGGTCGCGGTTGGACGCGCCGCAGGCCGCGGCCGTGCTGCGCCGGGTGCGCGAGGACCCGGCGAATCCGGACAACGTGTGCGAATGGGACGGCTGGGTCGCGCAGTTCGTGGTGGCGCGCGGCGAGCTCAGCGTCCTGCTGTCGGCGCGCGCGTGGGACGTGGGGTCCGCCACGTTCGCGTTTGTCGTGGCGACGACGGCCCTGTTCGCGCACGCGGTCGCCGCCGCCGCGACGCTGGGCGCGGGGGACCTGGGGGTGTCGGTGGGTCTCGCCGAAGCCAACGCGGAAGGGCGTGACGACGCGCTGTGTCTCGTGCCGCGCGTGCGTTCGCTGCCGGCGCGCGCGACGCTGGCGGAGTACGAGGCCGCCGACTTCGACGTCGAATAATCGGGGGCTCTTTTTTTTAGGTCGTGGATCAAGAGTGGGATGCTGGCGTTTCGTCCGTGGCGTACGTCGCCGAGGCTCGTGTTTGAGGTGCGCGCGTTCACGGACGGGAACGTTCCGTTGGTGGAGGACGAGGAGACCGACGACATGGAAGTGCGCGCGTATCGCGAACGGTTCCACCACTACTTGGTCACGACGGAGCTGGGCATCGGGGACGGGGATTTGCGCGAGGTGTTCGTGATCGATCGGGATCGAAGCGACGCCTCGGAGCCCCTCTACCTGGGGGTCATTCGGTACCACGGATCGGCGCCCGGGCCCGACGCGCTCGTCCTGTCGTACGCGTGGTTTAAATAAAAAATTGGATCTCTTTCACCTCTGCCCGATGCATATGGCGACACGCATGGAGCGCTACGTCGAGGGCGTGGTGGCCGCAGGCCTGCTGACGCGCGAAGGCGTCGTGCGCGCCATCCACGCCATCCCCTGTTCCTCGTTGTACGAGGAAGAGTGCGACGCCATTCGCGCGCTCGTTCGAGCGCCCGGCTTCGCGGACGAAATGACGGCGTACCCGCCGAACGCGACCGCGGCGTCGGTGATCGAGTACCTCATCAAGGGAATTGTGTCGAGCTGGGCCAGCCGGCTGGCCGCGCGGTTTGCGGAGCATCGCAAGGAGGCGAGCGACGCGCGGCGTGAGCACACCGCGCTGGTGCGCGCGTTGAACCTGGTGGCCGACGAGGCGTACGACGCCATCTTTACGCGCGGGCTCGAACGATGAGCGCGCGGATGTCGTGGTCCGTGGGCGGAACGACGACCTTGGAGTGCGGTACATGCCGCGCGTGCCCGGAGTACTTGAGCCATGGGAGGTCCGCTGCCTCGGCCGCGGACGGTCGGGCGGAGGGGGTCGACGTCAGCAGGGCGTCCAGCACGTCCGCGCACGAGGGATGCACGGTCGTCGTCGTCTGGTCCCGCCACGGGTGGTCGTGCGCGTAGAAGCAGCCGAAGATGAGGAGGAACAGCAGGGCGCCGCAGAACCACATGTCGGTTTGGAACGCGTCGCCGAGCACGTCCGGCGCGGGCATCTTTTTCGACGCCTTGCCCGCGACGCCCATGTGCAACAGCTTCACCTCGAGCGTGGCCGCGTTGGCCACCATCACGTTTTCGATGGTGATGGCGCGGTGCGCGAGGCCCAGCGCGTGCATGTGGTTCACCGCGGCCATGATTTGTTGCATCGTGCGGCGAGCGGTCGTCTCGCCGCACCTCGGCGCCTGTCGGAACATGAAGTGGTAGAGGCCGAGGTCCGTCATCTCGAAGACGACGGCGATCCAGTTTGGTATCGCGACGAGGGAGTGGAACTGGGCGATGCGGGGGTGGGGGTGACGTCCGAGGAGCGCGAACTCGCGGAGTTCGTTCTCGCGCTGCTCCCACAGCAGGTCGACGTCTTTTGGCGGCAGGTTGCCAAAGGTGGTGGGCAAGAATTTGACGGCGTAATTTTGGGCGCGGTCGAGGTAGCGGTGGACGACGATGTTCGCGCCGCGCCCCAGGCACTCGATCCATCTCCACTTGGGATTCACGACGCGGAACTCCCGCTGGGGTTGGGAGTCGTTCAAGAGCTCGATGGCGTCGACGAGCATGAGCAGCCCGCCTTTCGCGTTCGCCATGGCCGGCCTGGGCCTGGAAATGCGAGAACCGGATAAAAACGATCATTTTTTTTTTACTGTACAAAAAATTGTCAAAAATCACCCCTGCGTGGTGCGCACGGCCTTGAAGTGCGCCGGCAGCATGGTCTTGACGAAGCCGTACACGTGGTCCACCTGCGCCATCGAGCTCGCGCCGATGATCATCATCTTGCCGGTGCCGAAGATGGACAGCGTGATGCGCTTGCACGACGTGACGACCTCGCCGCGCCCCTTGCCCGCGCACTGGATCGTCGGGTCGTCGTGGCACTTGCAGTACCCGTCTTGCACGACCTTGCTCGCGTTCCAGTAGTAATGGCACTTGAGCGCCTGGTAGGTGTTGCTTTCGTACACGACCTTGAGGTCGGGGTCGGACTTCTGCAGCGCGGCGTACAGCCGCGTCCGGTTGATGCCCCACCCGCCCTCGAGGGCGAAGTCGACGTTGATCATGCGCACCACGTAGTCGCGGTTCTTGAACGTGGCGTCGGCGAAGCGCGCGGCGCCGGGGATGGCGCGCAGCGCCTCGACGACGCGGTCGACGATGCGCAGGCCGTCGTCGACGTTTTTGACGCCCGTAAGGTGGAGGTTGCCGCTCGCGAAGATTTTGATGTTCGGCGTCTGCGTGCCGTACCGGTACACCACCGTCGTCTGGTTGGCGAAGGCGCCCTTGCTGGCGGCCGCTCCGGCCGTTCCGGCCGTTCCGGCCGCTCCAGAGTCGTTGTGGCGCTTGCGCGTTCGGGCGCGCGGGTTGGTGCCGCGCGTGAGGATGGCGCCGCGGCTGTCGACCATCTTGGCGAACAGGAATCCGTCGCCCGTCGCGTCCGCGTTCAGGATGGGCAGCGCCGCGAACACGGTGGCGAAGTTGACCTCCGCGCCGACGGAGCCGTTGGCGGTGATGGTGGAGACGCGATAGGGGGTGAGGAAGACGTCGTCCGCCATGGTGAAGGCGGACCCCGCGGGCCTTGCGCTTATGCCTCGTGGGTGTGTCCCCCTTAAGCCCTTTAAGCCCCCCGGGGGTACCTGAATTTTTTAAAACGAGACGAACGGCTCCGGTACCGCATGTGCAGGTGCATCCGGAACAGCCGGAACCGCATGTCTTTCCATGGTCACGGGGCCGACGGTGGTGCCGGGAGCCGGCGGAGGAGCGGGGGGCGGGGGGACGGGCACGTTGTACGTCAGGATGGTCGCCAGCCCGGCCTGGGTGAGGGCCTCGAGCGACGTCTTCATGTAGTCGGGGTTGGCGGCGTACAGGTCGCTGAGCTTGACGGTGAGCCCGCCGACGAGGGTGTTGAGCTGGGCGCGCAGCAGGTCGCGTACGCCCGAGGGCAGCGACGAGAATTCGGCCAGGTCGAACACGCCGATGGGGTTGGCGAAGTGCTCTCGATGCTGCCTTGAATGAAGGGCCCATAGGACGCCGACGAGGAGGACGGCGGCGAAGGCGAGGAGAAGCGCGGCGTGCATTGATGGGGGCGCGTATTTTATTTGCGTGACGTCGGGAAAAATTGGAGTCGTACCGAAGGGAAATACGATTGCCGTGGCGATCAAGAATGACGGACCTTTACATGTGCATGGTATGTTTAAACGAATTGGTGGTCCCGATGCAGGTAATGCACCTCTGGCCATTTTGTGTGTCCGTTGTGCGCCCCGCGTCTCACCACCAAGTGTCCGGTTTGCCGTGGTGACGTGTTGGAGAAACCGGTTCGCAACCTTCTCGCCTTGCAACTGTTGTACGAAAAGACGGGCGCGGAGGCGTGCTCCCGGTGCGATAACATTTTCGAAGCCGACAAGATGAAAGAACACACCTGCAGTGTGGCCTGTTCAGAATGCGGCATTCGTTTTACACATGCCGCAATATCTGCACACAAGAGGGTTTGTGCGTATATGCGCGTGTCCTGCCCCGATTGCGGCGTGCTCATCCCTCGCATGGATATGGGCGCTCACGCCAGCGAATGCGACATGGCCCGCGTGTCCTGCCCCGATTGCGGCGAGCTCGTTCTTCGCATGGATATGGGCACTCACGGTAGAGAATGCGACATGGCCCGCGTGTCCTGCCCCGATTGCGGCGTGCTCGTCCCCCGCAGGCATATGGGCGCTCACGCTAGAAAATGTGACTTGGCCCGCGTGCCCTGCTCCAATTGCGGCGTGCTCGTCCTTCGCATGGATATGGGCACTCACGCTAGAGAATGCGAATTGGTCCGCGTGTCCTGCCCCAAGTGCAACGCGTGTAATGTGCACATGTACACTCACGCGAATGTATGTGACATGGCCTTCTTGAGGTGCGAACTATGCAAACAATGTCTTCGCCGCAAGAATTTAGCGGCGCATGCAGAACATGAATGCGAGAAAAGGATGATGCCGTGGATGGTTGTAAAGTGCACGCGATGCAGCATTCACATGGCATATAAAGACATCCATGCGCACACGCTTCGCGTGCATGGCTAAACCTGCGTTTTTGCGTGCACCAAAAGGGGGCTAAGGGCAGCGTGTGGAGTTCGTAATAAAAACAAACGAACATTTAATGGCGTCCCCCCTGCGCGTCGTGCTGTTGGACCTGGACGAGGTAGTGTTTCGCCATCCCGCCGCGCACGCCGTGGTGTCGCGGCGCGTGGTGGCGTTGTTGGCGGACCGGTTGCGGTTGAGCCACGGCGACGCCGACGTGTTGAACCGCCGCCTTTACGGCGGCCACGGCCACACGCTCATCGGCCTTCGCAACGAGTTGGACGTGAAGCTGTCCGTGGACGAATTCAACGCCTCTGTGTACGCGCGCGAGACGCTGGCCGAGGTTGCGCGCCTCCCGCACCATCCGTACACGCGTGCGCGCGCGTCCGAGGCGACGCGCCTGTTGATCGAGCTCCGACGCCGCGACGTGGCGTGCTACGTCTTTTCCAACGCGCCGCGCGTGTGGTGCGAGTTCGCGCTCGGCATGGTCGGCCTCGGGGGCGTGTTCGCCCCCGACCGCTTGCTCACCAGCGACGGCCACGACCCGCTCAGCCTTGTGCTCAAGCCGTCGACGCTCAGCTACGCGTGCGTGGAGGACGCGGTGTGCAAAAACGCAGGGGAGAGCATCGCGTTCGTGGACGATTCGCTGCGCAACCTGACGTCGGCACCGGTCGGGTGGGACAAGTACCTCATGTGCAATGGCGGTGCAAGTGACGCCGCCGTGGGCGCGGCGGCGTCCTGTCCGCGGCTGTGGCCGATCGCGCGCTTAGACGAGTTGGTGTGAAAACGTTCACCACCGTTCGGGATCCGAGTTCGCTTCTTCATCGGGGTCCTCCTCAACATCCGAGTCGTATTCATCGGTGTCCTCTGAGTCAGCTTGGACACCGTCCTCCGCTGTGTCCTTTTCTTCGTCCTTGACGGGTGCTGGCGCAGGCCCGGGTGGATCGATGGGTCCGAACGGAACGGGGTCCCATGGAATCTCTCGCACGCGGTCGAGCAAGTTCGAGTCGGTGGCTTTTACCTCGAGAACGATATCTTCCAACATTGATTTTAACGCGTTAATGTTCACGAACACTTTGTGACCCCCCAGTTTGGACTTCAACACAACGGACATGTAAGGATGCGTCAAAGAAACGAATGAGTATGTGATGGCGCATCCGACGCTAACGGCGACTCCTTCGGATTCTGATACGTTTCGTCGTGCGATTTCGATTTGATTGGCGAACGGAAGGCTTACGAAGGTTTGAAGCTGCAATTGTTCCCCTTTTTTTTTCATCGAAAGGATCAAGGTAAGCAAGTTGCTTCCGCATAGTCGTAATTGCAACGCGTCCTCCTTTATAAAGGCTCTGTCATTTACTTTGAATCGGTAGGACATGCCGACAGACTCGACCGGGGTTTCGCAGCTTATGGTGCACGTATGAATCACATGGGCCACAATGGCATCTTGTGTAAACAGTTTATCGCACATTTCGCACATGTACATGTGATTTCCTTTTACGTGGGTGTCTATTTCGTTAAACGGAACGTATTGTCCGCACGTTTTGCACGGCTTCGGTTGATATTTGCATTTTTGGCAGTGCTTATTCACGTCGGATGCCACTATTCGAAGCGGACACCCTTGCGATTTGAACGGGCACGGCTTGATGTAGTCGATCAACAGCCTTGACAAGAACACGTCTGGTACCGGCGAGCTTAGCATTGGTAGAACGCATCCGGCGCCCGGACATTTTGTGTTGCTGTACTTTTTATACGCCGCGATGCACAACGCGCACACGTGGCATCCGTTGGTGCACACCGTAAGAAGGTCCGTCATTTGCAAGCATAAGGGACACTGGAGGTCGATGAGATCGATCGTGGGTTGGCATTTTCCTGGCGGACACGCAGCACTGGCCCAGGCATGGTGTTGTCGCTTGGGGATCCACAAACGCGTTCGCCCCATGGTCCAATTCATTGTGGGGACCGTTGAACTCCTTTTTTTTGTCAGACGTGCGTTTTGGTGTAACCCACTTAAGGCGACCCGGGGTCCTAGGAGGAAGCGATACATTATACGTGTCGATTGTACGTCATCGATCACCCTACTAAAATGCAGTGCGAATGCGGCAAGGTTTGCGGGAACAAGGGTGCGCTCGTGCTGCACCGGCGCAGCAAGAAGTGCCCCTCCAACAACCGGCCGGTGCAGGAGGCGACCGACTTCCCCCTCAATCCCCTTCCTCCTCCCTCGGTCGCAGAGGACGTCGTCGGTGCGCAGGTGCTCGCCATTCAGCTCGAGCACGAGGCCAAGATGCGCATCTTGAACCAGGAGCACGAGCAGCGTACGAAGCTGAACGCGAAACATGTCAACGCAGAGGTCGCAGTTTCGAAGGCGACGAAGAAGATGCTCGTCAAGAAGACCGAGGCGGAGATCGAGATCATGAAGGCGGTGGCGGCCGAGAAGATCCAGCGCATCCAGCGCACCCGGGACGTGTACGTGAAGCACGTCGACACGATGACGCAGCTTGCGATCGAGGACGCGCATCAGCACCGGCTGCTCACCGTGTGCCCGCACTTGCTGGTGAGCAACGAGATGCGCGTGTTCGGCACGACGTACCTCCCGAGCTTTGAGACCGGCGAGCTGTGCCGCTTCATCGACACGCACATGGCCGAGGGAGGTGACAAGGCCGACGTGAAGACGCTCGTGGGCCAGATGGCACTCGTGCAGGACGTCAAGGTGGAGACGACGGTGGAGCCGATGAATCTCGTGCCGTTACGCGCGTTGACGCAAATTACGCGCATGGCGGAGGAGCTGGAGGACTACGAAGACGAGGAGGAAAAGGCAGACGAGGACGTCGAAAAGGAGGCAAACAACACAGAAAACGCGGGCGGAAACCGCCTGGTGGCGCCGTTTGAGGCCGAGGAGAAGGTGAAGCGCGCCATCCACGACTACGTCACCAATCACCTGGCGAACGGCGACGCCGCCGCCGTCAAGACGTTTCTTGAGATGCTGCATGCCACGACGGAGACGGCGCTCGCGTCGGTGAATCGGCACAGGGTCCATGTGCCCAAAGTCCTTCAGGACATGATAGATGAGCAGTGCGCGTTGAAGCCGCGCAAGTCGCCGCACAACAAGTACGAGTTTTGGGCGAAAAAAACAGGGAACGCCGTCAACCATCCGTGTGCGACGTGCGAGAAGCGCGTGACGTGCGCCACCTTTGAAATGGGCCACCGCGTAGCCAAGGCGCGCGGCGGAACGTACAACTTGGACAACATGATGGTTCAGTGCGGGACGTGCAACGAGAAGCAGGGCGTGCTTCACCCCGAGTTGTTCAAGGGCACGTAGGCGCGTGCGCGTGCCCGACGTCGGTAGGCGGTGCGACACGGCAACTGTATTCGTGCGTCGTGGTCAGGTATGCTGGAGCACGCGTGCGTGAGGTGGCTGTGCAAGTGGCCGCGCGCGACCGGGGTTCGACATGCGCGGCATGGGACGAGCACGTCTTCGCATGCGGCGATGTGCGTTGAATCCGCGAACAGCGCTTTGCAGCCGGGGCACTCGGGCGTGCTTTCAATGAGTTTCATCGCGAGGAAATTGCGCGTCGGCGTCGCCAGCAGGGGGCCCCGGCACAACGGACATGGAGAGCGTTTGCGGATTAAGGTTTCGGCGCATGCGCGGCACGCGTGGTGTCCGTTGGTCGCGCACACGATGAACGGGACGCGCGCGACCAAGCACACCGGACAGCGGAAGAGCTCTTCCATGATGGGTGGGAAAAAATGGGAGCAGGGACTCGAAAAAATTTATGCAATGGCGCACGTGCAAGTCGTGTAGGAGGCGGGAATAGGACTGGGCGCGGGAGCGGGAGTGGGGGGCGTCGGAGGAGGGCTAACGGACGTGATTTCCCACAGGTCGGAGGCGAGGTTGGCGTCGGTGACGTAGGCGTAGGGAAGGTAGCCGTACCCCTGCACCCCGTAGCTCGTGCCCCAGCTGTTTCGGAACTTGAACAAGTTCGTGCTGTCGTTGTACCCGACGAGCACGATCGCGTGGCCGCCCAGCACCGTGTCGCTGGCCGCGGGCATGGGCACGATGCCCGAGCTGAGCGCGGCGGTCGACTCGAAGCTGCTGTACACGACGATGCCGATGACGACGGGCGAGCCGTTCGCCAGGCACCCCTTGATCTGGTTCGCGTTCACGGACACGTTGGTGGCGGCGAGGACCACGTTGGTGAGCGCGGTGGCGTACAAGCTGGCCGTCGGTTTGACGGCGAAGTTGGCGATGACGTAAGGCCACGCGCTTTCCGCGACGTTACCCTGGGTCTTCAGCGATTGCACGCCGTCGGCGATGGTGGATCCGTCGTCGGTGGACACGTCGCCGGACAGCACGCGCTCGTTGTAGTACAGGAACAGCCGCGACCCTTGGAACCCCTTGTTGAGGAACTGGACCGCCGCCGTCAGCGCGTTGGCCGTGCACGACCCGAGTTCCCCCTGGTCGTACACGGCGGGCATGGAGGGCGTCAGGTCCACGCTGCTGGGCAGGGAAAGGGTGCCGTAGAGTTTGAACGCGAGGGACGCCGCGGGCAGGCGGTGGGACTTGAGGCCGTAGCGGTATTTGGGCATTATTTAAACGCGCTAAAAAAAATAAAAAAAAGGAGGTCCCACCGAAAGCCGGCGACCATTACACGTTTTCCCAAATAAAATGGGACAGTAAATTTAATGTAAATTCCATTACATTTATAAAATCAGATTGTAATTTTTCCCAAAATATCGCCCAACAAAATTTATGAACGTAAAAAATCTCATGTTGTCGACGATGATTAAAATTTACAAAACTAAAACATGAGTATTTTGCAGTGCGCATTAGTGTCCCATTTTATTTTAAACACCGCTGTAACTTGAAATTTTTTTTTGCGAGCGCGTTGAAGAGCAGGCGAAAAAAAAGGCGCGCCCCAATAAATGCCGTTGACCGTCGTCATTCCCATGGCGGGGATGGGGTCCCGCTTCCGGGATTACGGCTTTCGCACGGAAAAGTACCTGCTTCCGGTCAATTTGAAGATGCAGACGATGCTCGACGCCGCCATCCACACCCTCGGCGCGGGTGCCGAGGGCGTGAAGTACGTGTTCATCGTCCGGGGCGACGTGGGGGTCGCGGCCCTGCGCGCGATATGCGCCGCGCGCCGCTACGAGTACGAGATCGTGTCCGTGCCCCAGCTGACGGAGGGGCCCGCGGCGAGCGTGGCGGCGGCGCGGCACGTGATCGACGCCGACGCCGAGCTCATCGTCAGCAACTCCGACCAGATCATGGACTGGTCCTTCGACCGCTTTCTCGACACGTGCCGCCGCTTCGACGGGTGCGTGCTGACCTACACGCCGCCGTACCCCTTGACCCTGGGCGAGAAGGACAAGCACAGCTTCGTGCAGCTCGCGGAGGAGCAGCGCGCGATCGCGTTTGCCGAAAAAGTGTGCCTGAGCGAGCACGCGCTCGTCGGCGTGCACTACTACCGCGCGGCGTCGATGTTCTTCGACGCCTTCGACTGGATGGTGGATACGAACACGCGCGCGGACAACGGCGAGTTTTACCTGTCGCTGTCCTACAACGCCATGCTGGCGAAAAACCGAAAGGTGGGCCGGCACGCGCTGTCGGAGGACGAGCGGTTCCACCCCGTGGGCGAGCCCGCCGACTACTTCGACTACCTGTACCGGGACGGCGGGTACGTGGGCGGGCATCGCTCCGTCTCGGACCACGAGACCCTGCTGCGCGAATCCTGGGGGAGCGTCGCCGTGGTGCGGTACCACCCCGGGAGCGTCGTGCACGTCCGCGGGATCGCCGCGGTGCTCGAGGGCGCCTGCGAAGACGATTACCAGATATTCGGCGAGGGCGACGTGCTGTCGTTCCCGGAGGGGCGCACGGTGTTTGCGCGGTCGTCGGTGCGCGTGGCGCACGTGTGGCACGACGCCATGACGACGGACGCGGCCGTCGGCGTGTTCAAAGTGAGGGACTACACGCGCGGCTGGCTCGTGGGCGACTTCCAGCCCGCCGTGTTCCGCACGCGGGACTTCGAGATCGGCGTGATGTCGCACCGCAAGGGCGAGGCGTGCGCCTTCCACTACCACGCCCACATGGTCGAGATCAACGTGCTCGCGAAGGGCGCCATGCTCGTCAACGAGCGCCCCGTCAAGCAGCACGACCTGTTCGTGCTGCAGAAGAACCAGGTGGTCGCCCCGCGCTTCCTGGAAGACTGCTGCGTCGTGTGCGTCAAGGTGCCGTCGGTCAAGGGCGACAAGGTCCTCGTTTAGGCCGTCGTGCCCCACTTGGCGACGGCCGCCAGGTACTCCGCGCCGTTCAGGTCGCCGTCGATCGCCTGGCGCATGGCGGTGGCGCCGGCGCGCGTGCCTCCCGGGTGGCCGTGGATGGCGCCGCCGGTGTTCGCCATGAAGTCGACCCCCAGCTTGGCCGTGATGCCGTTGACGATGCCCGGGTGCATGCCGCAGCTCAGCGCGGGCATCACGCCGTGGGCGTGCAGCGTGTCCACGAGCGCGCGCATCGTGTCCTCGCTGTCCCCGCTGTACCCGCCCAGCATCCCCGCGTGGATGAAGTCCACGCCCATCATTCCCGCGAGCTGGCACACCACGCGGAAGTCGATGGCGAAGCGGTGCGACGCGTCCGTGAGGATCTTGTCGCCCGACTTTTGGAAGTGGATGAACAGCGGCAGGTCCAGCTCCCGCAGCGTGCGGTACACGCCCATGCCGTTCCAGAAGTTGACGTGCACGGCGTTGCCCCCCAGCGCGGCCACGCGCTTGGCGCGCTCCACGACGTACGGGTAGTCCGAGTTGATGCACACCGCGTAGATGACCTTCCTGCCGGTGCTCTTGATGTAGTCCATGATGAGCGGCACGCGCTCCTCCAAGGGGCAGAAGGCGGGGTTCGACAGGATCTCGTCCTCCTTGATGAAGTTGACGCCCCCCTCCACCATCTCCTTGACCATCTCCAGCAGCACCGCGGGCGTGATGCCCGTCTTGGGCTTGACGATGCCGCCGAGCAGCGGTTTGCCCTGCAGGCCCAGGTACTCGCGGATGCCCGCGATGCCGAAGCGGGGCCCCCGGAACGCGCGCAGCACGTCGTCGGGGAACTCGAGCTTCTGCAGCACGCACTTGGCCACCTGGTCGATGTCGAGCTGCCCGCCCATGACCTGGCACAGCAGGTGGCTGATCCCGTCCTCCTTCCAGTTGGTGTTGACCGTCGGGAAGGCGATGCGCACGACGCCCTCCTTCACCGCCGCCAGCTCCGCCTCATCGCCCACGACCTTGCACGAGTACGTCGTGAACAGGTCGTCCGTCTCCCACGCGTTGCGGACGTGGGGGTTGCCCACGCTCTGCCCGATGGCGAGCTCCCATGCCGCGTCGCGCAGGCTCTTCTTGCCCGCGAGCAGGTAGGTCGCGATGAAGTGCGCGGACCGGTCGAGCTCGGCGTCGGTGACGAAGATTTTGAACGTCATTGATGATCCGAGAGGAACCCCACCCTCTTTAACCCCCTTTGGGCGGCCCGCACCGGCCGGAACCCGATGCGGTGCAGCCCCGGCACCGCGCCGAAGACGCGCAGCCCCTCGAGGTGGGCCGGTGTCCCGTAGCCCATGTTGCGCGCCAGGCCGTAGCGCGCGTCGAGCGTGGGGTCCGCCGCGACGAGCGCGCGCACGTGCGCGTCGTGCGCCACCTTGGCGAGGATGGACGCTGCCGCGATGGCCATGTGCGTGGCGTCGCCGTCGCAGATGCAGCGCACTGGGGGGAAGGGCGACACTGGGGGAAAGGCCGTGTCGGTGAGGGGGCGCACGAAGCGCGGCCCGTCGACCAGCAGCTCGTTGAACGCGGCCCCCTTTTCGGCGGCGGCCTCGTAGGCGCGCGTCATGGCGAGGAACGTCGCGTGGGCGATGTTGAGGCGGTCGATCTCCTCCACGGAGGCGCTCCCGACGCCGTAGGCCACGGCGTTGCGCCGGATGTACTCGGCGACGTCCTCCCGGCGTTTCGCCGACAGCTTTTTCGAATCGCGGATCCACGCGTGCATGGGCTTGGCCTCGCGCTCGTCGTCGAACTCGTCGGGCAGCGCCACGCACGCCGCGTACACCGGTCCCAGCAGCGGTCCGCGACCGGCCTCGTCGATCCCGCCCACGTGCGGCCCCGAGCGTAGGAGGGGGGAGGGCGCCATTAAAAAAAGCCCGCCGTCGGCCGCGGCGGCGCCCGGCCTAATGCCCCGTAGACAGGCACAACAGTTTATGCCAAAACGGCGCCCGCTTTGGCGGCGCATGGCGCAGGCGATGCAGCAACAGGTGATGCACGCGGCTGAGACGGCGCGTCGCGAGCACGGCGTCGCGGTGCGCGAGCACGGCGTCGCGGTGCGCGAGCACCGCGTTCAGGGACGCTCGGAGGCATAGCAGGGTGCAGAACGCGGGGTTGGTGAGATCGGCGCGCTCTTCCTTCGTCCACGCCGCGAGGTGGGTTTGGATGGCGTCACACATGGCCAGGTCGGTGGGGGAGGTGAAGTCGGAGGTGACCAGCGTTTCCAGGATGCTTGAAACACGCGCGGGCTCCATGGGGGGGGGGGCGGGTAACCACGACGAACGAGAAAATCTCCAATTTTTCAAAAAAAAGGGGGCATGAGATCAGGGCATTGCGTTTACACGGCGACCCACGCGGCGGACTCGGGCGCGAAGCCGTCGTAGCAAAGGCGCACGCAGATGCACCCGCGAACGTCGGTCTTGTGGAAGGCGTCCTTGATCCACTTGAGCAGCAGGTCGTGGCGGTCGGCGTCCTTGATGTGCGCCTTGCGGCCGGTGCGGCCGCACACGAACGCGTCCGGGTTGTAGCGCACGAACGCCGTCGGCAGGCTGAGCGTTTGCGCGATGGCGAGCATGCGGGTGCGCTCGCACTCGGCGGCGTACGACTTGTGCTGGTTTTCGTCGACCTCCAGCACCACGAAGTGGTCCACGGCGTCGATCACCGCGTCGGGACGTAAGGCGTAGCACGCGCCGCCCTCCAGCACCTTGTCGTGGCTTTCGTACACCCACCCGTGGGCGTCCAGCAGCGCCATGATGCGTTTCTCCTTCGCGTGCGTCGCCCGCTTGCGCGCGACCGGGTCGCAGTCGGGGCACAGCCCCGCGAGATTGAGCACGTCGGGCAGGCCGCACTGGCCGCATTTGGTCACGACCAGCGCCCGCACGTTGGCGCGGGACGCCGCGTGCACCTCGCACAGGCGCTCGTTGGTGAGCATGTCCTCGTGGGTCCCGACGAAGGTGCACAGCGCGACGCATCGCTGGCGGGGGTACGCGATCATGCCGGCGACCTTGTGCTCCGCGCACGCGGTCGCCGTTTTTGCCGGCGTCCCGTACCATGCCAGCGACGTGCACGCGGGGTGGGCGCAGCCGGGCTTCATGTGGTAGGTGGTTCCCGCGGGGGCGTGCGCCTTGCAGAAAAGCGCCTTGTCGACGCCGAACGCGCGGCGGCGGGTGCAGTTGGTGTAGACGCACCGCGAGGAGGCGACGCACGCGCGCGTGACGGCGTCAGGCGCGTGGCGAGTGCAGAACCCGCCAAAGTGCCCTTGCCGGGTGCACACCTCCGTGGTGCATAAGCAGGTGGGGTGGGTGTGGTCGACCATCGTCAGGCCCGCGTGATCCTTGCAGTGGGTCGCTTTTTGGCTGAGCGGCGCGCCGAAGGAGGGCCGTTTCTCGCACCCTTCCGTGATGCACGTGGGGTGAATCAGATCGCGCATGGACTTCTCCTTGTGCGTGACGCAGCACACGGGCTTTTGACCCTCGAACCCGTAGCACGGGCGCTTGGTGCACGCTCCCTCTCGGCACTGCGGCTTTTTGACGTTGGACATGGAGGGATGGTCGGCGTGATCGTAGCAGCGGTGGGCTGTTTCTCCCTTGATCGCGAAAGACGGCCGTTTGTCGCAAGCGTCGCATGTCGAACCCGAGGCTCCCTTCATCCCCTCGATCGCGTGATTCTTGCAATGCGTGGGACGGCTTCCCGGCACGGCATGCGTGGGGTGGGCCACGCAACGGGCGTGGGCACACTCTTTGCGGCGGTTGAGCTGTGCCTTAGTCACCATGGTGGGACCGGCGTGATTGCGGCAGTGCGTAGGCACGCGGAAGACGGAGGTCGCGAACCCGATGCGGAGCGCGAACATGGTAGCGCGTTCGGTGCAGGCGGGGAAAGTGCAGTTCACCATGGTTGATCACGGGGGATTTGGAGGGAGGAGAATAATGGGAAGTTGGATATTCGTGGGAGTGTTTTGAACAAAAAAAGATCCTATTTATGTAAATGTCGGTGAGCGCGTGTGCGAGTCAACCGTTTTCGGTGGGAGGGAACCAACTGTTACTTCAACTGAATGGACCAAGCGCGTGGGCTGCGCCTGGAGGTGCGGGTTCCAATGTGGCCATGCTATCAAATATATCAGGAGATTTGAGGCTGCTTGCAGCTGGGGGGATTCCAGGATTGAGCGTGCAATCTTTCACAGGCAATGTGGGCGTTGGAAATTATGCACCTGCGTATGCGTTGGATGTAAGCGGAAATATGCGCGTGATGGGCGCTTTAACCGTCACAAGTACTTTGTACACTTCGAATGTGAATGTGTTGGGTGCGATTGAAGTTATTAATGCGTACACCACGCATTCTTCGAATTTGGTAATCACGAACGTGGGCACGGGTCCGGCGTTATTGGTAACTCAAACAGAGGCTACCGCGCAACCCGTGGCGGCGTTTTATGCGGGTATTGGAAGTACAAATCCTGCTATGATGGTGACTAGTGCAGGTCAAGTCGGTGTCGGAAAATCGACGGCGGCCTACGCGCTAGACGTAAGCGGGTGGGCGAGCGTGAGCGGGTTGACCACGCTTGGATCGAACGTGGGTATCGGGAAGACGAATCCGGCTTATGCGTTGGATGTGAGTGGGAGTGTGAACGTAAGCGGTGCAATCACTGTAAGCGGGACAACTGTAATTGACGCAAGCAATTACTTTTTAGGTTTAAATAAATATGCTTTCGCATTCACTTCCACACCTATAAGCCCTACAACCAGAAGTGCATGGATTGCCGGTGGCTTATCAGTTAGCATTCCCATAAGTGGCACTTACCTCATTACATATAATGGAAGAGTAAATAATATAACAACGAGCGATAGTTGGTGGAAAATGGGGCTGTGGAACAACAGGACATCTTCTTATCTCAATATAACATGGGGGGGAAATATTTCATACTCGTCTGGAATTGGTGATCTGGGTGCATCGGGTTCGTACGTAGCAACCAGTCTTTTAACGAGTGATACCATTCGATTGGATTATTATGTTGCAGGATCAGGATCAAGCACCATGAACTTCGGGGGTGATACCAATGGAGTAACGACATTGTGTGCTCTAAAAATAGCATAACGCTAAATCGAAACGGAGTTTACTTGGGGCGTTGGATGTGAGTGGGAGTGTGACGGTGAGCGGGACGATAATTACAGGCAATAGTTGTTCGTTAAAATATTGGACAATGTCAGGTACTACAGGTAGTAGCGCAGGTGCACAAGTCGGACCATTTTCAGTTCCTTCCGGATGCACATGGACAAATATAGTGGCTCTATATGGTACAATATACACTGGCGTCCATATATGGCCTTTTAATTGTACTTATAATGGAAACGCATATACTGTTTCATGCTGGATCGATAATGGTTATTTGTATGCATTAAATAGCACAAGCAGTGTATCCGATGTGTGGAGTAAAACATACAATATTATTATTGTTACAACATCATAACTCTCATACGATTACACACTCCCACTCGCATCTCGCGTGGCGTTGGATGTGAGTGGGAGTGTGAATGCTACGAGTTTAATTGTTGGTGGCTCAACCAACAAACAAATTGATTGTGGGACAAGCAGCTTTAGCAATGGCACACGTGTAGCATTTAATTTTACATTTATAAATGTTCCTAATGTTTGTGCCAATGTCATAGGTAATTGGGGAGCAACAACCGTTTGCTACGTAAACATTTTTAGTATAACTAATACTGGGTTTTATGTATCAAGCGCCCATTTAGATGGTGCATTCCCAATTATTGCGATGGGTACACAAACCCTCACTTGGATCGCAATTGGATAAATACTCACATAAGATAAATACCACTGGGATGCTGTGCGGTGTGCGTTGGATGTGAGTGGGGGTGCGTTGGATGTGAGTGGGAGTGTGAACGCTACAACTTTGTATGGAAATGGAAATGGAATTAAAAATCCTGTATTTTGTTATGTCCAGTCAGCCCCACAATCGATAACTGCTGCATCTGAAACTAAAGTTTCATTAGATACCCCGGTGTTTGACAATTTTTCATATTGGAACTCGACGAGCAAAAGATGGATACCGCAAGTTGCGGGTTATTATCAAGTCAATGGATCGGTGATGATTGCTAATAATCCTTCACTTGCGAATGGTAATGTGGTATATTGTATTGTTTATAAAAACGGAAGTAATTATGCAAGAGGAAATATCATATCGCCAGACAGTTCTAACAATGCGCAATCTACGACAAGTTGCATTGTTAATATGAATGGTACAAGCGATTATTTAGAGCTTTATGTTTATAGTGAAAGCGGTGGCCATTCAACAGTCCAAAACTCAGCTTATACGTTCATGAGTGGTGCACTTGTTTCCAATTAGCTTTTCAGATTTTAAATTCAAAAAATTATATTGGGACTCACACCCACCCACCCACTCGATCGTTGGGACCAACTTGCGTTGGATGTGAGTGGGAGTGTGGCGGTGAGCGGTAGTCTGAATGCATCTTCGTTAACAGCAGGAAATGTCGCATTTAAAGTGTATTATTGTACAGGGACACTTGGTGCTGTAAACACTACAACAACCGTAAGTTTACCTTCATATTTTACCTCTGCTAATATCATTTCCATAACTGGACTCACAGATACATCGCCAAGCGGCGGTGGTACTCGAATTGGCTTCGCGTGGGCGTGGGATGGTAATTGGGCTGTAAGTGTCGAAGGTGTAACTCTCAGCACTCCTTATTTATACTTAATGAATACAGGTGCTCTGACTCCTGGGAAGCCATATTATGTAACTATTATGTATTATTAGGGTTGGCGTTGGGGCGTTGGATGTGAGTGGGAGTGTGAATGTGAGCGGGGATTTAAATTTAATTGGGAATACGTTTAACTATGTTCCAACATATTCTGGCGGAACATTTTCAGGCAGTGGTGTGGCTCAAACGTATGTTAAAATTGGAAGATTGGTTTGTGTAAGTATTTTCTCCAACTATACATCATCTGGCAGTAGTAGTGGAACCATTTCGCTGCCAGTTGCGATGCTAAATTATGGCGTGTGTCCTTTTAGATTCTTTGACGGTTTAACCACTTCGATCGTAAATGGTTGGGCATTTGGGACGGGAATTTCATTGGGTACAGTACCAAATAGCAGTGGTGGAAACGTAATATTGACATACACGTATATTTCTGCTTCATAGTGGGTCATTCACACACCCACTCACATCTAACGCGCGTTGGATGTGTCCGGGAGTGTGAATGCGACGAGTATTGTTGTTGGAGGTTCTACCGCTAAACAAATTGATTGTGGTTCTATTGCTACCAGCTCATATAGTGGTGGTGCATTTACCATATCATTCAACTTCACATTTTCAAATATACCAAAAGTAGTTACGACTACAGCGTTTAACGCAAGCACTTATCTTTGTGCTATTCAAATTACTTCTGTGTCAACAACCGGATTTAGTGGCAACGTAAATCAAATTGTAACAGGTAGTTCCACCATAAATACTTCGGGTGTTGGATTAAATTGGATAGCAATTGGATGAAATGCGTGGGTGATATGATGACGAATTTCGAAACTATATATCAAAACAAATTGTGGCTAGCGTTGGAGGTGCGTTGGATGTGAGTGGGAGTGTGAATGTGAGCGGGACTATCACAACAGGTAATGGATGTTGTTTACGATATTGGAAAGTTACAGGGACGACAAACGGAACACCTGGAATTCAGTCGGATTATCCCACACCGACTGGAATGTCAACAACCCCTGGAAATATTGTAGCTATATGGGGCGTTATCAATTGCGGAGGGAGCCTTGTTCCATGTGGAGCGAATTATGTCGCTGGCTGGGTTTCAATACTTTGGATGAATGGAACGAATATAAGCATTACACCTATTGGAAATTCCACACTAAGTTGTCAATTTATTGTTACAATTGTTACACTTGTTTAGTAATCAACTTGTAAAAACGCTGAAAAAACAAATTGTTTTAGGGTAAAAAACTTGAACATATTGCATGTATTCACACACCCACTCGCATCTAACAACAATTAGATGTGAGTGGGAGTGTAAATGATGCCTTACACACCAATAGCAATCCAACCAACGTTCAGATTTGTGGTCAAGGTTCCATTTAAATTATTTGCAACAAAAATAGAGGCTCCTGTTGAAGTTGTTGTGCATGCCACAGAAAATCTTTCAACGCCACCAGCATTAGCATTCATTGTGTTGCATAGTATTATTGGAATTTGCGTAAACGAAGTCGGAAACGTAATATTAACACTCAAACTGCCATATTGTGGAACACTTGAACAAACTATTGTTACTACACCTGTTTGAGTTATGTATTGGACACCACTTAATGAGAAATTGGTAGTTCCAGGTGTCCCAAAAACGGTTGAAGAACCACCTTGACGATAAGTAATAACAGGCAATTGAAAACCACTACTAAATATGCTACCGCTCACATTCACACTCCCACTCACATCCAACGCCAAACCGGTTAGATGTGATCCCAATAAGTAGTTACGTTACGAAGTTGTTACAATTATCATTGTGAACGATTTACTCCACACCTCAGACAAGCTACTTGTGCTATTTAATGCATACAAATTACCATTATCGCACCAACATGAAACTGTATAGTAGTTTCCATTATACGTACAATTTAACGGCCATATGCGCACTCCTGTGTTTATCGTGCCATATAGGGCAACTATATTGGTCCATGTGCAACCAGAAGGAACTGAAACCGGTCCTACTTGTGCACCCGCACTACCACCTGTAGTACCAAGAATCGTCCAATATCTCAATGATGTGTTATTGCCACTCGTAATCGTCCCGCTCACATTCACACTCCCACTCACATCCAACGCACATGATGGAATGGACTTACCGATTCCAACATTTCCTGCAGCGCTAATGCGCATCCATTCTGTGCCTCCCTGTATGGTGGAAAATATACACGGTGCTGCAGAATTAAGAGTGTTTGTCAAACCAGATTGAATATATGTGCAACCTCCAGATGTGTTAATCCTGACAAAGCCAGAAGGGTCAACGATGTCATACTTTAATGCGTTCACACTCCCGCTCACATCCAACGCCAATTATAGATGCGAGCGGGAGCGTGAACTTGAATATAAAGAATGATTTTAAGTTTTAAGATGATTTTAAGTTTTAAGATGATGTAACAATTATAACCGTAAAAGGTCTTGATGCAGCATTTGTTTGAGTGCTGGTGATTTGAATAGTTACACCAGTACTACCAACATATAGACCAGCTCCATATGAGAGATCGTTCTGCCAATTATTGTTAAAAGGAAAGAATAGACCGTTAAAAAAACCTCCATAAGCTGCAATCACTGTGGAAAATGTGCAGCCACTTGGTAATGAATATGATGAGGTATTTCCGGCCGTGGGTGTATTATATCCTGTAATCGTCCAATATTTTAAAGAGCAACTGTTTCCCGTTGTTATCGTTCCGCTCACATTCACACTCCCACTCACATCCAACGCACACCCACACCAAACATAATTATGCACTAGTCACAATAATAATTGTATATTGGACTCCATTAGCATGTGTTGCATTTGACGGCAATTGCATCCAGACGCCGATGGTATTTGTAAAGATTGATATATTGTATGTATTGTCGCCAGCAAATTGCGCATAGGTGTGGTTAAAAGGGAATATTGTGCCACTATTATTAATGGTTCCAAATAGTCCAACAATATTTGAAGAAACGACACCAACTGGAAAAGTAATATTTGTTTGTGAACCAACTGCACCAGTTGTTCCCGTTAATTTCCAATACAATAACGAACAAGCATTACCGGTTGTAATAGTCCCGCTCACCGCCACACTCCCACTCACATCCAACGCAATGTTAGATGCGAGCGGGTGCGTCAATGCATTGCACCAATTCGATCCCTCCTATCTAATATCGCATTTATAGTGCGTGAATAGCAAAGCTTTCCAACTATAAACGACACATTAAATCATTAAGCTCGTGATATTAAAAATCCAGATAATGAAGAATATCCAGAGGTTAGAGACACACCGGTTGATATACCACTATATATTCTTACGGTTAGATAATCAGTAGTAGTTAAATAAACAATTCTCGTCAAAGTCATAGAGAAGTATGAAGATGTGGTGAATGCGGAATTTGTGTCAGTCTCGTAGATAGCAGAACCATTTTTCATAAAATCTATCGCTAAGCAACCATTTGTTAATGTATTTCCAGCATATGTGAATGTAATACTATAATAGCCATTGAGTGGTGCTTCAACACGATTATTGGCTGTGCTCCATAGGTTGAGAACGTTGTAATCTGGAGTTGCGAAAGAAGTTAATGTTGTCCAATTAGTGCCAATGGATGCTATATTGTTGGGTGCCACTTGAAATATCGGTAAAACCTGTTGTATTGTCCCACTCACGTTTACACTCCCACTCACATCCAGCGCAGTCGTCAGATGTGAGCGGTGGCGTGAATGCATACGTTTCTTTTTTAACGTTTACTTTATTTGCATGCGTGTATACTAAAAACGAGTTACGACCCAGCATGAAATAAAAAGGCGCTGAATCTATTCACATACGTTTTATTAGCGCCTACATCGTAAACTCCTACAGATCCATTTGCGTTTGCCCTACAATCAATGTAATCGGAGGTTCCATTTAGATATAAAATACCAGCGACTTGAACTGAAGTCGCCAAAGAACCACTTCCAACGGCGGGATACGCACCTATACCTGCGGTTTCACTACCATTTTTAAAAATATTTACGTAATACAAAGAATTAGGAGATGCCGCAGTGACCATAGCGGTGCAATAATAATACCCGGCAATGGTTGGCTGATATTGATAGGTTGATGTATTATATGCACCAAGTGTATCCTTTGTCACACTATTAAAGTGAATTACTGTCCATCCGGACATTGTTTGAGCTGATGTTATGATAGCTGTAAAGAATGGCGTTTGCATTCCTACGCTACTGCCGTAAAAAGCGGTAGCATTCACACTCCCACTCACATCCAACGCAACCATCGACACCACAACACAATAAACCACACTATGATGATGTGACTATAATAGCAGTGAATGGACATAATGCCATGATTGCACTTGAACCCATCACGATCGTCATTGTACATGGACTTCCACCATTTATATAAGCTGCACAAATCCATTGATTATTAGGAGAATACGTATTATTATAAGCATTGCTAAATGGGAAGTAGTACGACGTGCCATACGTAAAACCTGCATGGAACCCTACAATGTTTGCAAGCAAAATGCCCGTTGGCAAATTAATATTCACAGAGGATGTAGTATTTGGAGGCATATTCCCAGTCACTTTCCAATAAATTAGCGAACACGCATTACCAGTTGTAATAGTCCCACTTACGTTCACACTCCCACTCACATCCAACGCCGGTTCCCAGTGAGTGGGTGGGTGAATGCAAATCGAACTTTATATAATGCGAGTGTATATTTAAATCATGATTCATTTGTTTAGCCAATTGCGACCCATAACAATGTGCCTGTTCCTGAATTAAGATTTATTGTACTACTTCCCGTTGCGTAGTATATAGAAGCCAATGTAAAACCAGTTTTTGTTATAGCAGATGCATACATATTTAGAAAATATGATGGTGCACTTGAATTGGAAACGGAGCACATTACGACTGGTGTATTTGTAAAAGTGAAATTGAAGGAAATAGAAGAACCGTTGACATATGAACCTGTGCCACAATCAAATTGCTTTGCTATCCCACCACCAGTAGCTATGGAAGTTGCATTCACACTCCCACTCACATCCAACGCACCCCCACACACCACCAACGCAGCACCCCAAAACGACCCCCGTTTGTTGCATTTTAAATACCCATTGCCAGCCAATTAAAATAACATGTACCACTCGGAGCTGAACTTGACGATGCATTGACAATCACGGGAGTAAAACCGGAAGTTGTTACAGCAGATCCACTCGCAGCATTTGGGAACAAGAAACTAGTGCTTCCGCCATAACTATTAGGTGTTACGAATACTATAGGTGGGTTTGTGAATGTATATCCAAATGAAACGAATGTTCCTGTCGGACCAGATATTGAAGGAATTGAGCCAGTTATAACATATGACCCCGTCCCAAAAGCAATTTTGAATCCTTGACCCGTTGCTGTGTATATCGACGTGGCATTCACACTCCCACTCACATCCAACGCATAGATATTGGATGACGTGGATTTTCCGATGGCCACCCCCGTGTTCGTGACCATCATCGCGATGTTGCTGCCCGCGTAGAACGCCGCCACCGGCTGTGCGATGTTTTCCGTTTGCGTGACCGACAGCGCCGGTCCCGTGCCGACGTTGTTGAGCACGAGGTTGGAGGAGTACAGGGTGTAGGCGTTCACGGTTTCGACGGCGCCCAGGACGCTCACGTTGGAGGCGAACAGGGTTCCGAGGATGGTTAAAGCTCCGGTCACGGACATAGCTCCGGTCACCGTGCCGCCCCCCTTGGGTAGCGCGGCCGTGGCGACGGCGCTGACGTTGCTGAGCGCCGTCGCCGACGCGGCGACGGCGCTGTTGGTCGTGGTCGTCGAGTCCGTGATGCATCCGACGAGGCCCGCGGCGGTCACGTTGCTGGTGAAGCGCGCCGCGCCGTTCACGTCGAGCGCGAACCCGGCGGTCACGTTGTACTGGCCCACGCCCACGCCGCCCCCGCTCGACACGTACAGCCCCACGTTGGAGTTTCCGACGAGGAGCGCGACGGGCAGCGGCCCCACTTGGGTGACCTGGAGCGCGGGCCCCACCGCCGACGGGGTGTACACCTGGGGCACGGTCGTGGCGTAGGTGAGCACGAGCGAGATCGAGTCGCCCGCGGACCACGCGAAGGGGGTCGTCGGCGACACGCCGATGTCGACGGCGTTGAGCGCCACCATGACCGTCCCCGCGGCCGACGCGCTCACGCACGCCAGGCCGTTGATGGACGTGGTGCGGGAGGCGCTGCGCATGGTCGCGTACCCGATGACGGTGCCCGAGGCGTCGACGGGCGCCACCGGCAGCGTCCACGTCCACGTGGCGGTGGACGCGCCCAGCGACGCCCCCGTCCCGACCGTCATGCCGATCTTGACCGTCACCAGGCTGCCCTGCACCAGGTAGCTGCTCGCCAGGCTGCCGCCCGCGCCCAGGGAGAGGGTCGCGAGCGCCGCGTTGGAGAACGTGATGCCCGGGTACGTCGCGAACGCCGTCCACGAGCTCGCCAGCTGGTTGCCGCTCATGTCCTGGAAGGCGGCGGCGCGAAGCGCCCCCTGCACGCGCGCGCCCCCGCTCACGTCCAGCGGGTAGGCGGGCGCGACCACGCCGCCGATGCCGACGTTGGACCCGGCCGCCATGACCACGTTGCTTCCGAGGGTCGTCCACTGCGAGTTCGCGTTGACGTAGGGCGCGCCGCCGCTGTACAGCGCCCCGCTGAAGTTGATGATGCCGTTGACGTCGAGCGCGTAGGCCGCCGTCTTCCCGACGCCGACGTATCCGGTCCCCGCGGAGATCCGGATGCCCGCCTGGTTGGAGGACCACAGGCACAGGTCGCCCACGTCGTTTTGGACGCGTCCGGCGTTGGACCCGCCCGCGGCGGACGACGCGGGGCCGTTGAGTATGAGCTCGAGGCCCGACATCCCACTGCAAATTCGAGAGCATTTTAATTTGGTTTCAGTGGCCGCTACCCATTTTTTCATTTTTCATGGACCTTCCCTCTCCGCTCACGGTGCTCGACCTGCCGAGCGCGTTGCTCGGTTGCGCGCTCAACGGCCCCGCGCTGTCGAACGAAGACCGAGCGCGTGCGGCACGGTCGTGCAAGACGTTGCGTGAGGCCGTGAAGTTCCGCGACATCGTGCTGCGCTCCGGCGGCACCGGGCGTGCTGCGGTCGAGGCCGCGCTTGCGTCGGCGTGCGGCTTCTGCGAGTCGCTCGACGGCGCCGATGCCGTCGTGCATGCCACGACGCTGGGGGAGATCGGCGCGACGCGGCCGGAGCTCGTCGCGCGGCTGCGTCGCGTGCGCGTGTGGTGGGCGGACCTGGTCCGGCCGCCGCCCCTGCCGCGCGCCACGTTTCCGGCGCTCCACACCATCGAGCTGCAGGTGCTGAGAGAAAGACAGCGCGACCCCCCGGACATGGTGCCTCCGGACGCGCGCGTCGTGCTCGATCGCGTGGTCGTGAGCGGGTTCGACCCCGACGCGTGCACGCGCCTCGCCCGCATGCCGCGCCCTCCGCAATGCATGGACTTGTTCACCCGCCAGTCCGTCGAAGACGTCGAGCGCGCGCGGGACGCGGGGCTGCGCGTCGACACGCTGTCCATCAACGTGTGTGACAGCCACACGGATAGAGCGCGCTTCGCCGCCGCGGCGGTGCCGCTGGCCACGGGGACGCTGATCTGCCCCGTGCTCGACGGCGCCCTCGTGGTGCGCCACTTGGACCCCCGCGTGGCCGCGATCGCGCTGTCTCTGACCCCGGGAACCATGGAGGCGCTGGACACAACGGGGTGCAAGCTGCGCCTCCTTCGGCTACACCATCCGTCGCATCGCTTACGGGAGGCCGACGTCGCCGCGTTCGAGCGTTTGCTGGCGCGCGGCGCCGTTGCAGAGCTCGATTGGACCGTTCGGATCCTCGACGTCGACGTCGACGTAACCACGTGGACGCGCATCCTCATCGCCGCCTCGCGTGCGCCGCCGATGCACACGCTCCGCCTCAACATATCGCTCAACAACGCGATCGCTCTCTTCTCGACGGTTTCCCCTTCGGCGACCCACCTCATCCTCCAGTCGATCGTCACGGGCCCCGACAACTCTCGACAACTCTTGGCGGACCGCTTCGCCGCGCTCGGCGCCAGCCTCGGCCAGTGGCGCGGCTTGCGTTCGTTCTCGTTCCAGTACTACTACCCCATCGACGCGTTCTGCGCGCTCGTGAACGCGCTCGTCGCGGCGAACCCGACCGTCGAGCGGGTCGCCATGCTCGGCGGACGGTGGACGCCCGACGGCGGCTTTGCGTTTTGAGATAGAAATACAGTATACACTTAAATGTAAATAAATTTTAGTGGCCGTCGCGCGCTTCGTGCGCCTCGAGCCGCCGCCGCAGCTCGTCCACCTCGCGCCGCAGCTCCTGCACCGCCTGCACCAGCACCGGCACCATGCGCTCGTACTGAATCGTTAAGTAGTGCTTCCCCGACTTGGACCCGCCGTCGCCCGCGATGTCGAAGGGCGCCCGCGTCACGATCTCGGGGCACGTCTCGCCCACCTGCTGCGCCGACAGGCCCAGGCCGACGCGGTTGGGGAAGCCCGCCTCCAGCGCGACGTGGTTGGGCGCGTACCGGAACGCCGCCAGCCCGTCGACGATGTCGAGCGCGCCCGACAGGTCGCCCAGGCGGTGCTTCAGGCGGTCGTCCGAGTAGAAGGCGGCGACGTCGCCCGTGACCACCGCCGTGCCCACCACGTGCAGCGCCGCCGCCGGCGCCGTGGTGCCGATGCCGACGGCCCCTGCCGCCGTCACGGTGACGACCGGGTTGGAGCCGACGACGAAGTTGAAGGCGGGGTTGGAGGTCGACGCCGCGAGCGCCGACACCAGGTTCACCTGGTTGGAGCCGCACACGTTCACGCTGGCCGCCGTCGACCCCGCGAAGCCGCCGCCGGCCACGTACGCGAGGCCGTAGGCGGGCAGCGTCCACCCGAGGCCGGCGTTGGACGTCGTGCCCGCCGACGCCAGCAGGACCACCGGGTTGGCCGCCGCGCCGCCGCTCACGTCCAGCGCGAGCCCGACCGTGACCACGGACTTGCCCACCGCCAGTGTTCCAGTGACTTGCGCGTTGGAGGTGGCGAAGCTCCCGCTCACGTCCAGCGCGAGTCCGGCCCCCACCGTGCTCTTTCCCACGCCCACGCCCGCGGTGCTGGTGATGGTGAGTGCGACGTTGGACCCGGCGACGAAGGACGCCACCGGCTGGGCGGTGGTCTCGACCTGCGACACCGAGAGCGCGGGCCCCGTGCCCGCGTTCGCGATCACGAGGTTCGAGCTGTTGGTCTGGTACGCCTGGATGATCTCGAACGAGCCGAGCACCGCCACGTTGGAGGCGAACAGCTGCCCCGTGACCGTGAGCGCTCCCGTGATGGTGCCGCCCGTGCGCGGGAGCGCCGCCGACGCGACGACGTTGACGTTGCTCAGGCCCGTCGCCGACGCCGCCCACGCGCTGGTCGTGAGCGCGGCCGAGTCGGTGATGCAGCCGTACAGCCCCGTGGCGTTCACGGACCCGCTCACGTCCAGCGCGAACCCCGTGGGCGCCTTGCCCAATCCCACGTTGGAGCCGTAGGACAGCCCGCCGCCCAGCGTCGTCCACTGGCTCCCGATGTACGGCGCGCCGTTCTGCAGCAGCAGTCCCGTGAACGCGAGGTTGCTGGCGGCCACCGTTCCGGTCACGGTCACGTTCGCGGGCAGCAGGGCGGTGTTCAGGACGCCCGTCGCCAGCGCCGAGGCGTTGAGCCCCGTGAGCAGCGACCCCGTGCCGACGAAGGCGCCCGCGGTCACGTTGCTCCCGACGGTCACGTTGGACGCGTACGACAGCCCGCCCCCGCCGCCCAGCGTCGTCCACTGGCTCCCGACGTACGGCGCGCCGTTCTGCAGCAGCAGCCCGGAGAACGCGAGGTTGCCGCTCACGTCCAGCGCGTTGGAGGTGGACGCCTTGCCGACGCCGAGGTTGCCGCTCGTGCTCACGGCCCCGCTCGTCGAGGCGATGGTGAGGCCGACGTTGTTCGCTGCCCACAGGCACAGGTCGCCCAGGCTGTTGGCCACGAGCGCGACGTTGGAGGAGGTGAGCGCGAACTGGAGGCCGCTCGCCGGTTGCGACACGGGCAACGAGGCGCCGACGGGTTGCACCGCGCCCGTCGCGCAGCTGTACGTGTACCCCGGCGGGATGTGCGCCCCCGACGCCACCCACTTCACCGAGTACAGGTTGGTGTACACCGTGATGCCGGTGGAGGGCGTGATCAGCAGGCTCGTGTTGGAGGTGACGACGACGGACCCGATCGACGCGTTGTACACGGCCAGCAGGATCCAGCTGCTGGTCACGACCGGCGCGAGCGGGTAGGTCACGCACACCAGCTGCGACGCCACGAAGGCGCTGGTCTGCCCCGGCACGACGACGTAGTACAGCGCGCTCCACTGCGGCAGGGGGATGCCATGCGACGTGCACGCGAGCGGGGAGGTCGTGCCGCCCGAATACAGCGTGATCGTCCCTGACGTGGGCGACGGCCCGATGGGGAGGAAGCCGCTGGCCCCGAACGCGATGGCCACGGGCATGGTCCACGACAGGTACGTGCCCGTCCACGTCACCAGCCCCCCGCCGCTGAGCGTGACCTGGGCCTGCAGGCTCGGGCAGCTGAGCGCGACGGCGCTCAGCGTCCCGGCCACGTCCACGTTGCACCCCACGCCCACGTTGCCGCTCCCGTCGTACGCGAACAGCGACAGCGGCGCCGGAAGCAGCGCCGCGGCGAGCGTGCCCGTCGCCAGCGCCGAGGCGTTGAGCCCCGTGAGCAGCGACCCCGTGCCGGCGAAGGCGCCCGCGGTGATCGTCGCCGGAAGCAGCGCGTTGTTGATCGTCCCGGTCGCGAGGGCGGACGCGTTCAGGAGCGCGAGGTTGGAGGCCACCAGCGCGTTGAAGACGCCGGTGGCGAGGACGTTCGCCGCCAAGGGGGGGATCAGGGCGGCGTTCACAACGCCCGTGGCGAGGTTGGCGGCGTTGAGGCCCGTGATCCCGGCGCCCGACCCCGCCAGCGACGCCACGGCGATGGCGGCGGGGAGCAGCGCGTTCGCGACGACGCCCGTCGCCAGCGCCGAGGCGTTGAGCCCCGTGAGCAGCGACCCCGTGCCGACGAAGCCGCCGGTCGCGCCCACCTGACCGCTCACGTCCAGCGCCCGCGCCGGGGCCGCCAGGCCGCCCACGCCCACGTAGCCCATGCCGCCCGTGACGATGAGCCCCAGGTTGCAGCCCGCGGAGAACGTGGCCACCGACTGGCCGGTGAGCGCGCCCAGCTCGGACTGGCTGACCACGAGCGCCGGCCCCGTGCCCAGGTTGGCGATGACGAGGTTCGACGACGCGAGCGTGGTGGCGTTCACGGTCTCCACCGCCCCGAGGATGGCGACGTTGGACGCCCACAGCGTGCCCGCCACCGTGACGGACCCCGCGAAGGTGGCGTTGCCCCCCGCCAGCGTGGACGGCAGCAGCGCGCTGCTGAGCGTCCCCGTGGCCAGCGCCGAGGCGTTGAGGCCCGTGAGCGCGGAGCCGTCGCCGGCGAAGGACGCCGCGGCGATGGCGGCGGGGAGCAGCGCGTTGGCGACGACGCCCGTCGCCAGCGCCGAGGCGTTGAGCCCCGTGATTTTGGACCCGTCCCCGGCGAAGGCCGTCGCGGCGATGGTGGGCGGCAGCAGCGCGTTGGCGACGACGCCCGACGCCAGCGCCGAGGCGTTGAGCGCGCCCACCAGGCTGCCGGTGAAGCGCACCGAGCCGCTGACGTCCAGCCCGTAGCCCGGGTATTGGATCCCGCCGACGCCGAGCCGGCCCGCGATCAGGAGCGAGTTGGGCGCGGTGAGCCGCATCGGCGCTACGCCCAGGCCCAGGCAGTTGCTGGCGGGCACGGAGGACTGCTGGAAGACGACGGTCGCGTTGGGCGGCTGGATCGCGGCCGCGGCCTCGTAGGTGAGCGTGAGCGCGAGCAGGTCCCCGGCCGCCCACGTGAAGGGGATGTCGCTGTTGGCGCCCACCGTGTCGCCGCCGTCGACGAGCACCTGCAGGTACGTGCCGTCGGCGGAGCAGTACACGATGCCGGTGTACGAGGCGGCGGAGGCGGAGGAGCGCATGTACGCGGTGCCGACCACGGCGTCGCACGACGTCGACGCCGGCGCGACCGGCAGCGTCCACCGCCACCCCTGGTCGGCGCCCAGGGATGGCGCCGTCCCGATGGTCATCCGGACCTCCACCGTCACGCTGGACCCGAACCAGCAGTAGCGCCCCGTGAGCGCGCCGCCGGCGCCGAGGCCCAGCGGGGTGACGCCGTCGTTGAGCGTCGCCGCCACGCTGGCGAAGGGCTGCCACAGGATGGTCGCGCGCGTGAGCGCGGCGTTGCCGCTGGCGTCGACGAACGCCGACGCGCACAGCGTGCCCACGCCGTACGTGGCCGGCGGCGTGAAGCCGACGCCGAGGGCGCCGTTGGAGTTCGCCATCAGCATGGGGAACTGCGGCAGCGGCGCGGGGAGGGTGGCGGCGTCGTAGGTGAGCGACGCGAAGAGCGAGTAGCCGGCCGCCCACGCCTCCGGCACCGTCGGCCCGACGAAGGCGTTGCCGAAGCGGAAGGCGACGGTGCCCGTCCCAAAGTCGGCGAACGCCGTGTACGCGGCGTCGGCGAGGATGGCGACGGGCTGCGCGGTCTCCGCGTTGGCGGCGGTCGCGGGCACGGGCAGCGAGAAGGTCCACGTGGAGCCCGGGGAGCCGAAGGCGGTGGTGGCCCCGGCCACGAACGCCAGCTGCAGCGTGACGATGGCGCCGATCTGGTACCACCGCCCGGTGAGCGTGCCGTTGCCGAGGGCGACGCTGCCGTCGCCCACGGTCCACGCCGGCGCGTAGGACGTGTACGCGAGGCCCGCGATCGACAGGTACTGCGTGGACGCGAAGGACGCGGCGGCCTCGTACGTGAGCTGCAGGCACACGGTGGAGCCCTGGGGCCACGACCCGCCGACGCCGCAGGTCGCCGCCCCGACCGCGGCCGCGGAGCCGCTGAGGATGGCCTGGGCCGTGGCGTTGGAGCCCATGCACGCCACGCCCGCGTAGTGGGTGACGCCCGCGAAGGAGAGCAGGCAGGTGCCGATGACGGTGCCGACGCCCACGCCGGCGGCGGGCACCGCCGGCAGCGACCACGTCCACCCGCTGCCCCACGCGCCCAGGGCCGCGTCGTTGGAGCCGAGGGTGAGCGCGACCTGCGCCTCCACCAGGTTCCCGATCTGCGCGTAGCGGCTGGTGACCGCGCCGCCCGTGCCCGCGAACAGCGTCGTCCCCGCGCCGTCGTCCGTCGACCACGTCACGGCGCTGTCGTACCACGCGAGCGCGTTGTTGGCGAGGATGCTGTTGCCGCACAGGTCGGTGAGTCCGCCCACCGCCAGCGTGCCGCCGACCTGCACCGCGGGCAGCGTCGACACCGTGGTGCTGCCCGCGGTCGACCACAGCCCCCCGCCGCCGCTCCCGCCCCCCACGAACACGTTGCCGTTCTGGAACAGCTGGCCGCTGAAGCGGAGGTTGGAGGCGATCACGTCGCCCGTCACCGCGAGCGTGGCGGGCAGCAGCGCAGCGTTCAGCACGCCCGTCGCGAGGGACGAGGCGTTGGTCCCCCAACCGGCCGGCAGCCGCGCGGCGCTGAGCGTCCCGGTCGTCAGCGCCGAGGCGTCCGTGTTGGAGCCCCCTCCCGTGAGCCACGCCGGCAGGAGCGCGGCGTTCAGCACGCCCGTCGCGAGGTACGAGGCGTTGGTCCCCCAACCGGCTGGCAGGAGCGCCGCGTTGACCCTCCCGGTCGCCAGCGCCGACGCGTTCAGGAGCGTGAGGTTGGAGCCGACGCCGCCCACGGCGGCCGTGAGCGACGCGGGCAGCAGCGCCGCGTTGATGACCCCCGTCGCGAGCGTCGAGGCGTTGGTCCACGCCCCCCATCCCGGAAGGAGCGCCGCGTTGATCGTCCCCGACGCCAGCGCCGACGCGTTCAGGAGCGTGAGGTTGGAGCCGACGCCGCCCACGGCGGCCGTGAGCGACGCGGGCAGCAGCGCCGCGTTGATGAC
>Ga0316222_1001183_pt1 | contig 33483 bp, 33 predicted proteins | sample TBH18011metaG_FD_206008 | JGI IMG/M metagenome (GOLD analysis project Ga0316222, IMG submission 206008) | Freshwater microbial communities from Trout Bog Lake, Wisconsin, USA - TBH18011 | ecosystem: Environmental > Aquatic > Freshwater > Lake > Hypolimnion/Profundal zone | place: USA: Wisconsin... | reverse complement strand
GCAGGCGCGATTTCTCTCCAAAGGCCAACGCGGTCAGGGGCATCAGGCGTCTCCGAATCAGGGAGACTCAGAGAATCACGCCCGACGCAAGACGTAAACCGCGTTAACCTGAGTTCGGAGCCCTGCCCCATGCCCTGGCGCTTTGCCCCACCGCCGGAAATCTGCTAAGAAGCCGGCAGTTCCGTACAGCCAAGGTTTGCCATGTCCGTTCTGGTGCCCGTGTCGTGGGGCGAGATCATCGACAAGATCACCATTCTCGAGATCAAGGCCGAGCGATTGGCCGATGCCGCCAAGCTGGCCAATGTCAACACGGAACTGGCGGAACTGGCGGCAGTGCGCGAGCGCGAATTTCCCGGACATGCCGGGCTGGCGAAGCTGGCGGCCGAGCTGAAGGCCATCAACGAAGACCTGTGGGTGATCGAGGACGATATCCGCGATTGCGAGCGGGCCAAGGATTTCGGCGCCAAATTCGTCGCGCTGGCCCGCGCCGTCTATGTCACCAACGACCGCCGCGCCGCCGTCAAGCGCAAGGTCAACGAGCTGTTGGGTTCGGCCCTGGTCGAGGAAAAGTCTTACGCGCCGTATTAGGGCGTGTCGTCAGTTACCGCATGAGCCCGGCGCTTGAAGGGCAATGTGAGGAGACGGCCTTGAAGCTGTACCACCTGACCGATCCGCTGTTCGGCCTGGAGCGGTGCCTGTCGCCGCGGCGCGGACCGCCGTCGGGGGTGTTGCTGCTGTCGGCGGGCGGGTTGGGCGATACCGTGCTGTGGTCGCTGATCCTGCCGCGGTTCGCCGAACTGGCCCGGGCCGAGGAAACGGTGACGGTGCTGTTGCGGTCCGACGCCGCCCGCATGAGCTTCCTGTTTCCCCCCGACATCACGGTCAAGACGGTGGATTTCGCCCGGTTGCGCCAGCCGCGGTATCGCCGCCGCATCTTCGCCGAACTCTACCGCGCCCATTACCGGCTGGTGGTCTCCACCGACTTTCTCCGCCACCCCGACCTGGACGAGGCCCTGGCCTTCGCCTGCGCCGCCCCCGAGACCGCCGCCATGGCGCCACGGCCCTGGCGCAAATATGACCGCCGCCTGATCGCCCATGCCCACCGCTGGAACCGCCTGTTCAAATCGGGCGGCAGCCGGCTGGACAAGGTGGTGCGGTGGGCGCGCTTCGCCGATTTCCTGACCGGCCGCACCGTGGCGGCGCCGCCGGTCGCCCTGGCCCCGGCGCGGATGCCGGCCGCGGTGGCGCTGGAGCGGCCCACCGTCTTCATCCAGCCCTTTTCGGCGGTCAAGCTCAAGCAGAGCCGGCCCGAACTCTATCGCCGCATCATCGCCGCCCTGCCCGAGGGCTGGCAGGTGCGCATCGCCGGCCATCCCGGCGATCTCGACCGCAATCCCGATTACCGCCCGTTGCTGGACCTGCCCGGCGTGGCCTTCGAGCCGGCCCCCTTCGCCGAGCTGGCCGGCCTGCTGCGCTCGGCCCGGCTGGTGATCTCGGTGGATACCGCCTGCATGCATCTGGCCGCCGCCCTGGGTGTCCCGACATTGTGCTTGGCAAGCGCCGCCTATGTGGGTGAAATCGTTCCCTATGCCGCCGAAATCACGCCGGCCACGGTTCGTTTCCTGTGGCGGCCCATGGACTGCGCCGGCTGTCTGGGGGATTGCCGCCTCGCACCGGTCGATTCCATGTATCCTTGTATCGCCGCCCTGGATGCCGCCGAGGTGGTCGCCGCCGTGCTTCAGATGACCGAGGGCAAGTCATGACCATTGCCGCGCTGTTGGACCCCGTTCTGCGTCTTTACCTCCGCTACAAGAGCCGCCGGCGCCGCGCCGAGGGGGTCTTGCTGGTCAGTTCGCGCGGCCCGGCCGAGATGGTGTTCGTCTCGGCGGTCCTGCCCCGCTTCATGCGGCTGGCCAAGCTGGACGAGACCGTCACCTTGCTGTGCCGCAGCGACGCCGCCGGCATGTCGTTCCTGTTCCCGCGCTTTCTCAAGCTGCGGCGGATCGATTTTCGCCGGCTGGACCAACTGGAATACCGCTGGCAGAGCTTCATCGACCTGCACGCCCAGCACTACCGCCTGATCGTATCGCTGGATTACGTGCGCCAGCACGACCAGGACGAGGCCCTGATCATCACCGCCGATCCGGCCGAGACCGCCGGCATGGTGCCACCGCCCTATAAGCGCAACTATCACCAGCGCCTGGCGGAAAGCGAGAAGGTCTTCGACATCCTGTTCGATTCCGGACCGCTGCGCCAAGACAAGATCCTGCGCTGGTCCAAATTCGCCGACGAGATCCTCGACGATCGCCAGCAGCCGGTTCTGGCCTTGCTGCCCGACAGCCAATTGCCCCAGGCCGAGCGCCTGCCCGACACGGTGGTGTTCTTCCCGTTCTCCGGCGTCAGGCAGCGGCAATTGCCGGTGGAGACCTGGCGGCTGCTGGCCGAGGCGGTGCCGGAGCATTGGAAGATCCTGGTGGCCGGCCATCGCAACGACTTCGACCGCAATCCCGAATACATGTCGCTGATGTCGCGGCCCAATGTGACCATGGAGACCTCGGGCTTCGAGCGGCTGGCCTCGATCCTGATGGGGTCGCGCATGGTGATCGGCGTCGATACCGCCGGCCTGCACCTGGCGGTGCTGCTGGGGATCTCCACCCTGTGCCTGGCCAGCGCCGCCTATGTCGGGTCCGGCGTTCCCTATGACGAAAGGGTGGCGCCCGGCAATGTCCAGTTCGTCTATGTTCCCATGGAATGCCAAGGCTGCCTCGGGCGCTGCAAATTCCCCCTGATCGACGGCATGTACAAATGCGTCGCCGAGATCGAGACCGACCAGATGCTGGAAACGGTCCGCAACTCCCTCGCCCGGGGGGTGTTTTGACCCTCTTCCCCAAAGGGATGCGGCGGCGCTGGTGGATGTTCCGCCCCATCGACGCCCTGGTCGCCCTGTGGCCGGGGCCGCGGCGCCGTCACGGCCTGCTGGTGGTACGCATGGACGGCATCGGCGATATGGTACTGTTTCGCGCCGCGCTGGAACATTATCCCGACGCCTTCGGCCTGGCCAAATCCGAGATCACGATTCTGGGCTGCACGTCATGGAAGCCGCTGGCCGAGGTGGTATTTCCCGGCTTCAAGGTCGTCGCCATCGATGAACACGCCTTCGAGAAGGCGTGGTTCTATCGCCTGAAAATCGCGCTGTGGGTGCGGCGCCAGGGGTTCAAGACCGCGGTCTGCGACATGTTCATGCGCAAGACCCTAACCGCCGACACCCTGGTCTGGGCCAGCCGGGCGCCGGAACGGATCGTCTGCACCCCCTTCATCACCGACAAGACCCGGGCGGAATACGCCTGGTACCTCGCCAAGGCCACCCGGGTGATCGATACCGGCCCCTACCCCACCCATGAGGGCCTCCGCCACTTCACCTTTCTTCAGGCCCTGACCGGCATGCGCATGCCGCCGGAAGTGCCCGCCATCCCCTGGCGCAAGCAACCGCCGCTGATCCCCAAGGGAGCGCCCTATGTGGTGATGAATTTCGGCTCCAACGAACCGGGCCGGCGCTGGCCGTTCGACCAGTTCATCGAGCTGGCGAAGCAATGCCTGGAGGCCGGCCTGCGGGTGGTGTTCGTCGGGGCAAGGCAGGAGGACTTCGCCAAGCCGGTGCTGGCCGCCCTGCACCATCCCGGCATCGTCGATACCATCGGCAGCCTCAAGCTGCCCCAGCTGGTCGATGTGCTGAAGCATGCCGCCTGCGTCGTCAGCAACGACACCGGCCCTGGCCATCTGGCCTTAGGGGTAGGCACCCCCACCGTGCTGCTGGCCGGCGGCGGCCATTTCGGCTGCTTCGTCCCCTATCCCGAACCGATCCGCCCACCCCGGGCGGTCTTCCTCTTCACCGCCATGGACTGCTACCATTGCCTGTGGCGCTGCCCCAAACGGGCCAGCCCCCAGGATACCTTCCCCTGCGTCGGCGGCATCACCGTCGCGGCGGCATGGCAGGCAGTGGCGGAATTGGCTCAGCTACAAGGTCACACGCCGAAGGCGGTGCCGGAAGACCACAAGGGCTCTGCCCTTCACCCGCAAGGAGGCCCGCCTCCTTGACCTCGCTTTAATCCAAGGGAATCAAAGGGCCAGGGTCCTTTGCGGTAAGTGGGTGGAGCCCACATTCTTCCCCCACAAGCGTGCGGTGCTGGAAGCTTGCCTCCCCGGCGAGGATCCGTTAGGCTTCAAACTAGTCTGTCTAGCCAGGAGCTGCCCATGCCTCATACTTGGCAATTGCAGGACGCCAAGGCGCGGTTCAGCGAGGTGGTCAAACTCGCCGCCAGCGAAGGCCCGCAGGTGGTGACCTGCCGTGGCGTGGACACCGCCGTTGTTCTGTCCATTCAGGACTATCATCGCCTGGAGGCCAATCGGCCATCCCTGGTGGAGTATCTGCTGGCGGGACCGAAGCTTGACGATGCCGCCGTCTCCGTCCTCACCGAACGGGCACAAGACACCGGTCGAGAGATTGATCTGTGAGATTTCTGCTCGACACCAACGTCATCTCGGAAACCCGGCGGAAAGCACCTGACGCCAATGTTCTGTCATGGTTCCGCCGGACCGATCCCGCAGCCCTTTATTTCAGCGTGCTGACATTGGGCGAGATCGCCAAGGGGACCGAGGCGATCGCACGGCGCGATCCCGCCGCCGGTCATGCGCTGCGGGATTGGCTCGACGGCCTGCGCCGGCAATACGCCGACCGCCTGATTGCCATTGATGCCGACATCGCCGAAACCTGGGGGCGCCTGTCCGCCGTCCGTCCCCTGCCGGTCATCGACAGCCTGCTTGCCGCCACCGCCTTGGCGCACGGCATGACCCTGGTCACCCGCAATCTGCGCGACATGGCCGGCACCGGCGTGGCCATGATCGATCCCTGGAATCCGTGAGAAACGCGGCCCTATCCCTCGTATCCCCGCAGCCGGAGGCAGGTGCTGCGGCATGTTGGTAAGGACCTGGAGGCGGCTGTGGAGGTGCTGGTGGAGCATCATATGCACTTGTTAATCGACATTGGGCGTGGACATATTCGCGGGTGATTTGCCTCGGAGGGGAGCAAGTGAAGCACGCGACCACAGCCGCTATATTCGCTACTGCAGTGACCGCCATTGGCTGGATGGACGCCAACCATGGCTGGCCCCTCATGAAGAACCTTTTCCAGGAGGTCATCGAAATTGGCGTCCCGATCAGATACGCGGAATGGTGTGTGCGGATCGGAGAGATTGCGTTCTATGTCGCTGGGATTCGGGTGATACGGTCTGTCCCCAAACGCCAACGCTACCTCGAAGTGGCTGTTCTGGTCGGGATATTTGGCATCATCGCGTGGTTCACAAGGGAAGTGCTCCACTCTTTTCTGCCCATCAGTGCAGCTACGATCATAATTCAACAGCCTGACATTCATGATCTGGGGTTCTGGTTTCAGGTTGGCTTCCTGATCGGAGTTCCGACCGTTATCAGGGGCGCGGGTCTGGACATTCTGCGTTCAATGGCTAGAACAGCTTCCGGGGGATGACCATGTGGAACAGAAACTGGTCTGCCTACATGGTGAAGCCGGTTTTCACCGAGAAGCCGGAGGAAGGGAGGCTTTGGCCTAACTTGTCTCCAGAGGCAATTCAAGCCCACCGCGCAGCAACCCTTCCGGGTTGGGATGTCCAGCTCTACCAACTGCCCAACCCTATCCTCGTTTATCGCGACGTTGTCGAAATTATACCGGTCGAGAGGGATGGGAAATCCTGCAGAGTGTATCCACCATTCCTGTTGAATGAGGTGGAGGATGTTGCTGGTGCCTTTACTGCCATTGCGATTCCTCAGGGCGAAATGCTGGTCACGGCCTCAATACAACTTCCAGAATCGGCAGTAAGAGGGCTGAGCGCCGAACCCAAGGCATCCGACGATTTTATCAACAGCCGAGGGATTCGGCTCGATGTCCAAGCAGGGCACGATACCGGCGCGACACTGAAGGCACTTGTTGACCAGATCACCCAGTATACCCATCAGTGGTGGCTCCGATCACCACAGGCGCCATTTCGCGGGCCTCTCAGGCTTGGGGCCTCAATTGATTGCAACTACCAAGTCATAACGGAACTAAGGTGCCGCGGCGCTGGAAAAATCGAGGGATCGTGGTATGCGGCGAGGCAATTGCAACAACCGCTTGGGTTCGAACGTCCGCTTAACAGGGGCCTCTGGCTTCTCTGTCTCCACAATGTCCAGACACAAGTACCTGCCGAGATGGGTTTGCTGACCTTTTCAGACGCGCTCGCTCATTACATGGCGGGTGAAGATGGTCGGTGCATTCTGGACCTTGCAATCACATTCGAGATACTGGCGAGCAAACGCCTCTTGGCGGATACTGGGAAGACAGAATCCAAGAACGAGAAGCTCTTGGAGAAGAGCCGACTGATTGAGGGACGGATGGCAGACGCCATCAAAAAACTCCTCATAGATCGGGACCATGTTGCCCATGGCCGCCCGCCCTATATCGTGGGACACAAGCCAGATGTCACACTCGAAACGTACCTCGACGCAGTTCGAGAACTCGTGAACAAGTACCTGCAACTGCTGCAACCTGGGGAATGGCCGCAGATGGCCGCCATGCGTCTGGAAAGCACTCGCCGCCGTTGATCCTCTTGCCGACTGTTACAGTGACCTGCTGCACTTCACCCAAGAGCAGCGAGCTGTAAACGGCGGAAATGCTGGGGTTTCAGCCTTAATCACGAGGCTCCCCCCTCCTATCCCTCGTAGCTGATGGCGATCACCTCGATCATTTCGGTTCCCGCCGGGGTGCGGACCGGCACCGAATCGCCCTCGCCGGCCTTGAGCAGGGCCCGGGCGATGGGTGAGATCCAACTGATCAATCCGCGCTCCAGATCGGCCTCGTCGATGCCGACGATGGTGACGGTGATCTCTTCGTCGCGGCTGTTGGCATAGGTGACGGTGGCGCCGAAGAACACCTGGGCGCGGTTCTTCTGCTGGCCGGGGTCGACCACATGGGCCGAATCCAGCCGCTTGTTGAGAAAGCGGATGCGGCGGTCGATCTCGCGCAGCCGCTTCTTAAAGATAATCACCGTTTTCCGAGCGGTCGCCATTGCCCGCCGCCCAGGACACCACCTCGACCACCTTGGGCCGCTCGGTCCGCAGCAGGAAGGTCAATTCGTCGCGCAGCGCCTGGAAGCCCTGCGGCCGGATGTAGTTCTTGGTGCCGGGCGGCAGGCCCTGCGGCTCGTCGCCGCCCTCCTCCTCGCCATCGGCTTCCTTGGTGAACGCCTTGCTCATGCCTTGACCCCTGCAAAGCCGACCTTCCTGGCATCGGGGTCCAGCGGCCAGCGCGGCCGGGGCGCGAAGGACAGATCATCCACCAGCCCCAGGCGCAGCCGCTCCACCCCGGCCCAGGCGATCATGGCGGCGTTGTCGGTACACAGATTCAGCGGCGGCGCCAGGAATTCCAAGCCCGTTTCGGATCCGATCCGAATCAGGGTCTGGCGCAGGGCGGTGTTGGCGGCGACGCCGCCGGCCACCACCAGATGGCCGCCCTGGGGCCAGCGGGCCTTGAACACGGTGATGGCCTTCTTGACCCGGTCGGCCACCGAATCGGCGACGGCGGCCTGGAAGGCGGCGCAGACATCGGCGGCATCCTGAGGCCCGAGCGGCCTGGGCAGGCTTTCCACCAGCAGCCGCACCGCGTTCTTGAGGCCGGAAAAGCTGAAGTCGCAGCCGGGCTTGCCCTTCATGGGACGCGGCAGGACGAAGCGGCTGACATCGCCGAGGGCGGCGGCCTTTTCCACCGCCGGCCCGCCGGGATAGCCCAGCCCGGTCATCTTGGCCACCTTGTCGAAGGCTTCGCCGGCGGCATCGTCGATGGTGGTGCCCAGTCTGGTATAGCGGCCGACGCCCTCCACCGCCAGCACCTGGCAATGGCCGCCCGAGACCAGCAGCAGCAGATAGGGAAAGTCGATGGCATGGGTCAGCCGCGCCGTCAGGGCATGGCCCTCCAGATGGTTGACCGCCAGAAACGGCTTGCCCGCCGCCAGAGCCAGCGCCTTGGCGGTCATCACCCCGACGATGACGCCGCCGATCAGGCCCGGCCCGCCGGTGACGGCGATGGCGTCCAGCTCGGCGAAGCTCTTTTGGGCGCGGCGCATGGCCTCGGCCACCAGCCGGTCCACGTGCTGAAGATGGGACCGCGCCGCGATTTCCGGCACGACCCCGCCATAGGGACGATGCTCGTCCAGTTGCGACAGCACCACATCGGCCAGAATCTCGCGCTCTCCCGTCACGATGGCGGCGGCGGTCTCATCGCAACTGGTTTCGATCCCTAAAACGAACATTTTGTCCCTCGAACCTGGGGCGCCCGGTCCCGGGCCACGAAATCCCTTTGCAGAGGCGTCCATGACTTACTACAACAAGATCGCTTGCGAACCCGAAAAAAGAAGGTTCTGGGCTGCACCCCCGAACCCCGAGATTTGACGAACCCCGAGATTTGATGAATTAAACGGACCATGGCCATAACACATCCCATTCTGCGAATCGGCACCCGCGGCTCACCCCTGGCGCTGGCCCAGACTCATGAAACCCGCGACCGCCTTGCCGCCGCCTGGGCCGAGCTGGCCGCCCCCGGCGCCATCGCCGTGGAGGTGATCAAGACCACCGGCGACCTGATCCAGGACCGGCCGCTGGCCGAGATCGGCGGCAAGGGCCTGTTCACCAAGGAACTGGACGAGGCCATGCTGGCCGGCCGCATCCATCTGGCCGTCCATTCCATGAAGGACGTGCCGACCATCCTGCCCGAGGGCATCGTGCTACCCTGCATCCTGCCGCGCGAGGATGTGCGCGACGCCTTCATCAGCCTCAAGGCCAACAGCCTGGCCGAACTGCCCGAGGGCGCGGTGATCGGCAGCGCCTCGCTGCGGCGCGGCGCCCAGATCCTCCACCGTCGTCCCGATCTGAAGGTGGTGAACTTTCGTGGCAACGTCCAGACCCGGCTGCGCAAGCTGGAAGACGGCGTGGTCGATGCCACCCTGCTGGCCATGGCCGGCCTGCGCCGCCTGGGCCTCGCCCAGCACGTCACCGCCGCCATCGCCGTCGACGACATGCTGCCGGCGGTGGCCCAGGGCGCCATCGGCATCACCTGTCGGGCCGATGACGCCGCCGCCCTGCGCTTCCTCGCCGCCCTCAACTGCCCGGTGTCGCAGATCCGCGTCACCGCCGAGCGCGCCTTCCTCGCCCGCCTCGACGGCTCGTGCCGCACCCCCATCGCGGCGCTGGCCGAGCTGGACGGCGAAACCCTGACCCTGCGCGGCCTGATCATCAGCCCCGACGGCAGGATCATCCACGCCACCAGCCGGAGCGGACCCAAGGGTGACGCCGCCGCCATGGGTACCGACGCCGCCGAGGAGCTGGCCGGCCGGGCCGGGCCGGGCTTCTTCGATCTCCTTATTAAGACTTAGCCCCATGCGCGCCCTGGTGACCCGTCCCAGGGAAGATTCGGACGCCGTGGCCCGCGCCCTGGCCGCGCGCGGCCTCGACGTCATGATCGAGCCGCTGCTGGCGATCGAGATGCTGGCCCGGGCCGAGGTGGATGCCGCCGGCGCCCAAGGCATCCTCGTCACCAGCGCCAACGGCATCCGTGCCCTGGCCCGCCTGCATCCCGACCGGACCCTGCCGGTGTGGACGGTGGGCGATTCCTCCGCCGCCATCGCCCGCGCCCTGGGTTATGGCCGGGTGGAAAGCGCCGGCGGCGATGTGGAGAGTCTGGCGGCGCTGGTGGCCGGCCGCGTCGATCCCGCCAACGGCGCCTTGCTGCACGCCGCCGGCAGCGTCAATGCCGGCAATCTGGCGGGACGGCTGGGCGCCCTCGGCTTCCAGGTCCGCCGTCAGGTGCTCTATCGGGCGGTGACCGCCGACACCATCACCCCGGAGCTGCGAACCGCCCTGGAAGCCGGCGCCATCGACCTGGCGTTGTTTTTCTCTCCCCGCACCGCCGCGACCTTTGTTAGGCTGGTGACCGCCGCCGGGCTGCGGGACAGGCTGGCCGGCGTCACCGCCTATGGCCTGTCCGCCAATGTGGCGGCCGAACTGGCCGCCCTGCCCTGGGCCGGTTTGCGCCAGGCCGCCGATCCCACCCAGGCCGCGCTGCTCGCGGCTCTCGACGCCGATCTCACACGGGAACGCCCTTCATGACCCCAGAGCCCGCCTCCGAGTCCCCCGCACCGGCCCAGCCCGCGCCGGACAAGACGGTCGAACCGCCGCCCGCCGGCTCGTCCTCACGGGTCATCGTCACGCTCCTGCTGGTCGTGCTGGCCGCCGCCGCCGCGGTGGTCAGCTTTCCGCTGTGGCGCGATCAGGCCGGCTTTCCCGCCGCACCTTCCCCCGCCGCCCCCCATGACACGACGACCGGCGATGACGTAACCAGGCTGCGGACCGAGCTGGCCGCCACCACCGCGAAGCTGGCGCAAATGGAGGCCAAACTGGCGCCGCCGGCCGCCGCCACCGCCGAACCCGGCCATCCGGCAGCACCGGATCAGACGGTGCAGACCCGGTCGTCCCCCGCCGACGCCGAAATCGAAACGCTGACGAAACAAGTTGTCGAACTGCGCCGGACAGCCGCCGACGCCGCCACCATGCTGCGGCTGGCCGACCGGCTCGATCAGGCCGAAGCCGCCATTCGCGACCTCCAGGCCCACCGTTCCTCGGCTGCCGCCCTGCTGCTGGCCACCAGTCAATTGCGCGAGGCGATCAATCTTGGCCTGGCCTTCGATGCCGAACTGCGGACGGTCGGAGTACTGGCCGGCGGCGATGGCGAGACCATTCGCCTGCTGGACTCCCTCAAGGAGCGGGCCACCACCGGCATCGCCCCCCGCGCCGCCCTGGCCGGGCGCTTCGCGGTGCTGGCCCCCGCCTTGCTGCGCGCCGAGATCCTGCCCGAGGGCGACGGCTGGTGGCACCGGGTGATGGATCGGCTGCTGTCGCTGATCAGCATCCGGCGGGAAGACGGAGCCGCCGCCGGCACATCGGCGGCGGCGGTCGTGGCACGAACCCAGGCCGCCCTGTCGCGCGGCGATCTCGCCGCCGCCATTGCCGAGGCGGTCGCCCTGACCGACCGGCCGGGCGAGGCCGCCGCACCGTGGCTGGCCGAGGCCAAGGCCCGGCTGGTCGCCGACAAGGCGGTGTCGGCATTGGCGGCCCAGGCCCTGGCCTTGGCGGGAGCCAAGCCATGAAACGCCTGCTCGCCTTTCTGCTGGCCACCGGTCTGGTGGTGGCCGGCGCGGTATGGCTGGCCGACCAGCCGGGCGAGGTCGTCATTCACTGGCAAGGCTGGCGGGTCGACACCACGGTGCCGGTGCTGCTGGCGGCGCTGGTGGTCCTGCTGCTGCTGCTGGGTGTGGCCGGACGCCTGGCCTGGCTGATCCTCGGCGCTCCCGGACGCCTCATGCGCGCCCGCCTCGCCGCCCGCACCCGCAAGGGCTACGTGGCGCTGTCCGACGGGTTGGCGGCGGTGGCGGCGGGTGACAGGCGGGCGGCGGCCCGGCTGGCCCGCAAGGCCGACACCCTGCTGCGGGACAAGGCGGTGACCGGCCTGCTCACCGTCCAGGCGGCGCAGATGTCCGGCGATGCCCAACACCTGCACCACTATTACCAGACCATGACCGAGCGGCCCGAGACCGCCTTCCTCGGCTTCAAGGGCCTGCTGGAGCTGGCGCTGAAGCAGGGCGAGCGGAGCGAGGCGCGCGAAGCCGCCGCCCGCGCCCTGGCGCTGCAGCCCGCCGCCGACGGCATCGCCGCCACCCTGTACGACCTCCAGATGGAGGCGGGCCAGTTGACCGAGGCCGAGCTGACCCTGGCGGTGGCGCGCCGCCATTCGTCGCTGCCCGCCGCCGAACTGGCGCGGCGGCGGGCGCTGGTATCGTTGGCCCGCGCCGAGGCGGCCCAGGCCGCCGGCGATACGGCCGCCGCCCTGGCGCTGGCCCTGGATGCCCGCGATGTCCAGCCCGACCTGATCCCGGCGGTGTCCTTGGCGGCCGGGCTTTACCGCCAGGCCGGCAAGGACCGCAAGGCGGCGCTGCTGCTGCAATCGGCCTTCCGCGCCACCCCCCATCCCGAACTGGTGACCCAATGGGCGGCCCTGGGCGGAACCGATACGCCGCTGGAACGGGTCAAACGCATGCAGCGTCTGGTGGAGACCAACCCCGCCTCGCCCGATGGCCATCTCGCCCTGGCCGAGGCGGCGCTGAACGCCAAACTGTGGGGTCAGGCCCGCACCCATCTGGACACGGCACGGACGCAGCGGCCGTCGCCGCGGGTCTTCGCCCAGCTGGCCCGGCTGGAACGCGATGAAAAGCACGACGAGGCCGCTGCCCTGGCCTGGCTGGCCCAGGCAACCACGAGCGGGGCCGATCCCGCCTGGATCTGCCGTTCGTGCGGCCACGCCGCGCCGGTCTTCTCGGTCTGCTGCCCCGCCTGCGCCGCCCCGGGCCGGATGGAATGGAGGTGATGCCAATGACCTCCCTGCCGCCGACGACCACCCTGGTGCTGGGGGGAACCCGTTCCGGCAAATCGGCCTATGCCGAGGCCTTGCTCGACGGCCAGCCCGCGCTCTACCTCGCCACCGGCCAGGCCCTGGACGGCGAGATGGCCGAGCGTATCGACCATCACCGCCGCCGCCGCGGTCCGTCGTGGAGCACCCTGGAAGAACCGCTGGAGCTGCCCGACGCCCTGGACGGGGTGTTGCGGCCGGACCGGCCGGTCCTGGTGGATTGCCTCACCCTGTGGCTGTCCAACCTGATGCGGGCCGAAGGCGACGTGGAGCGGGCGCTGGAACGATTGTGCGAGGTGCTGGCCCAACCGGCCGGGCCGGTGGTGCTGGTCTCCAATGAAATCGGCATGGGGCTGGTGCCCGACAATGCCCTGGCCCGCGCCTTCCGCGACTACCAGGGCCTGGTCAACCAGCGGGTCGCCGCCATCTGCCGCCGGGTGGTGTTCGTCGCCGCCGGCCTGCCGCTCATTTTGAAGGATCTGTCATGACCCGCAAGATTCCCGCCACCGTGATCACCGGCTTTCTGGGCGCCGGCAAGACCACCTTGGTGCGCCATCTGCTGGCCCATAACCAGGGCCGCCGCATCGCCCTGATCGTTAACGAATTCGGCGATCTCGGCATCGATGGCGAGCTGCTGGCCGCCTGTGGGGTCAAGGGCTGCCGCGTGGACGACATCATCGAATTGGCCAATGGCTGCCTGTGCTGCACCGTCGCCGACGAATTCCTCCCCACCATGCAATCCCTGCTCGACCGCGCCGATCCGCCGGGCCATATCGTTATCGAAACATCTGGGCTGGCGCTGCCCAAGCCGCTGGTCAAGGCCTTCCAGTGGCCGGAAATCCGCTCGCGCGTGACCGTCGACGGCGTGGTGGCGGTGGTGGATTCACCCGCCGCCGCCGCCGGGCGTTTCGCCAGTACCGCCGCGGAACGGGCGCGGCCCGATCACGACAATCCGCTGGAAGAGGTGTTCGAGGACCAGCTGGCCTGCGCCGACATGGTGCTGCTCAACAAATCCGACCTGATGGAGCCTGCCGCCCTGGCCGGGTTCAAGGCCGCGATCGAGGCCCGGCTGCGTCCCGGAATCAAGGTGACCGCCACCCGCCAGGGCGCCATGGATCCGCTGGTGGTGCTGGGATTGTCGGCCGCCGCCGAGGACGATCTTGATCGGCGCCCCTCCCATCACGATCTGGCAGACGGCCACGACCACGACGATTTTGAAAGCTTCGCCGTCCATCTGCCCACCATCGCCGATCCGGCGGCCCTGGAATTGCGGCTGCTGGAGGCCATCGCCGGCCACGATATCCTGCGGCTCAAGGGCTTCCTGGCGGTGACCGGCAAACCCGCCCGGGCGGTGGTCCAGGCGGTCGGCACCCGCCTGGAACGGTATTTCGACCGGCCCTGGAGGCCGGACGAGGCCCGGCTCAGCCGGCTGGTGGTGATCGGTCGCAAGGGCCTCGACCGCGCCGCCATCGAGGCCATGGTCCGGGGTTCGCTGTGAGAAAACCGGGCTATAGTCCGTCATCTTGAGAATTCAAAAATTTCCCAGGGTCGAATGTGGGCTCTGCCCACCCCCGCAAAGGGCCGGGAGGCCCTTTGATCCCATTGGATTAATCAAGCGAGGTCAAGGAGGCTAGCCTCCTTGCGGGTGAAGGGCGGAGCCCCTCGCTCTTTTCGGGTTCTTAACGAGCGACAAGGTATAGTCAGGGTATAGTTATGCATCTCCTCGCCACCCAGGCCGGCACCGTCTCGGACGGAACCGAGGCCGTCGATCTCGCTCAGACCCCCGGCGACGTGGTGGTGCTGTCGGCCGCCGATACCGAGCTGGCCGGTCTGGCCGCCGCCCATGGCGCCCGGCCCGGCCCCTTCACCCTGCGGCTGGCCAATCTGCTGCGCCTCGGCCACCACATGTCGGTGGACCTTTACGTGGAGCGGATGATCCGGCCGGCCCGGCTGGTGGTGGTGCGGCTGCTGGGCGGGCGCGGCTATTGGCCCTATGGCGTCGAGCAGATCGTCGCCTGCTGCCGCCGCCAGGGCATCGCCCTGGCCCTGCTGCCGGGCGCCGACGAGCCCGATCCCGATCTGTCCGGCGATTCCACCGTCGCCGCCGAGGCGGTGGAGCGGCTGTGGCGCTATCTTGTTCAAGGCGGACCGGACAATGCCCGCGATTTCCTCGCCTATGCCGGCTCGCTGATCGGACATGCGGCCGAGTGGCGGGAACCCCGTCCGCTTCCCCCGGCGGGCGTGTACGGCGATATCGTCCAGGGTCCGGCCCCCCGCGTCGTCATCGTCTTCTACCGCGCCCTGGTGCTGGCCGGCGATACCGCCCCCATCGACGCCCTGCTGGCCGGGCTGCGGGCGGAAGGCCTGACCGCCGCCGCCGTGTTCGTCCACTCCCTGAAGGACCCGTTGAGCGCCGCCACCATCCAGTCCCTGCTGGCCGAGGCGCCGCCCGCGGTGATCGTCAACGCCACCGGCTTCGCGGTCTCGGCACCGAACCAGAGCGAAGCCGGGGGCCAGACCGAAGCCAGTCCCTTCGCCGCCGCCGATTGCCCGGTGTTGCAGGTCATCCTGGCGGCGGGATCGGAAGCGGGCTGGCGCGACGGCACCGCCGGGCTGGGGCCGCGCGATATCGCCATGAATGTGGCGCTGCCCGAAGTGGACGGCCGCATCATCACCCGCGCCATCTCGTTCAAAGCGGCGCGGCGCGACGAAGCCACCCAATGCGACATCGCCAGCCATGCCCCGGTGGCCGACCGGATCGCCTTCGTCGCCCGGCTGGCAGCCAATTGGGCCAGACTGCGGCACAAACCGGAATCGGCGCGGCGGGTAGCGCTGGTGCTGGCCAATTATCCCAATCGTGACGGCCGCCTGGGCAACGGCGTCGGACTGGACACCCCCGCCGCCACCATCGAGATTCTGCGGGCGATGCAGGCCGCGGGCTATGATCTGGACCGGATTCCGGCCAACGGCAACGCCCTGATCGAGCTGATGCAGGCCGGCGCCACCAACGATTGGCGGGCCTTGGCCGGACGCGAGGTCCGGGAAACCCTGTCCCTGCCCGATTATTACAGCTTTTTCAACAGCCTCGCTCCCAGCGTGCAGGCCGCGGTCACCGCCCGCTGGGGGGCACCCGAAACCGACCCCTTTTTTGTCAGGGGGCGGCTGCATTGCGGTGATTTCGTGCTGCCGGCGACCCGTTTCGGTAAGGTAACGGTCGCGGTTCAGCCGGCGCGCGGTTACAATATCGACCCGGCCCGCTCCTATCACGATCCCGATCTGGCGCCGCCGCACAATTACCTCGCCTTCTACGCCTGGCTGCAGGACGGCTTTCGCGCCGACGCGGTCATTCACCTGGGCAAGCACGGCAACCTGGAATGGCTGCCGGGCAAGGCACTGGCCCTGTCGGCCGATTGCTTCCCCGAAGCGGCGCTGGGCCCCCTGCCCCATCTCTATCCCTTCATCGTCAACGATCCCGGTGAAGGCACCCAGGCCAAGCGCCGGGCCGGAGCGGTGATCATCGACCACCTGACCCCTCCCCTGACCCGCGCCGAAACCTATGGCCCGCTGCGCGAGCTGGAGCGGCTGGTGGATGAATATTACGAGGCGGCGGGGGTGGATCCCCGCCGGCTGGCGCTGCTGCGCCGCGAGATTCTCAGCCTCACCGCCGTCGCCGGCCTGGACCAGGATCTCGGCATCCGCCCCGGGGACGATGCCGGCATCGCCCTGAAGAAGCTGGATAACCATCTGTGCGAGCTGAAGGAATTGCAGATCCGCGACGGATTGCACATCTTCGGCCGCGCCCCCGACGGCGAGCAGCGGATCGACCTGCTGGTGGCGCTGGCCCGCATCCGGCGCGGCACCGCCCCGGCCGACGAGTCCCTGCTGCGCGCCTTGGCCGATGATCTCGGCCTGGGCTTCGATCCGCTCGACTGCGTCCTCGGCGAGGACTGGCCGGGACCCCGCCCCGCGGTTCTGGCCGGGCCGGAACCGTGGCGAAGCATGGGCGATACCGTCGAGCGCCTTGAGGTCCTGGCCAAGGCCCTGGTCCAGGGCACCGCGCGGCCCGCTCCGGGCTGGGACCGGACCCGGGCGGTGCTGGAGTGGACCCTGTCGGTGATGGCGCCGGCGGTGGCGGCCTGCGGCCCGGCCGAGCTGGACGGTCTGCTGCGCGGGCTGGCCGGGCGCTTCGTGCCGCCGGGACCGTCGGGGGCGCCCACCCGCGGCCGGCCCGAGGTCCTGCCCACCGGACGCAATTTCTATTCGGTGGATACCCGCGTCGTGCCGACTCCGGCGGCCTGGAGCCTCGGCTGGAAGTCGGCCGGCCTGCTGCTGGAACGCCATCTGCAGGAGCACGGCGACTGGCCCCGCACCATGGCGCTGACCGCCTGGGGCACCTCCAACATGCGCACCGGCGGCGACGATATCGCCCAGGGCTTGGCGCTGATGGGGGTCAAGCCGTGCTGGGATGCCGGGTCGCGGCGGGTCACCGGCTTCGAGATTCTGCCCGCCGGCCTGCTGGACCGGCCGCGCGTCGATGTGACGTTGCGGGTGTCCGGCTTCTTCCGCGACGCCTTTCCCGGCCTGATCGATCTGTTCGATTCGGCGGCGCGCGCCGTGGCGGCACTGGATGAACCGCCGGAGGTCAATCCGCTGGCGGCGCGGGTCGCCGCCGAACGGACCCGGCTGGAGGCCGCAGGCGCCACCCCCCAGGATGCGGCGCGGCGCGCCGGCTTTCGGGTGTTCGGCTCCAAACCGGGCGCCTATGGCGCCGGCCTGCAGGCCCTGATCGACGAGAAGGGCTGGGGGTCAGCCGCCGATCTGGCCGAATCCTACCTGGCCTGGGGGGGCTGGGCCTATGGCGACGGTGCCGAGGGCGCCGCCGAGCATGGCCTGTTCCGCCAGCGCCTCGCCCGGGTGGAGGCGGTGGTGCAGAACCAGGACAACCGCGAACACGACCTGCTGGATTCCGACGATTATTACCAGTTCGAGGGCGGCATGGCCGCCGCGGTCGAGGCCGCCTCCGGCCGCGCGCCGGCCATCTATCACGCCGACCATTCCCGCCCGGAAAGCCCCCGCATCCGCACCCTGGACGAGGAAATCGCCCGCATCGTCCGGGGCCGGGTGGTCAATCCCAAATGGATCAAGGGGGTGATGCGCCACGGCTATAAGGGCGCCTTCGAGATGGCGGCCAGCGTGGATTACCTGTTCGCCTTCGCCGCCACCACCCATGCGGTCAAGGATCACCATTTCGATCTGGTGGCCGCCGCCTATCTGGACGACGCCGAAGTGGTTTCGTTTCTGAACGACAACAACCCCGCCGCCCTGGCCGAAATCCGGGCCCGGCTGCAAGAGGCGCTGGACCGCGGCCTGTGGCATCCCCGCCGCAACCGGATCTTCCAATTGCTGGAGCAGGACCCGCCCTGACGGTCCTAAACGCTATCGCACCGTCAGGGCCAGCAGGCAGAGAACCGCCAGGGCCACGGCGCCTTGCGCCAGGGCGCCGCCGCTAATCCGCCGCAAGGCCTGGAGCGGCCGCAGGCCGGCAAGATCGCCGGCCAGCCAGAAATAGCCGTCATTCACATGGGGAATGGCCATCACTCCGGCGCCGACCGCCAGCGCCGCCAGCGCCCGACCGGATCCGCTTTGCAGGCCCAGCGGCAGCAACAGCGGCTGGATCATCCCCGCCGCCGTGATCGCGGCGGTCAGCGGCGAGCCTTGCAGCGCCCGGTTGACCAGGGCGACCAGAAACGGAACCGCGATGCCGAACAGGGGGCTGAGTCCCAGGACCCGCTCCGACAACGCATCGGCCATGCCGTTATTGTGCAGAACCATCTGGAAGCCGCCGGCGGCGCCCACCGCGAGCAACACCCCCGAGGCCGAACGCGCCCCCTGGGCCACCCAGCCCTCGTCGCCCAGCCCCTGCCGGCTGAAGCCGGCGAAGGCCAGCAGCGCCGCCCCCACGCCCGCCAGCAGCAGGATCAGCGGGCGTCCCAGACCGAGGAGATTTTCCCGGATCGGGCCACCGCCCAGGGGTTCACTGGGAATCTGTCCCAGGGATTGGGCGATGATCAACCCGATCATCACCAGCAGCGCCAGGACCACCCCCAGGACGGCGCGGCGCGGTGCCAGCGGCAAGACCGGGGGGGACGTCTCGGCCATTGCGGGAGAACCTGCCGGATGGCGGCGGGCCAGCGCCCATCCCAGGGCGATCTGCGCCGCCGCCACCGGGATGCCGAACACCAGCCCGGCCAGCCAGTCGCCGCCCAGAATGGCCAGGGCGGCGATGGGAACGGGGGCGGGAACCAAACAGCCGTGACTGGCGTTGACGCAGAAGCTGGCCGCCAGGGCGATGCGCTCCCGGGCGGCGCCGGCCGCCCGGATCATGGGCGTCAGCACCGCCAGGGCCGCGATGGGGCTGCCCCCCAGGCCGGCCACGGTGGCGATCACCGCCATGACCGCCGGTCCGGCCTTGCCCGACAGCCGCCGTCGCCACCACACCGCCGCCGCCGATGATTCGGCGAGCCGGGCGACCATGGCTCCGGCGATGATGGCGAGGCCGGAGGCGGCGATGGTCTGGCCAAAGCCCAGATTGAACTCCCCGGCGGTCCAGGGCAGCGCCTCGCCCTGCATCACGCCATAGAGGCCGGTCGCCAGGACCAGGACCAGAAACGGCATGGCCCGGAATTTTTCGCTGACGGCGGCAATCACGGCGACGACGACGAGAAAATAAAGGGCGTTCGATTCGGGCAAGGCGGCGATCCCAACGGGCTGGAACACGGTCCCCGCCTATTATCATTGCCCATCCTGATGGGAAAGTTTATTTGGGGACAGGGGGTGATGGGCATGGGGTTTCGACGGATTTTCAGGGGCGTCATCGCCGGGTTTTGCCTGTGGACCGTCACGGCGGCGGCACAGGAGTCACCGGCCGGATTCATTCATACCCGCGGCCCTGCCCTGGTGGACCAGACGGGACAGCCCTTCCTGGTCCGCGGCATCGGCCTGGGAAACTGGCTGATGCCCGAGGGCTATATGTTCAAGTTCAAGACGGCCAAGTCGCCGCGCGCCATCGCCGGGCTGATCGAGACCCTGGTGGGGCCCGAGGATGCCGGCCGGTTCTGGGATCTGTTCCGCGCCCGCTATGTCACCCGCGACGATGTGGCGCTGATCAAGCGCTCGGGCCTCAATACCGTGCGGGTTCCCTTGCATTACGGCCTGTTCCTGGGGCAGCACGATCCCTTCGGAGCCGACAGCGACCAGCCGGTGACCTTTGCGGGACCGGGCTGGGCCTTGCTGGATCAGCTGATCGGATGGTGCCGGGAGGCTGGCCTTAAGGTGATCATCGACCTGCATGCCGCTCCCGGCGGGCAGACCGGGGTCAATCACGACGACGGCACCGGCTTTCCCCTGGTGTTCTACGTGCCGCGCGACCGCAAGCGGACCATCGCCCTGTGGCGCGAGATTGCCCGCCGCTATGGCGGCGACCCGACGGTTCTGGGCTATGAACTGCTGAACGAGCCGATCTCCACCTATAACGACCAGGACACCCTCAATCCCCGGCTCGAACCGCTTTACCGGGAGATGACCGCCGCGATCCGCACCATCGACCCCCATCACATCATCTTCCTGCCCTGCCCCCAATGGGGGCAAAATATCGCCGTCTTCGGCCGGCCCTTCGCCCCCGATCTGGTCTATATCTACCACGAGTTCTGGTCCACCACCGGCCGCGACGCCATCCAGGACTACATCAGCTTCTCCACCTTCCACCAGGCCCCGATCCTGCTGGGAGAGGCGGGAGAGTACAACGACCAGTGGAACCGGGACTTCCGGATCTTGAACGAGCGCTTCGGCTTCGGATGGAGCTTCTGGGCCTACAAGAACCTGGATACCCCCACCACCATGGTATCGGTCATCCCCCCCAAGGGATGGGACAAGATCGCGGCGCTGGGGTCCATGGCCGAGCCCTCCCTCGACAAGGTCGGGCTGAGCCGGGCCGAGGCCAAGGCGATCCTGTGGGACTACCTGGACGCCATTACCCTGAGCCACACCCATATCAACCAATGCTATATAGCGTCACTGGGAGGACCGGCGGCGGACTGTCCCGCTCCGGGGCGGTGACACAGTTCAATTCAAAACAATTTTATTCAATTTGAATAAATCACGTCTGAAAGACAGGCCGAACCCTGTATTTCGCCATGCGTGAATGGTTTCATATAAACTAGAACAAGTTAAAAGTATCATTGGTCTTGGATGGTGCCTTGTCTTGACCATGGCACCATGTCCATCACCCCCACGGGGTTAGGCCAGTGCCATGTATGCCGACCAAACCGTAGCATCAACTCCCGCCGACATCGCCCGGCGCCGCATCAACGCCACGCTGCGAGGACCGGTGCTGCAGATCATCGCCGAACTGCTGCCCGACGTGGCGGCCCTGCCGCGCGAGCGGGCCTATGACATCATCCTGGGCGATTGCGCCATGCTGGAGCGCTGTTTTCAGGCGTTCCGCGCCAAGCGCCGGCTGTTCCGGCATGTGCTGGTGGACCGCCGCAACCGCCCGGTGACCAGCGACAATCAGCCCCTGTCTTGCGGCCGGACGCTCAACCAGGTGATCGCCATGGTGGTGCGCTCGGCGGCCAAGCGGTATTTCCGTCTGCGGCTCGATTCGTGGCGCCCCAATGGCGGACGGCCGCAACCGGCGCGCCCCCGGCCGGCCCTGATCGAGCGGATCATGACCTCGTTCAAGCCGCCGCCGCCCCGTCCCGCCCCGCCGCCTTCGGCGGCCGATCTGCTGTACGACGCCATCAGGGACTACCTGCTGCATGACTGGCAGGTGCCGATCATCCCGCAATATGCCCGCATGACGCCGACCGAAATCCGCGACCTCGGCTCGGGCATCCTCGATTTCCACGACGCCGGGCAATTGGCGGCCTATCTCGATGGCGGCGAGGATAGCGGTCCGGGCGTCGTTGCCGCCGCCGTTGCCACCGCGCCGGCCGTCGCCGCGCCGGTCGACCTTCGCGCCCGCCTTGGCGAGCTTCTGACCGATGACGGCGTCCGCCTGCGCATGCGGACGGTGGTGCCGATCCTGCTGCTGCCCGAAATCCACGCGGTGATCCAGCCGGGCGGCTCGGAGGCCCTGCGCGGCCTGTGCCGGACCCTGAGCGGCACCGGTGCCGCCACCTTGCGCCAATTGGCGGTGGATTTCGGCCTGCCCAGTGACAACATCACGGTCTTCCTGGCGGTGGCGGCGCAGATCCTGGCGCCGGAAATCTATCTCCGGCTGTTCGGAACCTCCGGCGACCCGTCCCTGGTCCGGCTGGTGATCAAGCGGGCGCGGGCGTCGGGACTCCGCCCCGACAGTCCCCCCGCCGCCTTCGCCGCCTTCATGCGGCGGCTGTTCGCCCCGTTCGCGCCGAAATCGAAGGGCTCTGCCCTTCCCCCGCAAGGAGGCTCGCCTCCTTGACCTCGCGGAAATAATCCAACGGGATCAAGGGGCCTCGGCCCTTTGCGGGGATGGGGAGCGCCCATAGTCTTCCCCGGGAAATTCTTGGGCTCTCAAGGCGATGGAATCTATCGTCAGGCGCCGCAGCACTTCTTGTATTTCTGTCCCGAACCGCAGGGGCAGGGATCGTTGCGGCCGGCCTTGACGGCGACCCGGCGCTGTTCCGGCCTGGGACCGCCGATCTGGCCCTCCACATAGAACCAACGCTCGCCTTCGCGCTGAAACCGCGAATTCTCACGATGGGCCTCGGTGCGGCCGTCCAGCTTGAAGCGGGCGGTGAAATCCACCGTGCCCTCGTCGTCAGCCGTGCCGCCGCCGGTGGTGCCATGAATCTCCAGACCCAGCCATTTGGAGTTGCGAGCCCATTTCTCTGCATCGCCGCGGCTGAAATCGTGGCGCTGATCGGCGGCCAGGGTATCGTGCAGGTAGTCGATGTCGACCACGGTGAAGGCGCTGTAGCGCGACCGCATCAGTGCTTCCGGGGTGGGAGCGATGGCGGTACCGGTGATGAAGGGTTTGCAACAGGCGTCGTAGCTCAGCCCGGAGCCGCAAGGACAATCAGTCATGATGATTTAAAACTCGATCAAATTGGAAAAGACGAACATGCCGACAACCGCCGCCAGATAGAAGGCGCCACCAACCCCCAGCATGAACAGGGCGTTGCCGGCGGTCCTGAGCGGGTGCATCTTGCGATCGCGCACGATGCGGTCGAGCGCCCGGCGCTCGAAGCCGCCAACGATGGTGACGAAATAGCGGCCGCCGACGAACGGAAAGGTGACCCGGATGTTGATGGGATGCTTACGCCAACTCACCGGCTTGGCGGCATTCCACAGCGCCGCGCGCTGTTCCGGGGTGAACGATTCGACCACCGCTTCCGGTATATTGGCCAGCAGTTCGTCAAGCGGACCGCTTCCTTCCGACGATGACATCGCCACCCTCCCGTCAAGGTCCCACCCAAGAACATCCCATGGACATTGTACAAAGGCAGGGGGCCGCTTCATAGCCCGGAATTTCAACGGAATTTCGGGCCGTTCGGACGGGCCGTCAGTTCGCACATGGCTCATGCGGTAACTGACGACACGCCCTTACTCGTCCAGATCGTCATCCTGGCGCACCGGCGTCCGCGACAGCCGCGACAGCACATCGTCCAACTGTTCCAGCGAACCGTAGGCGATGGTCAGCTCGCCGCCCTTGCCCAGCGGCCGGACCGTCACCCTGCAGCCCAGCGTGGTGGCGAGATCCCGCTCCAGGGCGACGATATCGGCATCCTTGCCGGCGGTGTTGGCGGGACGGCCACCCAGGCTGGGCTTGGCCTTGCCCTCGTCGTTCACCAGCTTTTCGGTCTGGCGGACATTGAGCGCCCGGGCCACCACGTCGCGGGCCAGCCGCTGGGGATCGGCCGCCGTCAGCAGGGCACGGGCATGGCCCGCCGTCAGCTCGCCCTTCTCCAGCATGATCCTGACCGGTTCAGGCAGCGCCAGCAGGCGAATCATATTGGCCACATGCGAACGGCTTTTGCCCACCGCCTTGGCCAATTCCTCCTGGGTATGGGAGAAGTCCTCCATCAGACGGCGATAGCCGTCGGCTTCCTCCAGCGGCGACAGATCCTGACGCTGGAGGTTTTCCACCAGGGCGACTTCCAGCGCCTCGCGATCCGACAGGTCGCGGACGATGACCGGGACCTCGTGCAGCTTGGCGCCCTGGGCCGCCCGCCACCGCCGTTCGCCGGCGATGATCTCGAACTTGCCGGGATGGCCGGGTAGCGGCCGTACCAGCAGCGGCTGCAGGATGCCCTTCTCGCGCACCGATTCCACCAGATCGGCGATGCGGTCCTCGTCGAAGCTGCGGCGCGGCTGATACTTGCCCGGCTGCAACTGGCCCACCGGCATGGAGCGCAGGCCCTTGATCGCCGCCGCCCCCTCCGGCCCCGCCGCCGCCGCGCTGCTCACCGCCGCGATGGCCGAGGCCGCCTGATCACCCAGCAGAGCGGACAAACCGCGTCCCAGGCCCTTCTTCTTTTCTTCAGCCACTGTTTTACGCCCTCAGTTCGCGCTCGCGCTTTAAGACCTCGGAGGCCAGATGGATATAGGCCTCGGCTCCGCTGCACTTCATATCGTAGAGCAGCACCGGCTTGCCGTGGCTTGGCGCCTCCGACACCCGCACATTGCGTGGAATGACCGTCTTGTAAACCTTGTCGCCGAAGAAGTCGCGCACATCGGCCGCCACCTGGTCGGACAGGTTGTTGCGCTTATCGAACATGGTGAGGATGATGCCCTGCAATTCCAGGCGCGGATTGAAGGCTTGGCGGACCCGCTCGATGGTCTTGACCAGATGGCTGATACCCTCCAGGGCGAAGAACTCGCATTGCAGCGGTACCATCACCGAATCGGCCGCCACCAGGGCGTTCAGCGTCAGCAGGTTGAGCGAGGGCGGGCAGTCGATCAGGACATAGTCATAGGCCGCCAGCGACCCGGCCAGGGCCTCGTGCAGGCGATGCTCCCGCCGCTCGAAATCCACCAGTTCGATCTCGGCCCCCGACAGATCCACCCCCGACGGCACCAGATGCAGCCCGGGAATGGCGGTGGCGATCACCGCCTCGCCCAGGGCCGCCTCGGCGATCAGCACATGGTAGGAGTTGACTTCGCGGGACGCCCGGTCGATGCCCAGCCCGGTGCTGGCATTGCCCTGGGGATCGAGGTCGATGATCAGCACGCTCTTCCGGGTGGCGGCCATGGCCGTGGCCAGATTGATCGCCGTGGTGGTCTTGCCCACGCCGCCCTTCTGGTTGGCGACCGCGATGACGCGGGCCGATTTGGCGGACACGTTGGTGACGCTATGCTCGGCCACGACATACCTCTCGAAGCTGAAGGACAATACCGGCCGGATCGGTCAGCGACAAAACCCGGTCGGCGGTGATCTTCCATTCTTTCGCGGTTGCGGTCAATTCGTCTTCCGCCCCCCTGCCCTTCAGGAACAGACATTGTCCCCCGGGGGCGAGATGGGGCGCGGCCCAGGCCAGCAGCTTGACCAGCGGCGCCAGGGCACGGGCCACCACCACATCGGCCCGCAGCGGCGTCACCTGCTCGATGCGCTGGTTGATCACCGTCACCTGGGTGCCAGTGAGCCGCGCCGCTTCCCGCAGAAAGGCGCATTTGCGGGAATCGCTTTCCACCAGAAAAACCTCGGGCCGGGCGGTGGCGGCAGGCCGCATCACCGCCAGCACCAGGCCGGGAAAACCGGCGCCGCTGCCCAGATCCACCAGCCGCCCGGCTTCGGGCGGAATCAACCGCCACAGTTGGGCCGAATCGAGGAAGTGGCGCGACCATAGGTCGGTCACGGTCTCCGGCCCAACCAGATTGATGCGGGCCTGCCATTTGACCAGCAAATCGGCATAGACGGTCAGCCGTCCGAGTGTTTCACGTGAAACACCAGATTTAGCCTGGAATTCACCTGGCCCCATCAATGCCACCAAACCCTTGAAATTTGTTTCACGTGAAACACCAGATTTAGCCCCCTCGCTTCACATGCATCAGCAACGCCGTCACCGCCGCCGGGGTGATGCCGGGGATCCGGGCCGCCGCCGCCAGAGTCTCCGGCCGGGCCGCCTTCAATTTTTGCCGCACCTCCGTCGACAGCGACCCCAGTAAGTCGTAGTCCAGATCGGCGGGGATGGCCATGCCTTCTTCGCGGCGATAGGCCCGGATATCGGAATCCTGCCGTTCGAGATAACCGGCATACTTGCCCTCGATGGCCAATTGTTCGGCCACATCCGGTTCCAATTCCGCCAGTTCCGGCCACACCGCCGCCAGCCGGGCGAGATCGAGGGTGGCATAGGCCAGCAGGTCCCAGGCCGAGCGCACCACCCCATCCTGATTGATGGCCAGGCCATGGCGGCCCAGCTCGTTGGGCGACGCCCGCAGACGGTGGGCCAGCGCCCGCGCCGCCATCACCGCGTCCCGCTTGCGACCGAAGCAGGCCCGGCGCTCAGGCCCGACACAGCCCGCCGTCTCCCCCTTGGGGGTCAGGCGCAGGTCGGCGTTGTCGGAGCGCAACGCCAGCCGATACTCGGCCCGCGAGGTGAACATGCGATAGGGTTCGGTGGTGCCTTGGCTCACCAAATCATCGATCATCACCCCCATATAGGCGTCGGCCCGATCCAGGATCATGGGCGGCGAGCCGCCGCAGCGACGGGCGGCATTGACCCCCGCCACCAACCCTTGCGCCGCCGCCTCTTCATAACCGGTGGTGCCATTGATCTGGCCGGCAAGGAACAGGCCGGCCACCGCCCGGGTCTCCAGCGAGCGGTGCAGCGCCCTGGGATCGACGAAATCGTATTCGATGGCATAGCCGGGGCGGATCATGACGCAATGTTCCAGGCCGGGAATGGTGGCGATCATCGCCCGCTGGACCTCCTCGGGCAGCGAGGTGGAAATGCCGTTGGGATAGACGGTGTGGTCATCCAGCCCCTCCGGCTCCAGGAAGATCTGATGGCGCTCGCGCTCGGCGAACCGCACCACCTTGTCCTCGATACTGGGACAATAGCGCGGACCGGTGCTTTGGATCTGGCCGGAATAGATGGGGGCACGCGCCAGATTGGCGCGGATGATGGCGTGGGTGGCGGGGGTGGTGGCGGTGATGCCGCAGGCCACCTGCGGGGTGGTGATGCGCTGGGTCAGGAAGGAGAACGGCACCGGCGGATCATCGCCCGCCTGCATGTCCAGCCCGGCCCAGTCGATGGTCCGGCCATCCAGCCGGGCCGGCGTCCCGGTCTTCAGCCGTCCCAGCGGCAAACCCAGCCGCTCCAGCGCCGGCGACAGCCCAAGCGACGGCGCGTCCCCCATGCGTCCCGCCGCCCAGGTGGTTTCCCCCAGATGGATCAGCCCGCGCAGAAAGGTGCCGGTGGTGATCACCACCGCGCCGCAAGCGATGACACTGCCATCACCCAGCACCACCCCGGTCACGCGCCCCGCCTCCACCACCAGATCCTCCACCGAAGCCTCCCGCAACTGGAGGCCGGCGGTCTGGTCGAGGGCGGCGCGCATGGCGGCGCGGTAGAGCTTGCGGTCGGCCTGGGCGCGTGGCCCCTGCACCGCCGGTCCCTTGCTGCGATTGAGGACGCGGAACTGAATGCCGGCCTGATCGATCACCCGGCCCATCACTCCATCAAGGGCGTCGATTTCGCGCACCAGCTGGCCCTTGGCCAGTCCCCCGATGGCCGGGTTGCACGACATTTCACCGATGGTCGCCAGCCGCTGGGTCACCAGCACGGTCCGGGCGCCGACCCGCGCCGCCGCCGCCGCCGCCTCACAGCCGGCATGCCCCGCCCCCACCACCACCACATCGCAACAGTTTGTTTGTTTCACGTGAAACAGACCCAAGTTATAGATATGACCGTCCGTCTCCGGGCCGTCTTCCGTCTCACTTGCCGATGCAAAATTCGTGGAAGATCACGTCCAGCACCTCCTCGACCTCGACCCGGCCGCCGATGCGGCCCAAGGCGCGAGCCGCCAGCCGCAGATCCTCCGCCGCCAATTCGACCGCGCCGTCCAGGTCGAACCGCCGCAACGCCGCCACGCAATCCTCCACCGCCCGGCGATGGCGCTGCCGGGTCAGCACCGGCGCGCCGCTCCCGGCGAAACGCGCCGCCGCCGCCGCGCCCAGCGCCGCCACCAGCCGATCCATGCCGGCGCCGCTCCGGGCTGAAACCAGCAGCGGCGGACGGCCGGCGATGGTTTCGGGATAGGGACCCGTCGCCACATCGACCTTGTTGAGAACCACCAGGGTGGTGTCGTCTATCATCTCCAGGGTCGCCGCGTCCACCGCCGCCCCATCGAACACCGCCAGTTTAAGATCGGCGGCCTCGGCGCGGGCCAGGGCGCGGCGCACCCCTTCCGCCTCGATGGCGCAGGCTGCCTCGCGCAGGCCGGCGGTATCGGCCACCACCACCGGCCAGCCCTGCAGGTCGAGATGGACCTCGATGATGTCGCGGGTGGTGCCGGCCTGGGCCGAGACGATGGCGGCCTCGCGGCCGGCCAGACGGTTGAGCAGGCTCGACTTGCCGGCATTGGGGGCCCCGATGATGGCGATGTGGATGCCGTCGCGCAGCCGCTCGCCGCGATGATCGTCGGCAAGGTGGGAGTCCAGCACCGCCGCCAATTCCGCCACCTCGCCCGCCACCCGCGCCAGCAATCCGTCGGGGATGCCGTCCTCGGCGAAGTCGATCACCGCTTCGAGATGGGCCAGGGCCGCGACCAGCCGCGACCGCCAGTCCTCCACCAGCCGGGACAGGCCGCCCTCCATCTGCCGGAGCGCCTGACGCCGCTGCGCCGCGGTCTCGGCCGCCACCAGATCGGCCATGGCCTCGGCGCGGGTCAGGTCGAGCTTGCCGTTGAGAAAGGCGCGGCGGCTGAACTCGCCCGGCTCGGCCGGACGCAGGCCCAACCGCCCCAGCGCCTCGGCCAGCGCCTCGGCCACCGCCCGGCCGCCGTGCAGATGCAGCTCGGCCACGTCCTCGCCGGTAAAGCTGGCCGGCGCCGGAAACCACAGCACCAGACCATCGTCGATGAGATCGTCCCCGTCATCGAACAGCCGCGCCCGTATTGCCTTGCGGGCCTCGGGCAGCGACCGCCGGGTCAGCCGGGTCAGGGCGGCGGCGGCGGCGGCGCCCGACAACCGGTAAACCGCTACCCCGGCCCGGCCGCCGCCGCTGGCAAGGGCGTAGATGGTATCTGTCATCGTATGTTCGGGATCTCAGGCGATCAGGACGGGCTGGTCGCCCTGGTCCAGCATCAGGCGGCGGACCCGGCCGCCCTTGACGATATGGGTCTGGAGAATTTCGTCGATATCCTCGATGGAATGGAAGCTGTACCACACCCCCTCGGGATAGATCACCATCACCGGCCCCAGGCCGCACCGGTCGAGGCAGCCGGCCGAGTTGATGCGGAGATCCTTGAGACCCATGGCCCTGGTGGCATCCTTGAGATATTCGCGCAGCGGCTCGGAGCCCCGGCCGGCGCAAGAGCCGCGCCGATTGTCGTCGGGCCGGCGATTGGTGCAGATGAAGACATGCAGGCGGTAATAGAGGGGCGGATCGGAAACGAGGCTCAAGGCTGCTTCTCCTTGGAGCGGCTGCCGGCGGTGAACTGGGACCACAGCATCTTTTGCATCTGCTCCATGCCCTGGATGCCGGCCGGCATCCAGACCTTGAACATGGTCTCGGGTTCCATGGCGTGCAAGTTGGTCGCCATCTGATCCTGGATCTGCTTCATCAAGGCGTCCTGCATGGGCCTGACATCGGGCAGGCCGAAGAAATTCCGCAGTTCCTCGGGGGTACAATCCACATCCACGGTAATCTTCATGATGACCTCGCCTTGCACTTTAGGAGTCCATGCCCAAACTAAGCCTTAGCCACCCAAGCTAAGCCTTGATCGACCCCTGTGCAACGTCCCTCGGGAGCCCTCCCCTCCATGTCCCAGAATCGATTGGCCCAAGAGACCAGCCCCTATCTGCTCCAGCATGCCCATAATCCGGTCCATTGGTGGGCCTGGGGACCCGAGGCCCTGGCCGAGGCCAAGGCCTCGGCCCGGCCGATTCTGCTGTCGATCGGCTATTCCGCCTGTCACTGGTGCCATGTCATGGCTCATGAGAGCTTCGAGGATGCCGGCATCGCCCGGCTGATGAACACGCTGTTCGTCAATATCAAGCTCGACCGTGAGGAACGGCCCGATCTCGACAGCCTGTATCAGCAGGCCCTGGCCATGATGGGGCAGCAGGGCGGCTGGCCGCTCACCATGTTCCTGACCCCGGAGGGCGAGCCGTTCTGGGGTGGAACCTATTTTCCCGCCACCGCCCGCTATGGCCGCGCCGCCTTCCCCGATGTGCTGGAAGGCATCAGCCACACCTTCCACGCCGACCCCGACAAGATCCGCCATAATGTGGAACAGATGCGTCAGGCGCTGGCCCATTTGGCCCGCTCGCCCGGCGGCCTCGGCCTCGATCTCGCCATCCTTGACCGGGGCGCCGTCGATAGCCTGCGGATGATCGATTTCGACCGGGGCGGTACCATCGGCGCCCCCAAATTCCCCCAACCCGGCCTGTTCCGTTTTCTCTGGCGGGCGTTCCTGCGCCGCGGCGATCCCCGGCTTCGCGATGCCGTCACCGCCACTCTCGACCATATCTGCCAGGGCGGCATCTATGACCATCTCGGCGGCGGCTTCATGCGCTATTCCACCGACGAGGCCTGGCTGGTGCCCCATTTCGAGAAGATGCTGTACGACAACGCCCAGCTGATCGCCCTGCTGTGCCAGGTGTGGAAGCACACCGGCTCGGCCCTCTATCGGACACGGGTGTTCGAGACCATCGGCTGGCTGCTGCGCCATATGACCGCCGAGGGCGGCGCCTTCGCCGCCGCGCTGGACGCCGATAGCGAGGGCGAGGAAGGCCTGTTCTACACCTGGACCCGGGAGGAAATCGACAGCCTGCTCGACGGCGAAACGGCCGACCGCCTGGCCCGGCTCTATGACGTGACGCCCGGCGGCAATTGGGAGGGCCGAACCATTCTGCACCGCAACCATGCCCATGGCGATCCCCATGGCGATTCTGGCGACGGCGACCTGGGCGCGGCCAAGGCAGCGCTGCTGGCCCGGCGCGACCAGCGGATCTGGCCCGGTCGCGATCACAAGGTGCTGGCCGACTGGAACGGCATGGTCATCGCCGCCCTGGCCGAGGCCGCCTTCACCTTCGACCGGCCCGACTGGCTGGCGGCGGCGCGAACCGCCTTCGCCGTCATCACCACCCGCATGAGCCAGCCCGGCGGCCGTCTCGCCCATGTCCTGTGCCAGGGCAAGGCCGCCCATGCCGGGCTGCTCGACGATTACGCCCATATGGCCCGCGCCGCCCTCGCCTTGTTCGAGGCCGGCGGCGAGGCCGGCCTGCTGGCCCAGGCCGGCCAGTGGCTGGACGCCGCCCATGCCCATCACTGGGACGATGGCGACGGCGGCTATTTCCTGTCAGCCGACGACACCACCGATATCATCCTCCGCACCAAGCCCTGTTTCGATTCGGCGGTGCCTTCGGGCAATGGCGCCATGGCCGAGGCCTTGGCCCTGATGGCGCTGGCCAGCGGCGAGGCCAAATGGCGCGACCGCGCCGACGCGGTTCTGGCGGCCTTCTCCGCCGCCATTCCCGATCAGCTGCCCAATATGACGGCATTGCTCGATGCCTTCGAAATCCTGGCCGATCCGCTGGAGGTCACGGTGAGCGGGGCCGAAGACGATCCGGCGACCCAGGCCCTGCTGCGGGCGGCGGCTCGGGGACAACGCCAGATCCATTGGCTAAGACGGATTCCCCATGGACCCGCCGCCGCTCTGGTCTGCCGCGGCTCGGTCTGCTCGATCGCCTTCACCGATCCCGAGCGATTGCGCACTGCCCTGATGGCGGAGTAGGCTCTGATCCCACCTCCAGCATCAGGCCAATCATGCCGCAGCTTTCCTTCAACAGCCCCGTCGGCCCCCTCGCCCTGTTCGAAGCCGACGAGGCCATCGTCGCCCTCGACTGGGGCTGGCTGCCCGACAACCAGCCCTCCGCCCTGCTGCTGCGCGCCCGCGATCAGCTGGAAGAGTATTTCGATGGCAAGCGTCAGGGATTCGATCTGCCGCTGGCTCCCCATGGCACGCCGTTCCAGCGCAAGGTCTGGGCCGAACTCGAAAAGATCCCGTTCGGCCGGACGAAAAGCTATGGCGAACTGGCGGCAATCCTGGGCACCGCGCCGCGGGCCTTAGGCGGCGCCTGCGGCCGCAATCCCATTCCGGTGATCATTCCCTGCCATCGGGTACTGTCCGCCCATGGTGGACTCGGCGGCTATTCCGGCCTGGACGGGATCGAGACCAAGGAATTCCTGCTGCGCCTGGAAGGATGCCGGCTCCCCCAGCCCGGCTGATTGAGTTTTGGCTGGTGCCGAAAACGTATTAAGCTAGGGGACATGTTGGGAGGGCGATCCCGGTAGGAGGGTCAGGTGAGCGGGTCCAAGTTGGGCAAATGGGTGGTGACGGGGGTCAGTCTGGTCTGGATGGCTTGGGCCGGCTGGGATCAATTCGGCAATCTATCGCCGGACGATATCGAAAACCATTCCTCTCCCGCGGTTCAGGAACGCATGCGCGATTGTTCCGGCACCTTCAAGCAACGCTACGAATGCAAGGAAAACATCGTCATTGAAAGCGGCCGCTCCACCTTCAACGACATGTTGGGACGCATGGCCATCGTGGTGGTACCGCCCATCCTACTGGCCGTCGGCCTGCATATGATGAACCGGCGGCGTTCCGAGGACGATGGCCCCAGCGACGATCTGCTGCAGGAGCATCATCGCCGCCACCATCGCCGCCGCAGCTCCGGTCACTCCTAGAGCATGATGCAATCAGGTCGCATCATGCTCCAGCCCTTTTGTATGTCCCTCGCCGGGCGCAAACCTCCGGTTTGCTTGGCCTCGGCCTCAACGGCCTCTGTCGCGGGATGAGTCGACTTGAAACCATCCCGCTCTAGGCGCAAAGCGAGTCCTTCATGCCGCTGATCCGTGTCGACCTCGATGGCCGTCTCGCCATCCTCACCATGACCAATCAGCCCAAGCGCAACGCCCTGTCCGAGGCCATGATCGGCCAACTCCTGGCCGGGTTGGAGCAGGCCCTGACCGCCAAAGTCCGCTGTGTCATCCTGCGGGCGGAACCGGGAGCCAAGATCTGGTCGGCCGGCCACGACATCCAGGAACTGCCCAAATCCCATCGTGATCCGCTGGGCTGGAGCGATCCGCTGCGGGTGGTGATCCGTGCCATCGAGGAATTTCCCGCTCCCATCATCGCCCTGATCGAGGGCGGCGTATGGGGCGGCGCCTGCGAAGTGGCCCTGGCCTGCGACATCATCGTCGCCACGCCGGATTCGACCTTCGCCATTACCCCGGCCAAGCTGGGCATCCCCTACAATATCACCGGTTTGCTGACCTTCCTGAACGCCGCCAACCTGCACACGGTCAAGGAAATGGCCTTCACCGCCCGGCCGCTGGATGCCGAGCGGGCCTTACTGGTCGGCCTGATCAATCATTTGCAGCATCCCGGCGAGATCACCGCCTTCTGCGTCGAAATGGCGCGCGGCATCGAACAGATGGCCCCCCTGGCCATTGCGGTGATGAAGGAAGAGTTGCGGGTGCTGGCCTCGGCCCATTCCATCACGCCTCGCATGTTCGAGCGGGTCCAGGGCATGCGCCGCATCGTCTATGACAGTACCGATTACGAGGAAGGCGTCATCGCCTTCAAGGAAAAGCGACCGCCGGTCTTCCACGGGGAATAATTAGAGCGCCGAGCCCCATATGCGCATCACCCTGACGGGAACGGATTTGGTTCAGAATCGAGGCAAGGGGCGCAGGGCATGGTTGACGCCATGG